>Ga0098054_1000362_pt1 | contig 32372 bp, 26 predicted proteins | sample 16_taG_FD_75048 | JGI IMG/M metagenome (GOLD analysis project Ga0098054, IMG submission 75048) | Marine viral communities from the Subarctic Pacific Ocean - 16_ETSP_OMZ_AT15313 metaG | ecosystem: Environmental > Aquatic > Marine > Oceanic | place: Pacific Ocean | collected 2015-01-18
ATATCTACAGCGCTATCTGAAGCACTTAATTTTATAGCTAATCTATAATTTTTACTATCATAATTTATATCACTTTTAGGAATAAGTAATGAAACTTTATTAGGAATTACAAGTCCTTTAAAGAAATAATAAACTTTAGTTGTATCATCCTGTGCATTCCAATTACCATCTTTACCTAAATAATTCCTCTCTCCTACTACTGCAGTTACATATAAATCTACACCAACAGAATCAGTAGCGTGAACATTAGCTAATGATATAGATTCAATATTATTAAAAGCTCTAAGTAAAGATGAATCTTCTCTGCTAGCCGATGAAGTATGACTCATTTCTGATACAGTAGATCTAGTTCTTCCTATTATTATCTTTTCACTATCTCCTGTTATATTTAAATACTTATATGCCATTTAAACATCTGTAAGACTTGAAAAGTCACTTAAAGTTTTTAAATGCACATAAGTTTGTTTTACTATATTCATATTTACTGCGTTTGATACTGATGGTGTAAATGAACCTGATATTGTAGTTATTGCATCATCACCAGCAGTTCTAGCATCTGCATCTTTATATATTCTAACTGCGTAATCAGCATAAAGTGTAGTGCTAGATGAATCCATGACTCTATAATATACTTCCATTACTCTTACATACGCGGTTGGTATTGTTAATCCTTTAAATGTTTGTTCTCCTGTTAATGCCATAGTTACTATTTTTATAGTTATTATTTTGTTGGAGTAAATTCATTAGTATCTAAATTAACATTTCCATTACCGTATTTGGCTTCTAACTTTTTAGCAACGTCATTCTGCTTCTCACTAAGTTTTAATAATCTACTCATTAACTCTTTTTTTCTAGTTTCTAAATTTGCAAAAGCGATTTCAGTTTCACCAATTACAAGCGTCACGTTTGAAATAGAAGATCTAAGATCTCCAACTTCTTTAATTTCGTCTTCAGTTAATTTAACTACTTTTGTTTCTGTTTCTGTTTTTGTTTTTGTCATAATTTTTGGTTTTTAATTTTACTTATTAATAATAATTGCAAATATACATAATTAATTTAACTACTACTCTCCTTCCGGATTCACACATAAGTTGCATGTCCACTGTGCTTCGTTATGAGTTATTTTACATTTTAATGCCCCATCAGACTGGTCCATATATATTACAGCATAACCATCAGATGGATAACTAGGTGCCGCTGATTTTTGTAGTGTAATTCCAGCTAGTCCAGAAGCGGTTGCCCCAACCGTAAACCCACCTGTCATAGTAAGATTTCTTATTCCAGTATAATCTTTATTAGAATCTAATACTACTGTTTTGCTAGCAACAGCAGTACCAATAGCTGTACTACCTAAATCATTATAATTAATTTCACCAACAACTACAGTTGCACCATCTAATATATTTAATTCCGCAGGTGTTGACGTTATTGCCGTTGTTGTAGCCGCTGAAAGAACCGGTATATAGCCACTTTGATTTATTATATATTGTGTGCGATCTCCAGTAGGATCTACAATTGATAATGATGTTTCATGTGCATCAGCTGTAGCTCCTTCAAATATTATTGGTGTTCCAGCGTTTAATGTCATTGCACTAGTAAGCTCTGACGTGCTAGTTACAGTTAGTTTATTTGTATATAAGGTTCCTGTATTTGGATTATACTTAAACACACCTGTATCATCTAACAATGTATTTCCTCCTTCATCATGAAATACTACTGGGAAAGCTTCGTTGTTGTTGTTATCAGTAACGGTAATTTTATTAGCATTAACCGTAGGGATATAATTAGCGAGAGTTGTTCCGTTAACTGTTATCGCGTCAGCTTCTAGTGTTCCGTCTATGTCTACATTTCCTGATATATCTAAGGATGCGGCTTCTATCTCACCAGATGCTTTAAAGATAACATTGTTTCCAGTGCTGACTCTAAAAGTAATTTCATTATCAGTTGTGAAATCTATTAAGTTATCTGCGTCTCTACCTATCTTAAGATCTGTTGCGTAATTATTACCACTAAGACTACCGCCAGCAGCATCTTCCCAAGCTACACCGCTACCAGTAGAAGTTAAAACTTGCCCATCACTACCTTGAGCTCCACCTACAGTTAGGTTATCGGTTTCTAAAGTTCCGTCTACATCTACGTTACCAGATATATCTAATGAACCAGCATCAATTTCTCCAGTAACAAACAGCGTATCTGCACTTTCATCCCATAACATATATTGACCACTAGTTGCACCAAAGAACTTTACGTCGTATCCAGTATTATCTACACCAATATTTATTGGGACACCTACTTCTATTGTTTTAGCACTACCATCTAGTGCAAGATAAGTTGCAACACCCCCACTATTATCATCTGATTGGAATATTATATCTTTGTTGTTAGCGTTTTGTGTTAAATATAAATCACCAGTCCAGTTATTTATTTCGCTATTAGTTCCAGTATGTTTAAGTTGTAGATCACCTTCGGCTCCAGCGCCAGTACCACTACCTATTTTAAGAGGAGTAGCATCCGGTAACACTAAAGCATCTGCGCTTTCGTCCCAAAGCATGTACTTTCCAGCAGTAGCACCAAAGAACTGTACATCATGCCCGGTATCATCTACCCCTATGGTAAGTTTACTATGTACTGTAATATCACTATAATATATTGGCATATTATTTATTTAATTAATTATTCTACGAGTACGCTATACTTGATGGTGCTACACCTCCTTTTAAACTTGTAATAACAGCTCTAATATTATTTGGAGGAGTTGTACCAAAATCAACAGTTATCGCATTTGTATCAGGAGTATCAGCATCATCTTCTGTTCTGAAAATATCAGCAAATACTTGTGCATCGGTTGCCACGTCATATAATTCAACCGATACATCCGCCGTACCTAAATCATGTTCTATTGTAGCTCTTTTATTAGTTGATAAACTTCCCACTGCTATTGTTTGAACAACTTGTACTGTACCATGTATATACGTCGATACTGTATCAACATTAGTCATTCGCATAGTTCCACCGTCGTTAACCAATATTCCATCACCAGACGCTACAGCAGTAGTACCTCTTGCGGTACCTCCATCAATAAGGTTTATTTCTGCAGCAGTAGTAGTTACATTTGTACCTCCAATATCTAAAGTCGTCATTGAAACTTCACCAGCCACTGTTAATAAACCGTCTGCAACCGTCATTAAGTCTGTATCATCTGTATGGCCAATTGTTGTTCCATTAATAAGAACATTGTCAATATCAAGTGATCCACCAGAGATTAATCCAGTTGTAGTAATAGCTGAAGAACCTGTATCTATAGTTCCAAAACCTGATGTGATAGATCCAGAATTTAATGCTCCGGTTGTCACTATACTTGAGCTACCTGCTATAACACCAAATTTATCATTAATACCGGCTGACGTCATAATATGAGCATCGTCGTCGGTAAATTCACCTGAATCATCGACTCCTGTAATTGTATTACCATCCATTGTGAAACTAGCAAGAGAACTAAATGTTTTTGCACCACTAAAGGTTTGTGTGGTTGACAAATGAGCTGTGTCAGAATCTAAGTAAGCTGAAGCAATTGCTGTTCCCTGCCAAACTCCAGTTCCAATTGTTCCAACCGTGGTAAGTGAAGATGTAACTACACCACTACCTAAAGTAGTTGGACCTAAAACTTCTGTCCCGTTTATTTTATAAACATTACCCGTTGCCGAAGTATCTATATCAACGTTGGATTGCCACGCTGTATTAGCATGTACATATTTCCAATAAATATTTGTGGCTCCAGTAGCATCAATCTCTAAACCAGAACCATTAGCATTTGCTATTGTATCATTACCTTTAGAACAAGTAATTAAATCATCAGTAACAGAGAGCGTTGTTGATGATACAGTTGTAGTAGTACCACTAACTGTTAAATCACCAGTAATTGTTGTAGTGGAACCTGCGCCAGCGCCAATAGTTACATCAACCTCACTATCATCATCAGCTTGTCCAGCAATTGTTAAACCTAAAGTATTTGTACCATCATTTTCTGCCACATAAAATCTCATTGATGCTGCTTCAGAACCTGCTGCTGAATCTGTAATAATAGCATCTATATATGCTAGTTTTTGATGTGTATTTTCTCCTGCATCAGTACCATACCATGATATAGTACCCATAACATCATTATCATCACCAGATGCACTATCTTTATTAAATCTTAACTCACCAGCTGTTGCGCCAGCATGTGTGTTTGTAATATGAACTATTGGTTCGCTTGCAGATGATGAACTAAATGTTGAACCAGTACCACCTGATATAGCGCCTGTAGTTGTTATGGTAGAGGACCCATTATTAATAGTACCAAACCCACTTGTAATAGAACCGGAATCAAGAGCTCCAGTCGTTACTATACTAGAACTTCCCGCAATCGCACCATAAATAGAACCAATAGCTGTACTACCTATAGTAATTGCATCAGCTTCTAATGTGCCATCAATATCGGCATCACCACTAACATCTAAAGATCCGGCGTCTAACTCGCCAGATAACGTAACGTTTCTAAGACCAGTATAATCTTTGTTTGAATCTAATATAACAGCTTTACTTGCCACAGCTGTTCCTACAGCCGTAGCACCTATATCTAAAGCGTTAAGTTCACCAACAACAGCAGTAATACCATCTAAAACGTTTATTTCAGCAGCAGTAGAAGTTACACCATCAAGAATGTTTAATTCCGCTGCAGTAGCGCTTACAGTAGTTCCACCTATAGAGAAAGCGTCTGTTTCTAAAGTACCGTCAACATCAACATCACCGCTAATATCTAAAGATGTAGCTTCAATTTCACCTGAAGCTTTAAAAGTTATAGCTTGATTTGTTGAAACAGTAAACTTAATTTGATCGTCAGTACCAAAATCTATAAGGTTGTGAGTATCTCTACCTAAAGTTAAAGCAGCGTTTGTAAGGGAAGTTATGTTTGTATTTGCAGCTGTAACTGCCACATCGTTAGCGTTTGCTGTTATACCGTCTCCACCAATAACATTTAAAACAGCACTAGAAGCCGTCATACCAGCCCCAGCAAATAGTGTTGCAATATCATCTATTGATTCTAATTGTTCAGTTGAACCATCACTATCTAATACCGCTAATTTATCTCCACTCGCAATTTGTACATCACTAAGTTCTGAAAGATCTAATGTTAGTGTAACACCGCCTGAAGTACCGCCACCTGATAAACCAACACCAGCCGTAACAGCTGTAATGTCACCTTCAGCTCCCGCTCCTAAATCTACCCAACTATCATTATCCCTATAATACATAGTATTTGCACCTGTATCATAGTATATTTGTCCTTCAGTAGGACTGCCAGGAGCTGACCCTAAATTATCTATAACTACATTCTGTATCTCATTTGTATTTAAGTCTATACTACTATAAAATTCTATTGCCATTGTTTTATTTTTTAATTAAAATATGCTTTTCCTTGTAACGCTTGAGGATCTCCTTCCCCACTAAAAAACGTTAATGTTACTCTATTTGGCGTTGTATAAACTACTGTTGCTACAATTACAGTAGGTGGATCAGCAGTATCTACAACTGTTACCGATGGATATTTATTCAAATTATGATTAATAACCCAAGTGGATTCTGTACTAGTTTGAGTATGAACATATGTCGCATTAGTCCAAGATACTGTATCTCCATCTGTTGTCAATATTTTTGAAAATCCAGTAGCAGATCCACTTAAATCTATATCTACACTACTTGCTGGTGAACCAGAAGAACCTGTAGCATCGTACAATTTATTTCTAATTCTAACAGCAAAGTCGAATATATACTGTCCTATCCATTTCATTTTATATTGCGTCTAAATCAATATAGGTTATTGTAACATTATCTCCTTTTTCTAATGCTCTCGCAATTGGTGGATATATTCGCTTATACGCCTGGGTAGAGTGCCCAATGTATCCATCTTTTCTAATAGCATTATTCTCCTGACTATCACCCAAGAGTAAGCACCCTCCAGTAGAGTCATCAGTATTGCCGCAATGAATGAGAATCCACTCAAAGCCAGGTACATCAATAATATGAAGCATACCCCTATGAATATCAGAAAACCTTTTACTATATTTTTTATTATATCCACCTTCTTTTCTTAATTTAATATTGTATCTTCCTTGAGGAATTCTAGTTTCACCCATTACTTTTTCTTCTCTATGCTCATCCTCTAAAGTATAGCAAAGAAATTTTACGCCATTTGTTATATCAAATAATAAACCACTTGTAGAATCAGATTCACTACTAAATCTTAATACTTGAAGTTTCATATCTAAGCTATTGACCAATATCCGTATTCAACTACACAAGCACCTCCTTGAGCCTCAGCTGTTATAGCTTGAGAACTGTATAAAGGAAAAAAAGCAAATTCTCCTACTCTCATCTTTAATTTAGCATCTCCTCCAAGTTTTACTTGTACCCAATCTGTTGAATTTGTTCCAGAAACTACTTTTAAAAATACATATGAAAAAGCAGAATTACTTGCTATAACATCCTGGGCTGAACCTGTTGCTATAGATTTTCTTGATAACTCTGTAGGATTTGTTACTGTTAAAGTATCTGTTATTGATACATTAGTAGAATCACTTAAAGTATCACTACTAGATAATGTTAATTTTGTTGTTAATGTTGCCATTTTATTTTATTTTATTTATTATTATACTTCCCATAACATTATTTCTAATACAGGTGTTCCGGAAGCAGCGTCATATGCCAAATCATGAGCTCCCGCCCAAGGCATAAAACAAAATTCTCCAGCTCCAAGCATCACTATATCTGTTCCACCTGTTGTAGCTCTAATATCAATTCTTTCATCTGTATCTGTGCTTAAATTCTTTAAATATAGATAAGATTTACCATAATCTGCTGCTGCTAAAAATACTGCTGCTGTCGTTGAAGTTGCCATTCTTTTTTGTATTACATCATTAGAAAATGTTAGTGTATCTGTTACTGATAAACTTAAAGTATCACTTGTAGCAGTTGAACTAGATAATGTTAATTTTGGTGTTAATGTTGCCATTTCTATTTAATTTTATTTGTTAATATTTTTTTACTTACACTTCCATCATCATATATATATAATAGAAGTTGCTTATTAATTTCTTTTACAGGCCTCCCCAATAAATCTGTAATTGCTACTAATTTCTTTTTACTTACATTCCTAGTTAATATAGGACCAACCCAAGTTCCTTCACAATAGTCATATGTTGCTTGACATATATCATCCCATGCATTATAACAACAATAGTCGTCTACTGATATTACCCAGGCATAGCAAGGGTCATTGAGCCAATAAGGATTACCCGCACCAGTGATACAACCAGCATCATATAAGCAAGAAGCAGAGTCATTAACATTAGCCGTAATATCATAGTTGTACGCAGACTGATCCATACATCCTTCAACCACAGCCACACACGAACCATTGTCAGTATTAGCCAACGAATCATAATTAAGGGCAATAGGGTCAGTGCAACCATATATGAAAGGAATACAACTAAAATCTTCTGTATTAGCGGATGGGTTGTAATTGAGCATAGAAGGGTCAGTACACCCATAAATAAAAGGTACGCAAGAATTGTTATCAACATTGGCTAAAGGGTTAAAGTTAAACATTGTGCTATCAGTACATCCATATAATATAGGTATACAACTACCATCATCAGTATTACAAGAATCACAGTAATTAAGAGCTAGAGGATCTGTACATCCGTATATATAAGGAATACAAGTATTATTATTAGTATTAGCAAAAGGGTCATAATTCCACATAGTTGAATCTATACAACCATATAGATACGGAATACATGAGCCATTATCTGTATTAGCTAAAGGATTATAGTTAAACATCATAGCATCTATACACCCATATATAACAGGAACGCAAGAACTATCTAATGTATTAGCTACAGGATCATAATTGAAAGCAGTGGGATCAGTACACCCATAAATTATAGGTATACACGAGCCATTATTTGTATTTGCAAGTGGGTCATAATTAAAAGCTAAAGCATCTGTACATCCAAAGATAATAGGTATACATGAACTATCACTAGTGTTTGCAGCTGCATTATAGTTAAACATAGTATCATCCATACAACCATATATAAACGGTACACAAGATGAAGAATCGTTTACATTAGCAGACGAATTAAAATTAAATGCAGTAGAATCCATACATCCAACAACTATAACTACACAACTACCATCATCTACATTTGCTAAAGAATCGTAATTAAATGCTAAAGAATTTGTACAACCTAAAACTATTGGAGTACAAGGTGCCGATGTATTTGCTAATGAATTATAATTTAATGCTGTAGAGTCCATACACCCATAAACTGCTGGTATACACATATTACCACAATAAGGCATTGCTGAATATGTTGGCCATAATGGAGCTTTAAAAGGTTGAAGTGCTCCTTGTCCATTATTATAAAATGGATTAGTTCCTTCTGATAATAGAGTATCTCCTAATGAACTTGTTAATAAGAATGAATTATGTAATGTTTGGAATGCTATTTGTTGAGGTGGTTGCTGTGGTCCCCCAACTTGGAAATAGTAAACTACCACTGGTTTATCTGTTTCTAAAAGAAGTGGGAATGATTGTGTATAATGACCAGGTCCCATTGTGAAATTCCAATTATTAGAACCTTGAGATACCCCTAAATATGAATTACCCCAACCATCACCACCATCATCTTCTATTTGTAATGTGTAATTACATATTGGAACAATATCCATTGCAGTTGCGTAAGGATCATAATTAAATGCTGTTGAATCTACACATCCAAATACATGTAAATTAATACAAGAACTATCATTAACATTAGCTAATGAATTATATTCTTGATATGCTGGATCCATACACCCAAGTACACTAACTGGTCCTGCGCATGCTGGTGGCCATTGTCCTCCTGAATAAGCTGTTGAACCAAACCCTGGATTAGGTAAACTCCAAATTGTATCTCCATTACAATCAAATATAGTGCATGAACCATCAATAGAACCCCCAGTAGTTGAGCCTGCTAAACCATCTCCATAAGAATCATATAATATAAACTCAAATCCTATTACACAATAAGTATATGTAAATGTTTTACCTACATCTCCAAAATCATATTCTCCCGCTTGAACCTCATCAATTGGTTGTCCATTAGTTAAATCAATTAGTGTCCAACTTGTTTCACCTGGATAACCATCTAATGTTAAACTAATTGTTATCTCTGTTTCTAAAGAATCACATGCTATTATATCACAAGAACCATCATCTACAGTTGCCCATGGATTATAATTATCTGCTGTTGAATCTGTACATCCTGGAATACATGAGTATGGTGTATAAAACAATGTATCTGATAATGTACTATCTGCAAACATAGCTTGGAAGTATCTTTCTTCATCCCAATTAGGTGGTTGTTGTCCACTACCCATATAGATGCCCCAAATACCATTATTGATATTTACATCATATACTTGGTTAAAGTTTGCTGTTCCATAAAATATTTTAATTACATTACAGTTAGGGTTTGGAGATGTTGTCCACTCATAATAAGTTAATACTTGAGAACCTACACATTGTTGGGTTGCCCAAGTACTATCAAAACCTCCACAAGAAGGAAAGATACAAGACCCATCATTTATTGTAGCGGTTGAATCATAATTTAACGCTATAGGATTCATACACCCACTAGACGGAGGGGCACACGGCATTACGTTTACTGTTGTATCTCTTAAATAAAAAGATACTCCTTGTAATTGCCAATCTATAATTAACCCTTGGCATATATTCTTCATTTCAAACCACGCGGGTTGAGACGATGTCCACCCATCACCAAAACTATCATTTAATGTGACACGATAATTACCTGAAATTATATCTATTGTAGTATCTAAAAGTTGATAAGGAATTGTTGGTTCGTGAAATATAACCGTATCTCCAGTTATAGTATCTTCTACCATAAACCAACTAGACTCTTGCCAACCATAATAATCATATTGAACTTTAAAGTTTACCCAACTATCTGGTGTTTGCGATAATAATATCGTAGGCAGTAATAATAATATAAATAATAGTTTTTTCATTTAATAAATATCTTTCCATCTTTAATATACATTGCCCCAGAAGACAGTACACTAAGATCATTAATAGTTCTTCCTAATATATCATACATTTGACCATCTATTTGACCACCTACTAGTTCTTCTATTCCTGTTGTGGTAGTAAACAAATAAGTGATAGGATCAGATACACATCCATTAACATCTTCTATCTCAACTGAATAACTACCTCCAATAGTAAGTAATACCGTTTGTGTAGTTTGTCCATTACTCCAAAGATAAGAATATGGAGGATTTCCATTTGTAGCATTAGCCGTAAGAGAATTACCGCTTTGTGAAATTGAAGCAGTTAATTGTCCCACGCCTGCTTGTCCAGGAGGATAGGATGTAAAACCAGTTACGTTATTACCTAGATCTCCATCTATTCCACCATTTGGATTACTTACTCTAATCATAACAAATTCATATCCTTGTAAACCTGTAATTGTTGGAAGTATAAAACTTGTTGATTGATAAGTACTAAGATTACCAGTCCACGGAACAGTTGTATTAAATGTAGTGGCTCCAGAAACATCTACCTCAACATCTAATGATACTAAGTTATTAATTCCATTATTCATAATAGTTACTTCAGGAGCAAGAGTTCCATCACATTGAATAGAAGCACCTGAGTAAGACATTACTTTAGGATCATTTACAAGATTTGCTGCTGGATTACATGTAATCAGATTATATGGGCTATTACTTTGACCAGCTTCTATTAATATCCTATCTGGACAAATCATATAAATAGTAGGCCAGTAAGAGATAGCGTATACTGAAGTAACGTTATCATTGTTTACTGTTCCATCAGTACAGAATACAGGATAAGGAGTCCCTGTTATCCAATCTCCTTGTGTATTACACCCTACACCAAAAAGACAAGCTAAAGCATTTGCATCACCCTCAATCATAAAGACCATTACGTCATCAGTTGTATTAGTACTTACACCAGGAAAACCACTAGGACCATGGTTTGTATATAAATCTTCAAGTGCACCACCAGTATGATAAGACCAACAAGGGCCACACCACACAGCTGAGAAATCTAAAAATACCGTATAGTTATTATCTAAATAGTCATATAAACTATGAGTAGTACCATTAACATCTGTTAATGTCCAATCAGGAGCAATACTCAAGTTTGGTAGTTGTGCGTTTAGCGCTGTTGATAAAAATAAAAATAATATTAGTAATAATTTTTTCATATTAAAAATCGCTCATTAATAATTCATCCACTGTATCTTGTACCTCTTCCCTTGTTGCTAACATTTTAAAAGATATATCAGCTTGAAATCGTTTAACTTCTTCACCGTCATTAAAGATAATAATAGTAGGTACTATAACTACTTTGTGTTTAGTTTGAAGTTTTGGATCGTTAACAATATCAATTTTAGCAACTTCACAATCATTTAATTTATCTAACCATTCAACATTGTTAGCACTATTCCAACCTGCATTAAATTCTGTTACAATAACTTGCCCACAGGCAATATTTGATACTAAAACTAGAAATATAATAAGGATATAACTTATAAATATTTTCCATGTATCATCTAGTTTTCTCATCTTAAATCGTCTATTTTATCTTCCATACGTTTTAAATCTTCTTTAATTTCATCTACGGTTTTTTCTGTATGCTGAATTGATTGTCGTATATTTTGATCTTTCATATCAAATTCCATTCTAGTAACATCTGGTTTTGGTAATTCTTTTGCATCTGCAATATCTGCCTGTAACATAAACCACATACTTATAACTGTAGCCATAGCAGCACCAATCCCAATTAAAGTTTTTATACTTATTTTAAAACCACTATCTTCATTTAATTCTTTTCCCATAATTTTTTATATTTCAAATCCAAAATTTAATATTATACATCTGTGCTCTACTCCAGGATTACAGTATAATTCTAATACTGTTATTCTCCCAAATCTTACAGAAATATTATAGATACTATCTTTTTTATTTCCTTTTCTCCAACTATTTATCCAATTCATTTTTTAGTTTTTTTACCGCCCCAATATTCTACAGCAAATCCTTCATCTACTAGGGTTTGATTAATATTAATATCTTCTATATGCAGTGTCCCTAAAACTCTCCCATATTTACCTACTTCTTTACTTTCAAGAACAAACTCTCCATCTCCTAATAAATCTACTAACTTATCTTTAGCAGCTAATCCTCTAGCTTTTTCTTCTAAATCTCTTGTTCTTGACTCAGGAGTATCTATTCCAGCAAGTCTTATTCTTTTATGTATAGTAATATCAAATCCTAAATCTATATTAGCGTCTACAGTATCACCATCAACTACTCTATCTAATTTTGCTTTATATGTATACATTTAAAAAATTACATAATTTATACCACACTTAAAGTCATACCATTCACGATTCCAATATTTATTATATTTACCTTCAACAAATGTTCCTAAATGTTTATTAAGTTTATATCCAAATATTAAACCTCCAGAATAATCATACCACTGTTTTCCATCATTATAATTATGATACGAAAATGTCCCACCATCATCATAATGCCAAGGCATTAAATTAGCCCATGCATGCATCCAGAAATCTTTTTTATAATGATAAAAATCAAATCCTACTACTAATGATTGCTGCATTTTTCTATCTAATTCATTTCGTTTTTTCTCAGTATAATCTGCCAATACTACAGGAATAACAACTTCTTCCCAAACCTCGACAGACGTAGCAACTATATTTCCATTAGGATCTTTATACTCTGAATTATAAACATCTATATCATAACCTTCTTGTATTGCTAAATATGTATAATGTAAATTACCATTATCTAATAACCACTCATCTAAAGGATCATATCCATAAGGTTCTGACATTCTTTGTACAGCTCCTATATTAAGAGAAAACTTCTTTCCGAATTGTTTACGAAATCTTTCCGAAGTTTCAAAATACTTTATATCAGCAAAACCATCTTGTAAATACTCTCCTTTTAAAATGTATTTATTTGCTACATACCTTATAAAATGATTTTGATCTATATACTCTACACCTTCTTGTCTTTTAATATCTGCTTCAAATAAAAATTCTAATCCAGATACCTTTCCTATTGTTGCCGCATCAGACCAAGATTGTTCTGTTCCATCATAAAAAGTATTCGCTCTATTTTCATATCCAAACCTAGCAATCTTTCTAATTCCAAAAGCAAGATTATAATCAAAAGGAGTTCGTACTATAGAAGTTTGTAATCCATTTGAAATAGAGTATTCATCTACATCAGAGATAGATGTTCCTCCACTAGCCGCTGTATAAAATGTTGCGAATTTAAAATATTTTTTAAAATTACTCTGCGCATTAACTGTAATTGATAAACATAAAAATAATATTATAAATATATTTTTCACTCTATTATTCTATAATTTTTTCCAAGTTATTAATATGTTTAGCTGTAATATTTTCTGGTAAATCATCTTTAGATATAGTATCAAGATGAACTGTAGTTTTTGCTTCTAACAATTGAGTAAGTTTATCCATTTGTACTCTTCTTTCTTCTACCAAATCGTTATTATCTTTTTCTAATTTATCTATTTTATCTTTAGAATCTTCTGCATTTTCATTAGCAATTTGATTCACTTCCTGTGCTAATTTCATAAATTCATCTGATGGTTTACCAGCCGTTTCTAAATCTTTAAGTTTATCTCTAAGTGTAATAATATTTTTACTTACAACTAAACTAAAGTTTTTACCTTCTAAATCTTGAACTGCAAATAATCCATTGATTAAATTTACTAGTTCTCCTTTTTTTGCATTAATTTTTTTACTCATTTCTATATTTGTTTTTGGTTAATATTAACTATTGTTGATCACTAAAAAGTGAATCTTACTTGCTGTTGCACTTGTACTAGTAGCAGAATGTGGATTTACGATACTAATTTTAAAACTACCTCCTGTAACTGTATGAATAGCACATGCAAGTTGTTTATTATCTACAGTATTTTCATCTTGCATTGTAACAAGAATTACTGAATCTGCTTGTACAGTGCTATTAGTTACTGTAAATTCTGCATTTGTTGTAGCAGCTAAAGCAACTGCAGCAAGTGTAATTACACCTGATGTTGCATTAATTGTTACTCCAGTTGTATGATCAGTAGCCTGTGTAACTGTTCCACTATTAGTATGTACAATACCTTCAGCTGCTCCAGTAATAACTAAACTACCTGCATTTACTGTTACATCTTGACTACTATCTACTGTTAAAGCTTGAGTTTCTGCAGCAGCCGCAGTATAAGTATACATTTTAATACTTCCTGGAGTTCCTGAACCCGCTTCACTACCTCCATGTAAAGTTACATGACCACCATTATTATTACCTGATGTAGATGTACCTCCTTTAAGAGCAAGATCAGCTGCTGCCGCTGCACCACTTCCTCCTCCTGAAATAGTTAATGATTTTCCAGCTGTACCACCACTAGTATCATTTGGTTTAATATTTACATTAGAATCATTAGCAAATCTAATACCTCCTCCAGCAAGATTTAAAACATCACTATCATGATAATTTCCTGAAGCTCCAAGATATGCATTCGATCCTGTTATTCTTATTCCATTTTGTGCACCATCTGCACTTAAGTATCCTGTACCTAGATCAATATCATTATTATCACAATCTAAATCTTCTGCTAATGTAGTTAAAGAAGATGCAATTGTAATTGTTCCTGCCCCATTAGTAATAGTAGTATTAGTACCTGCCGTAAGCGTTGCTACTGAAGGATACCCATTAGTTGCATTACCAATAAGTAATTGTCCATTAGTAGACATTGGTGTAGTTGCTGCTATAACATCTGTTGCACCAGCATAAAGCATTGCACCTTTTGCTATAGTAGCTAGTCCAGTTCCTCCATTTGTTACCCCACATTCTCCTGTAACTGTTCCAGTAAAATCTATTTCATCTAAAAATCCTGAAGTTGTATTATTACATAAACTAAGATCTATTCCAGCTTCTAAAGCTGTAAGAACTATATTATTTGAAGTAGTAGCTACAGTTAATAATCCTGTATCTCCACTTTTTATTCCTTTGAAGTTTAATTGATTTTTATTTGTAACACTTATATGTATATCCTCTCCTCCTGTCCCTAAAGTAGAAAATGAAGGAAACAAAGTAGATACATTTATTTTCTTAGCTACTTTAGTTGAATTATTAGATATTAAAAAAAAGTCGTTATCGTCTACACTATTTTTAGCTAAGGTTACTAAATCTGTTATTTCTGCCATTGTATTTAAAAATTAAAAGTAATATTATTTTGTGTAAAATCTAAAGTTCTCTTATAAGTAGGTTCAACCGGTTGGCCTCCTGTTACTTCATAATCTGTCTCAGTATCACAATCTTCACAAAATATGTTTACAAAGTTAATAAAATTATCTATATAATTAGTTGTTGTTGTTATGTTTAATTCATATGCTGGATTACAAATTGCCCAATGTCCTGAACTTGCTCCTTGTGGAGTTTCTGGATTATAACATCCAAATGTACAATTTCCTAAAGCTACCATTTCCCAAATTATTCCACTAGGCATTTTAATTATATCTCCCGTATGTAATTGATTTGCGAATACAAAGAATAAACTAGGAGTATCAACCGTTGTTCCTTCACCTGTTGTTATACTAGAACCTGCATATCCTTGATCATTTACTCCTGTTACAGGACCTCCTGTAACCCATTTATCAGCACACGAATCTGCAGGACCATCAGGGGTTTCTTCATCTTCACAATTAAATAAACAATCTAATCCGTATTTATATCTACCTAATAAATATCCAATTAATATTAATTTCCATTTATCAAGAGTAAAACAGTCTTCATTAACACCTAATTTTATATCTTTTAAAAATTCTGAACCTCGTTTTAATGTACAAGCTCTAATTCTATTAAGAGTATCTTCAATTGTAGCCGGAATACAATCTCCTAATCTCATTGCAGGATATATACAAGTTCCATCATCACAAGTTGCACCTGGATTATAATTAATAGCTAAAGGATCCATACATCCACAGAAAATACAACTACCATCATCACAATCAGCATTCGGATCATAATTAGTTGCTGCTGGATCTGTACACCCTACATCAGTTGGAGAAGAACTTACAGCAAATAATAATTCATCAACACATCCATATGAATCAGTAACAATAGCTTTATATACTCCAGGAGCTAATCCTGTCCAAATAGTTGCAGATCCACTTCCAGAATATATTGTAGAATCTGTATATAATGTAGTTCCTGCACCATCTGTATAATATATTGTCCAATTAGGAGCTCCACTATTAATAGTAACAGTAACAACAGCTGTTCCATCAGATATAGGAGTAGTACATGTACCAGTAGAATCTACAGTAACAACTGTTAAAGTTGCAGAATTAGATGGTTGTCCTGTTACGGGATCAGTACAAGGATAAAAACAACAACTAGCATTATTAATTGTTGCATTTGGAACAAGATTTCCTTTACAATCTTCTAAATAGTTAGCAGCATGTTGATCTAAACATGCTGAATATTCACAACTTTGATCATCTATAGTAGCTGCAGGATTATAATTAGCTGCTAAAGGATCCATACACCCATATATATCCCATGTACAACTACCATCGTCACAAGTAGCATTTGAATTATAATTATTTGCCGTAGGATCCATACAACCATATATACAATATGTACAACACCCATGATTTGTACCTCCCTGCACTCCAATACAATCTGCAGTAGCTAATAAATTATAATTAAGTGCTACAGGATCTGTACAACCACATATTAAAAAACTCTCAGGAGTAACATTAATTGTTAAAGAATCATTACAATAATAAGGTTGTCCACGAAGAGAATAATTTGCTGTAATTTGAACTTCATAAATACCAGGTCCACTTATAGTAATAGGTACAAGAGATAAACCAGAAGATCCTGGAGAATTAAGGGTAAATGCACTACCTGAAATAACATTTCCATTAAAAGTCCAATACCCTACAACTTGATCAGCTCTAGGACTACATGTTAAATCTGCTGTTAATGTTGTTTCACATCCAGAAGAAAGTATTCTTAAAGCAGATAATTCACAACACTCAATTGAAACAGTACATAATGTTGAATCATGAACTGCTAAATCATTTGGTACTGTTGTATTATAACTACTAGAACTTGGATCATCACAAACATATGCTTGTACTTTACCATAAAATACAGTATAACAATCTTCTAACCCATGAGCTTCATCCGAATCAACTAATTGTACTTTTACAGCATAATATCCATAAGCTAATCCTGTAAATATATGCGATGCTCCAGTTTGATTTGTACCTAATCCTGCTTGTGTAGCTGTTGCTGATCCTGGTAAAGCTCCCCCAAAAGTTGCAGTTTTGTATAAAGTCATTGTAAATGACTGTGTACCATCTAAATCTAAATACGGAAGTACAGAATTAATTAAATTAGCACTAGCAGCTAATTTTCCATTACTAGTACTATCATTTGTAGTAATTTGTGTATTTGTTAAGGAAGTAACATTAAACAAGTCTCCGGAATACCCTGCACTAGTATCAGTAAGTAATCCATCACTATTTAAATTACACCACACACAACAATCCATACATCCTACAGTAGCACTTGAATTATAATTAATAGCTGTACTAGATGTACATCCTTCTACTTGAGGATCTTCGCAAATTGTAAAACTATATTCAACATCACATCCTACACTATCTACTGCTTTTATAGTATAATAACCACCAATACCACCAGGTCCAGAATTAGGTTGTAGCGCTCTCCAAACTATTTTAGTTCCTGCTGAAAAAGTCATAGTATTTGTAGCTGCTGTAGTTGCTGATACTATACTTCCAGTTGAATCTACAATTTCAAATTTAGTTACACTATAAGTTGATGAGGGTTGAGCTGGAGTAAGAATATTTCCAACAAAAGAATTTGATGGAATTCCAGTACCGCTAATTTTAAGTCCTGTAGAAATCTGAGCATTGCCTGAACATGTTAATGTATGTTCGGATCCAGATGTTGTATTAGTTACACAAGAGTGTGTAAATGTATTACCTCCTGTTGGAGGTGCTGACATAGTAATTGAAGCTCCTGTTGTTCCAGTAGTAGTTAAAGTCCAAGTATAATCACTGCCGCTAGTCCATGGAGTTCCAGCAAAGCTACTATCAATTTCTATACTATGCCACCCATTTGTTGCCCCATATGTAGCACAATCAAAATTAATATTATCAAATTCTAATACATTTGTACACGGTACAGTGCAGCAAGCACTCCCTATAAGATTAATAGTATTAGATATAGAACCTGGACACCCAGGAATTGTATTACCACTACAATCTTTACATGTAGTTAAATAATAATTAGGACTACTAGCATCATCACATACAAGTATATCAGTTGAAGTAATAGGTGGAACATATAAATATTCTGAATATATTATACTATGAGAGAAAGGCTCGTCTACAACAGATGTACCACTTTGATATTTAAGCGTATTTTTTAAAGAATGCCAAGAAGCAACTAAACTTCCTCCACCTAATGGTTGAGGCCAAGACATTGTATGCATTAGCCAATCACTATAAAAATTAGAACCAAAACCAATATTATTTAATCCTATATTAGCAGCTCCTCCACCGCTAATAGTAGGTATATGCACATTAAGAACTTCAAATTCTTGTTCCATAAGTGTATTCTTATCTGGAACTCCTCTAAGATTAAAAGTAGATGATATATTTCCTCCAGAACCATGAGCCATAGCTCCATGTGCTCCCCAAGAATATGCATTAGAATAATTAAAAGGAGTTCTTAAATCGTATATCTGATTAGATACACCAGATTGCTGTGGATTATACATCCAATCACCATTCCAATAAACTCCTGCAGGGTCATTAATAACAAATGTTTGAGAATATGTAAAGGGAACAAGATTTGCAGTATATCCTGAATTTAAATATTGAATACCTCCTGTATAATCAAAATCACCAGAAGGTGGAGCATCATGTGCTTTAACCCCAAAATTAAAAGTATTAGTACCTCCTCCTTGTAAATACTTACTTCCTTGTTGTTCTAAACCAGGAAGTAACATTGTAAAAGTTTTAGTAAATCCAGAGTTCCAAGTAACTTCAATTTCTCTTTCAACTCCATACGAAGGCATTAAAGTTGTATTACCATACTTTAAACCTATTTGATCAACCCCTAAAGTATTACTAGTAACAGATTGTGCAGTTGATTGAAGAGTATCTCCTGTAACATCTTGAATAGTAACAACAAAATCAAATCCTGAATTAGGATTATTAGTTAAATTAACTGGTTGTTTATTTATATATATATAAGAACACCCGTCTAAAGGATGCCCCCAACTAGAAATTATATGATGTCTTGGAGCTGTATTCGGAAATCTTGCCTGAACCCCTGCATTTATATTATAATTAGTTAAATCTGTAAGAGGATTACCAGTACGTTGGTATAATAAAGGATTTAAACTAGGATTTGCAAGAGGATGTTCTACTAAAGCTAAAAGATCAAGACGATCTTCTAGATCTTGAATATCTTGATCTGTAACAGGGTCATTTATTTGTTCATCATCACTACCGCCTTCACTGCCTCCTTCTCCTCCTTCTCCTCCTTCTTCATCATCTGAATCATAATCATCTCCTTCACCGCCGCCTCCGCCGGTGACCATGTCGAAGTATATCCAAGGGTAAAGAGAGCTTAACATATTATTATAATTTTGTAATTAATTAACAATCACATCCACACAATGAACCACATAACTCTACAGCTTTGTTATACTTATTAAGAATATCTATATAATATCCCATATTAACAGAGCCGTCTACAGTTTGAGCAAGTTCTACAGCAGATTGTGCTGATCGTAACAATAAAAATATTTTTTGTGCCTTTGCTAATGTACTTGCACATTTAGGACAATCACAAGCACATTCTAATAACGTATTAGTTAAGTCGGTTAAACAACAATCTACATTACAAGATATTAGTACTGGTTTACAAACTTGTTCATTTCCACCTTCAATTAAACAAATTTTATACAAACCATTAGCAGAAGATAAAGTATCTACATCTATGTTTACTACTCCATATCCACCACCTCCACTAAAGTTAATTGCTACATTTGGACTTACTAGAGCTCCTGTATCATAATTAGAAATTTGAATTTCTCCAGACGCGCCAGGAACAGGAAGATAACTCTTAGATCTAACGGTTAAAACCTTACAAGAGTTATGTACTTGTATAGTTAAAGACATATTATTTGATTTTTTTAAAAAAAAGACCATTAGGGGGACTATGCCCCCTATTAGTCTTATATTAGATTAATACTATTAAGCGCTTTCAGGGCCTATATAATACTCTACATAACAATCAACTACACCAGCAGTTAAAGCTGCTGTTGCAATTACAAACTGTAAACCTGTTGAAGATGTAGTTTTATCTACAACAGTATGTTCCGTTACGTCCTCATCATCAAAAGCTCCATTGTTATATGCTGTTGCAGCTAACAAAGTAACTCCTCCCGTAGTAAGGGATAGAGTAGCTGAGCCGCCACTAGTCATTGCTGTAGTTACTACAGAGTAGCATCTAACAATAATTGCATTATTAGGAACAATTGCTGAATTATCTGGTACTATTGTACTAGCAGCACCGCCATCGACTGCAAAGTCGTATTTAGCGTGTGCTGTCATTAATTTTGGATTTGCCATTTTATTTTATTTTTTAAAGATTAATATTATAGCGCAACTGGAGAAAATCCAACACTTCCTAAATACGCGTTCATTCTATTTTCAAAAGATAATGCATTAGCACCTGATCCAGTCGTGATAGCAACACTAATATCAATTAAATTATCTACACCATGAATCTGAGATGCAGAACTACCATCTTTAGTAGCTACAACGTTCCAAACATCATAGTTTCTTGTTACTACAGCATTAGTATTAGGAGCAACAGGTTGTTGAATTCTATTATAGTAACCAGAATTAATTCCCTGAAGATCTTGTTCCATATCTTGAATATACTCACCATCACCATAACCAGGAGTACCATCTTGTGCACCATTAGCTGCTGTATAAGTTTGAGTTGTAGTTGGATTAACAGAGACACAAACATCAAATATAGCTGGAGCATAATTCCAAACTAAGTTTGCTCCACCTGCTGCGGAAGTAGCTCCTTTTAAAGTTCCTGTAAATGTTACTGTTGTAGTTCCTGCAGCAGTTGTTAACCATGCTGGTACATAAGTTAAAGCATCAAATGCAGTAACAATCGCTGCTCCTGCAGTTGCTGCGTTTGAGCTAGCTGCAATAGTTACATTAAATTTAAAGAATTCTGGTGTAAAACTATCTCTTCTTGTAAATTTAACTTCTATATCTTTAGCTGCTGCCGCAGATGTTCCACTTGGAGCTAAAGTACTAGTATGTGCAGTTTGTGCTGCGTAACTTGCGCCACTCCAATTAATTACATCTCTACCATAAAACCAAGGGGATACAATGTTTATACCTGAACCAGAACTATCTCCTTGAACTATTCTAATTCGATCAGCATCTGCTACAGTTTCTCCTACTACTAAAGAGGACATACCGCCAGTACCTGCTGCTTCTTTTTGGATATCGATGGACCCAAAGTCTAATACATTATTAGTGTACGAAACTGCGCTCTCATCTCCAATATACAAATGTCTTGCCATTTTTTCTAATTTTTAAATTAATAATTATTCATTCTTGCTCACCTCTAGTTGATGAGACTTGTATCTAGGGTCACTAATTCCCTCTAAAATGCTGCTTACTGTCATATCCACAATTTCTTGATGAGAATGGTTAGGTAGTTCACAACTAGCCCCCAAAGATAGTGAAATTTCTTTAGGTTTTCTAATATAAGTAATTTTGACTGCATCTATTATAAATATATCACTCGTGTAAATATCTATATAATGTCCACGAATTGTTGTAAGTGGAGCAGTATGTTTTGTTGTATTAAAAGGATCTCGTAAAAGAGTTGTTATATCATCATGTTGAATAAATTTATTTGGAGATGCAATTTTAGTTATTGTATTTCCTCTACTAACAGGATCTCTTCTATTTCCAAATGCAGTTTCCGCATATTGAGCATAAGCTGTAGTTAATATAGTTCCAGAAGCAGTTCCTCCTTGCATAACTGTTTGTAGATTTGATCCAGAGATACTATTAGTAACTGAAGCATCCCAATTAAACCAATCATAAATATTAGTATCTACTATAACTATAAATTGTCCTGGATAATTTAACTCTCCATATTGTTCCCAATAAACAGAAATACCACTTATAGCATTTCCTTGTGCTAATATATCCGTTCGAACGGCCTCTATATCAGCAGGGTATTGAAAACTCGAAAGATTAATCCAAAGTAAAAATGCTCCTAAACTTAAATCATCAGGATCTGCTGCCATTCTTATTGCTGTTACAAAATCTGTAGAATTTCCTCCTTCATTATTACAAACAAAAGTATCTAAATCTAAAGTAAAATAATTAACAGGATCTGAATCCCTTAATGTCCAATTTATAAGATTACATTCATTTATAAAAATATCAGATTTTTGATTTACCAAATACATATAATCATTTGGTAATCTAAAACTATCGACCCAAAAATTGGAATCATATCGTTCTTTATATGTTGTAGGGGCTTTATACTCTGTTACTATTGTACGAATATCATCAACTCTTTTTTGACTTTCTTCAAATCCTTTTTGATATTTATTATTCTTACCGTATTTGGTATTAATAAATCTCATTTGAGACTTATTTAATTCAATATCAATTTCTTCAGATAAAAGCATATCAGCTTGGAGTGAATTAATTTTATCCACTCCTTGCTGAATTGCTAAATGCATTTGCTGTACATTCATACTATACTAATGATAACTCTTTAAGTTTTGCTCTTAAAATTGTTAATTTCCCAGAATTCTTTTTATCTTTAAGATGTACTACAGCGTTATCAATTGTATCACCAAGTACTTCATCAATAAAGATAACTTGATTTCCAATCTTTCTTAGAACTCCAGCTGAAACCATTTCTTCAATTTCAGATTTAAGTTCTAGATTTTTATCTATAGCAATCCTAACAAACTTCTTAGGACTCTTATTTTTGATTTCGTAAAGCGCATTTTCAATTTGCTCACTAGTCAATCTATCAGGGTTAACATCGGACATAAGTCGTAATATTCTCTTCATAGATTTTGGATTAGACGAAGCTTTAATAAATTCTTTATCTGCATCTTTCTTAAATTGAATAGAGTTATTTTTAACTTTATCTTCTCTTGAAAGATCTTGAATATAGAATCTTTTACTATAGTCCTTATCCATCTCTTCTTTAGTAAGAGCTACATGTGGATGCCTAAGTGCAAAATTATATTTAATATAATCCATAATACTTAAAGGTTTTCCATTATCATCCTTACCAATTTCAAGTTCTACTCCTGTAAAACCTACAGGAATTGTAAGTTCTGCCCAGAATTGTTTAGAATGTCTAGGCCAATCACCATGATCAGGACTAACATCTAATACTTCTTGCATATACTTTTTTTCATCTTCAGGATCGAAACCCTTCAGAGGTTGTCTATTTACATAAACACTACTGATTCGCATTACTGCTTCAGCTCTTACTGCTTTAGGCAAATGGTTTAATAACTCTTTTTGCCTAAGAAAAACTTTTTTACTCATAATTTCAGTTCTTTTTTTTAGTTAATAATTGTTCATAGGGTGGAAAGAATAACTCTCCTATATTTAAAATTAAAGCTGAGGGGGATTGCTCCCCCACAACCTTAATCAAAAACCAATATATAGACGCAAATTAATGCCAAATTAAGATGCTGTACAAGTGATGTCTATTGAAGTATCAAATCTCTTAAGAGCGATACCTGCAGTTTTCAACATATGTACAGACGCACCATCAACATCAGAAGCTCTAGCGGAAGTTGAATCAAATCCTCTAGGAACTACTGAACCAGCTACACACCATCTCATAGACTCACGACCTTTTTTCGAGATCATTTGTAAATTGTTTTGACCATCATAATTTGATTGATCAACAAATACCATTCTATAAGATTCAAGTGAATATCCAGTTGTTGGGTGTTTCGAACGAGCTTGTGCAACTGCACCATGATCAAACATAGGAAGTTTTACAACATTCACACTATGTCCATCAATATGCTCATACGAATTAAAGTAACCAGTTAAACCTAGCGATCTGCCAGAGCCTGTAATAAATTTATGGTCTCCTGTTGTCATCCATGTGTTTGTTTGACCTCCGAAATGATTTTTAAGGGCTTCATCAAATTCACGTGCTCCACCAGTACCAGTATAAAGAGTTACTTGTTTTTTAGCAGCATCAGTCATTCCGTAGAATAAGTCACCGATGATGTTTTTTAATTTTGTTTCAGTCATTGAAGAGTAAGTATCAGTATTGACAATTTGCTCTAAAAGACCAGGACCTATGATTACAGGTTGTCCATTCTCATCTTTCATATAAGTATGTCCATTCTGATCATATGATTTTTCTCCATACCAGTAATACATCTCACACTCTTCTTTAAAGTCAAGCATATGTAAATACTCTTCATAGTCCATCCAAAGTTTAGTAGAAGATCCCCCTTTAGTTGGTAGAGAAAACTCTGCTACATAATCTTTAGCGTTTCCAGACATGTGGTAAGATTTTCTAACTGTAGTTAGTTTGTTTCTTACTAATCCTGGAGTTTCCCAGTTTGAAGCATTACCTCTAGAGAAGTCTACTCCTACTGGTGCGTACATTTGCGCCCAAAGCGCTCCTGCCACACAATCAGCAGCTGCACAAACTGTTGCAGGTGCTGGGTTAACTAATTGTAATGTATATTTCCAAGAAGTTCCCCCAGATACTTGTTCTGGTTCTTTCATAATACGTGCTTGAGTACCTGCTTGAGATACTAATACGTATGGAAATACAAAATGTTTGTCAGGAAATTCTAACTCAAAAGCTGCTCCTCCTTGACCTATTGCTGTGCCTGTTGGTCCTGCTACTGAAACTGGTCTCGTCCTCAATCTATGTGTTGCCACACGATATTCATACTCCAAGCGATCAATAGATTTAGTATTACCAACACCTTCTGTTAAGAAAGATAAAGGAAACCTCTTGTCATCTTTTCCTGCTAAATGAGTAATAATTGGAGACAGCTCAGTAGGTTTGGACAACAGCGCATTTGAGAGACTGTTCATATCAGTCATCTGCGAATCATTGTAAAACGTCTTTTGGACGCTTATATTTGTTCCATCTGGCATATCTAATTATTTTTATGGGCCCCGATCTCCCGTTATTCTGGGGATATTTTAGTTATTTAAATACTAAGATCAAGATCATCTAAATCTACATTCTTACTTCTCCTACTCTTTTTACGAGCACTTTTAACAGTTTCTTCATTTTTAGAAATCTTTTCTCTCAGGGATTTAGATGCTTTTGTTTTAGCTTTAGTGTTAATAATTTGGTCTAGATTAAATCCTTTGTACATTAAATAATCTATAGCCAATTTAGTTTCCATCTCAGCTTCCGAATGATCTATATCTCTTTGTGTGTAACCCTCACGAGTTACGGGTTTAGAAAGATAGTTAAAAAACTTTGACTTTTCTCTTTCAGGCACATGTAATCCAGCAAATTCTTTAGAAGTTTCAATAGTCTCTGCTACTCCCTCCCAAAATTTAGTTTGTTGTGTGTGTTGTTCCTGCATTTGTTCTTTTTGTTTTTCTACTAATTGTTCTCTTTCTTGAGTTTGTACTTTTCCTAAAGCTTGCTTTGCAGCATCTGCCTTAGCATGTAGTTTACCAGAATCTTCATAATCTCCGAGCATTTCATCAATAAATTCTTTATCATGCCCTTTTGCGGAAAAATAATCTGATAAAATTGCCTTTTGACTACGAACATCATCTTCAGCAATCTCTATCTTAGTATAATCCAAATTAGGATCATGAGCTTGCATAAAGTTTTCAGATTCTCCTCCAGATAAAACATATTCTAGATGATCTTTTACTAACGGAAACTTTTCTAAAACTTCATCGATTCTGTCATCAGCCATTTTAGAAGCTACATCTTTTGTTAAGTTAGTTAATCCTTCAGAGGTATCTTCATATTTTCCATCTAATTCATACCCTAAACTATTTAAAATTTCTCCAACAACGGTATCTTCTTCAGAAGATTTTTCATCTTCTTTAGCTTCTTCATCTTTTATTTCCTCTTCTTCCTCTTCTTCTTCTTCCTTTTCTACACTATCTTCATTAGATTCAGATTCTTCTTCATCTAATTTACTTTCTTCAGGAGATTCAACTTTCTTTTCATCTTCCTGAGCTGGAGCTATTTCTTCTGTGGCTACCCCTTCACCACTGATAACATCATCTAATGTGATGTCATCTAATTGAATTTTTTCATTTGTGTCCATATATTTATTGTTTTAAGTTACAAAAATAAGTATTTATATTGATATTTTTTATAAGTGTTAATTTTTTAATATTTATATTATTATATAACACTTACCAGAAAACTTTTGATCTATATCCACCTTTTCTTTTCTTAAATGTTGATTTTGTTCTGCTATTCCATTTCTTTCTTTCAACGTCAATTTCTTTTTCTGTTAATTCAGATATATTTTTACCATTAACTTTACCTTTATGATTTCTAAGCCAATATATAAAAACTTCCTCTTGCGAAGGAGGAGTTGTTCTATTTCTAGTTACAGCATCAAACTCATCTCGTCTTTCTGGCCCTCCAAAAATTTTATCTCCTATAAATAATCCTTCTTGATCTTGCTTACTCAATTTAGAAAAGTCTAAAGAATTATCTTTAGTATATAGTTTAAAAAGATATGGAAAATCTTTAATATTTTTATCCGTATTATGCTTTAAAAAATTAGCAGTTCTATTTATAGCAGTATTTCCTCCTTCTTTAGGACCTGTTTCAAATTGAAATAATCCTCTACCAGGACCATCATAAAAACCCTCTGTTTCATTTCCTGATACTTGAACTTGATTAGGATTATTTTTAGACTCGTGCTGACCTATAGCATTCATTACAGTATTTACATAACTAGTATCTCTACCACTAGTATGCAGATAATCCATCATATGATTCCTTAATCCTCCTTTTTGAAGATTCTTTATTTCTTTAATATTTGAAAGTTCTAATTTTTTTGTAGGATCTAACCATTGAAGTTCATCTGAATCAGGAAATTTTTTAATTGCATCATATCCTTGCTCTCTTAATAAACGAGCTCTTTTAATTGTCTCCCCCTCTAAATCTCCTGCTATATTTTTATGCATAAAAGTCTTATATCCTCTAGGATTAAGTATTTTAGCATCTGGATTTACATTATAAGATAAATCCCATTTTTTTACACCCTTAAATCTAGGATTAATTCCTCTTTCTGTTCTATAATACCCCGTATTTTTACCTCTCCTATATTTAAAAAAGTTTTCCATTGTTCTTTTATTAGGAGATGTACTCATACCTACATTATAACGAGATCCATGGTGATAAACACCTGGATTTACATTTAAAGCATTTTTTAGTGCTAAATTTTTATTACTTATAAGAGATTTATCCCAACTACTAACAGCTCTATACACATTAGAAGGAGCTTCAACTAACTCAGTATTATATTTTGCAGGTATTATTTGATTCTTCATCCAAGATTCATAACCTTCTTTAGAGATACCATGTTTACCAACTCTTCGTACCCCTGGTTTATAAATATTTAATACATCTTCTAACTGTTTCATATAATTTTTACGAAGGGTTGGGTGATACCTTGAATATGATTGTTTTCCAAAATCTTCTAATGAACTTATCTTTATATCTCCTAAATTCTTACCAAAAGCACTGGTAGTTTGGTCTATTCTAGCCTTAGGAACATATATATTTGAAATTTCATCTAATTTAACTCCCCCTTTTATTCCTGCTTCAGATCCAATTTGATTACCAATACTATCAAAATATCTACGACTTCCTGCTGCTGTATTTCTAGGATTAATTCCAAAAACCATAGGATAATTCTCTTCTAATAATAATTTAGTTTTAGGATCTGCTTTACTCCAAAAATTTAATCTATCATATTGTAATTGTTTATAATTCTGTTCAAACCCTTCACCCATTAAAATATTATCCTTAGCACCAGCATACTTACCACTTGCCATATCATCAATCATTTTATTATACTCAGATAAATAATTTCTTGGGCCTGATGACCCTTTAGCATAATTTACTGCTAGAGAACTATTTGTAACTGGTGCAACAGATAGATGTGCCTTATTAATATGCCTAACATTTCCTAAACCTGACAGTTCGCCTGTCATAGCTGTAGTCCCCCCACGTGTTACAAGACCCCCTTGATCTACAATTCCTGGTAATGCCGCTGAACTAGTACCATGTGTATATATTACAGGATTATTAGTTTTAAGATTTTTATTTGCAGCAATTATATCATCTATATTAACTGATTGGCCACTTGTTCGTAAAGCACCACTAGAACCTATATAATCAGCACCTTTTTTAATCGATTTCTTTCCAACATTCTTCAGTCCCATAAAAGGATTAACAGCTAAATCAAGTGCCGTTAACCTACTAAATAATTTTGCTGGCATAACTGTTGTAGCACCAATAAGATAATCTATAGGAGACATTACAGGTTGAGAGAATTTTGCATAAGGATTAGGTTTACCTTTCCATAGTTCAGACTGTGGATTTGCTTTAGCACCTTCTTCCCAAGATGAATAATCTTCCTTGAAAGAAGGTTCTTCTCCTTTCCACCAATTTTTAAGTTTAGATTTATATTTATTTATGAATCCACCTTTTTCTTTATATATATTAGGATTTGTTAAATCAAACATACCACTATTTCCTACTGTTGATTTTAATTGTTTACCATCTGGGAAAACAATTTCCCAAGCATTTTGTATATTTCTTTTATCTGTTATACCTCTTTGCTGATTTTTTATTGCAGCATCAAACTTAGAAAGACCAGATTTTGTACCAGGCCTATTAAAATTAAATAAATCAAGAGGTAAATCTTTATTTCGTCTTTGTTTCAATAGTTTATCATAATCAGTACCAATTGGATAAATATCTCCACCAACATTATCTATTAATTTACTAGATGTAATGGGATTAGTAGTATTACCATAAAATGAATAAATAGTACTTTCAGCAACATCTCCTGGTTTTGCACTTGCAGATAAAGAATAACTACTTGCTGTTGTTTTGCTTGGTGTTGTGTAAATACCTACACCAGAGTATCCAGCATCACCTTCTCCAACTCTTCTTGGATTAAACGTATCAAACTTTTTACCTGATCCATGATAAACTACCATAGGTGAACCATCTGGATTTACTAATTTAGAGTTACCAAAAGCTTTTTTAAAATTCTTACTATTCTGCTGTACAAACTGCTCTGGACTTCCTTTAAATGGAGAACCATCAGCATTTCTCATCCATGTACCATTTTCCTTTGCTGTTTTTTCTATTAAATTATATTCTTTTATAAGTTTTTTATTTTTTGGTATTGATTTATTCCATGCACCCCAGTTTATATCTGATTTAAATTTATTCTTTCCAAAAAACTTCTTAATTGGATTTATAATATGTGATTTAGCTCCTTTTACTAATGGTCCTGCTGAAAATGGTAATATACCAAATCCTGCATATAATCCAGCATCTGTATATTTTCCTTCATGGTATTTTGTAGCCGCATGAGCAAAATCTGGTCCAGGATTAAATATAGATGCAGCGTCTAATAATGCATCTTTTTCTTCTTTCCCTGGTTCATAACCAAATTGTTGCATCCAAAAATCTTTTTCTTGTCTTAAGCCTCTTGCATCTATAAATTTTCCTACTTTGGACTTTTCAAAATTCTTCCACCCACCTTTTTGAAATTTAAAACCCGCTCCTACACTTACACCTTTTGTTGTAGGATTATATCCTAAACTACCTTTAAACTTATGATATTGCCCATATAATCCAATATTAGATAATTTTTTATTTGTTAAATCATATTCAGCATTAATTCCATATCTATAAGGAGCAGAATCTGATCTCCAACTAACATTTGAAGATCTTCCTCTTCTACCTTTTCCTAAACTTAAAGAAATATTATCTGTTCCTTTACCTATCGGTGTTACAGCATCATAACCTTGTGTATCAAAAGCATTTCTTCTTTTATAAGATAAAATAGATTCAAATCCTCCAGAGCTTGGAGAAGTATTAAACCCAATACCTCCCCCATATCCTGTATTTATATTTTTAGAATTGGTATTATATGAAGCTTCGATAGACGGTATAACAGAAAAAGGACTCCTGCCCTGACCGCATCCAGTAATAGATCCACAAAAATTACCTGGTACTATCTCTGGGCTTAGCTCAGCACCTAAATTAAATCCACCTTTTTGTTTTTGAAATGCAGGGGCTACATCTTTATAATGCTCAGCAAAATATGTAGCATCTTCCACAGCACGAGGTCCATGAAATTTAATAGCTTCATCTTTTCTTGGTCCAGTTAAGTCTAACTTGCCCCCAATATCTTGTATCTGTGGAACAGCATATTTATCCCAACTCCCCATATAATGTGTTCCTGTTGAACCGACAAGATTTGGATTATTATATATTTCAGCATCCTCTTTTGTAAATTTATAAGATTCATCAGTTGGTGCTAACATTCTATTTATAGCAGGATTATTACCAAATTGACTTTCATAACCTATTTTAGATTTCATCATTCCTCTCATTCCACCTTTTTGATAAGCAGCTGGGGATTCTATTATTGTCCCTTCATAAGGACCTGTTGGTAAATCTTGTATTCCTGGGGGTACGTTTTTATAACTTTCTACTAAATGTCCTTGATCATCTACTTTTTGAATATCAATAGGAGCCTCCATACCTACAGTATTAAAAGACTGATTAGGTTGAACGTCAGGAAAAGCCATAGACGCTTGAGTATTACCTCTAGCATGTTCTTCCCTTAATCCTACTTCTTGTTCTTGTGGAGTTTGAGCAACTTGCATTTGTTGTTGCTCTTGTTGTTGTACGAATTGTGCAACTAAATCTATCCCTTGATCTGCAGCCTGAAAAACTTCAGTTACACTTCCAGGATATCCAGAAGATCTGATCTGATTTAATAAATCTCTCCTAGTCTCGTTTGTTGGCATCCGGTTTAGATTTAGCTATATCTTTTTTTATCTTATTTTCTTCTCTTTTGATTTGATTAGCTTCTCTAGTGATATCGTAATTAGAATCATCCCCTCTAATTTTTGCCATTAATTCTTTCTCTTTTATATCTAGTTCTCTTTGTTTTACTTCAAAATCCCTTATCATCTTTTCTAGATTTAAAGAATGCCCCTCAGTATCTTTTTTAGACTCAGCATTTATCAAAGCTATTTCAATATCTTTTTGTCTATCTTTTTCTTTTTCTAAAGCCTCTGCTTCAAATTTTATCTGTTCAGCCTCTAATTGCTGTTGTTGTTGTTGTTGCTGTGCCTCTTGTTGAGCCTGTTCTAATTGCTGTTGAGCTCTATCTGCTTTTTTAAGATTTTTCTTAATTTGACTAAAACTATCAGAATCTAACATCTCAGCTATATCTCCTGGTCTAGCACCATTTTGCATCATAGATTGTGTTAATCCCCTAATATTTTGTAATTTTTCTTGATCCTTACCTGAATCTGAAACAAATATCCCATAATTAGTTTCCATATGTTGCATACTACCTATATCTAAAAAATCTGTAGCCCCATCAGGCATTACATACATACCTTTTTTACCAGTTAACCATGCTTCTTTAGAATAATCTAATAAAGCTTGAAAATCTCTTTGTTCTACTCTCTCAAACTTTCTAAATAAATCTTCAGTAATATGAGATGATTGTAATATAGCTTGTTGAGAAGTTGCCTTACCTTCATAAGCCCCAATTTCACCTTGTCTTTGTCTACTTACTCCAGATATTTTTTCCCACTCAACTAATATAGATTCTAATAAAGTAACATACTGTTGAATAGTTTTAATAGACATATCCATAACAGATTGATGTTGTGGATTTAATTGTATCCCTTCTTTATTATAATCTACCCAAGCAATGCCAGAACCTTCAACATAGTACATAAATTTATCCATATCCCATTTTTTAGGGATCATATTAATATCAAATTGAGCTATAATATCTTTACTTCTAGCAATAGATA
>Ga0098054_1000363_pt1 | contig 32353 bp, 35 predicted proteins | sample 16_taG_FD_75048 | JGI IMG/M metagenome (GOLD analysis project Ga0098054, IMG submission 75048) | Marine viral communities from the Subarctic Pacific Ocean - 16_ETSP_OMZ_AT15313 metaG | ecosystem: Environmental > Aquatic > Marine > Oceanic | place: Pacific Ocean | collected 2015-01-18
AGCAGTTGAGGGAGGCACTTTCCCAGTGACACTACACTGGGCGACGAAAGTCGGACCCTTCCCAGCCAAGCGCAGATGCAGGACAAGCAGTGAAAGCCTAGCCCGTCTATCGGGAGCCAAGACGCTTCGCCCCTACCACAAGGCAAGTGCAAAGATGGTCAGCCTAATCCAGTCACCCCCGACTGGTGCCGCCCTGAACCACCATCCTCTGGGACGTGTGTCTGCGACTGTTGCTGTCGCACTGATGATGCCCAAGCATGGGCGAAACACACAACTGAGGTAACCGACATGGTTTTTATTTGGATCAATGAGGGTGACGGCTGGGAGCCGCATGCCGCTTTTGAAAACACCGCCGACGACTCATCGGTGATGACCGACGCACAGGCCGAACTGGCTGATCTCAAAGATCAGGGCATCAAGGCAAAAATCGGCCCGGCATTTTAATCCTACTGACGAGGCTGGACGATCACCAGCCGAAACGCCTCCGGGCGTCTAGGAAAATCATTTATCAATATCAACTCCGAAGGGAACCACACATCATGACCCACCTTATCCAAGAAGCCGCCAACGTCGCCAACACCATCGCCCAGAAAGAGACGGCGCTCTCCGAACACCGCGCCGAATTAAATGTGGAAGCCGACAAGTTCAGCCTGATCGCCCTGATCGCAGTCGAGGCGGTGAACGCCGACATCCTGCGCCAGCGCAAGGGTCGCAAGGCGGACGCTGGAGAATTTCTCGCAACGGTCTGCTTCGACGTGCTTGGTCAAAAGAACAAATCTGGCAAGGGCAAGAAGCTTGCCGAGAACGCTCAACGGCTTGCCAAGTCGGACGACTTCGCCGAGGTGATCACCGTCGCAGCCGAGGCGATCAAGGACGCTACTAAAGCCAAGAAAAAGTACGCTGATACAGTTTATGCAGACCAGCAGGAAAGCAGCGACTGGGATCACGCCATCTCTGAGGTCAATCGCGAGGTCGCCGACATATGCGATGACCTCGACATCAACAGCTACAACCAACTGGTCGCCCACCTCAACCCACAGGAAGAAATCAGCGACGAAGAGAAAGTGATCGCTTTCGCCGGGAAGCTTTCCAAGGCAAACGGCCACGACATAGATACCGTCGAGGGCATGACCGCTGTCTGCGAACTGCTCGATACCGCCGCCGCCATGGCCAAGGCCATGGCCACGATCGATAACAGCTAATAGCGGATACGTAGCCACAAGTTACCGGTGACTCATCAACATCAAATCCGAAAGGAAGGAAAGCAAGTGTTCGTTTCAGACGAAACCATCGCCGAGATTGCATCAGATATGCAGTCTCGCTTCGAGTGCGATCTGCATTCTCAGTCATCTATCTCTGAGATTGCCCGTGCGGCCAGAGAAAAACTGGCTGATCGCGGATTGCCAACCCGCAAGTCACTGTCAGTCGTCATTGCCAAAGTCGCCCTGATGACGTGGCAGTCCACCATTTTTGAAACCAAACACAACCCGGAAGGAAATCACTCATGAGGTATTCTCAAGCTTTACGCATCACCCTCGCCATCCTCAAATCGGGCGGCGTTCCATACCTCGAAGGCGAACCGGGGCTAGGCAAGACTGCCTTGGCGCGAGCCGTTGCCAACGAATGCTTCGACGGCAACCTGATCTATGCCCCGGTGCCGACGATGGCCCGTGAAGACTGGACCGGTATCCCTGACGTGTCAGGGGCAATGACCACCTTCAAGCCGATGGACTGGCTACCCCGCGCAGATCGTGACGGGGATGTCGGTGTGCTTCTCATTGACGAGTTACCGCAGGGTGACGAAGGCGTCCTGAACGGTGCCGCACGGCTCCTGCTGGAGCGTGAACTGCACGGCTACAAACTGCCTGACGGCTGGTCGGTGATTGCCACTGGCAACCGCTCCAAAGACAGGGCGGGTTGCCGCCCACTGCCAACCCATGTGCGTGACCGCCTGACGGTCGTGCCGCTCGAAGCCGACGTGGATGACTGGGCTGCGTGGGCTGGTCAGTCCGGTATCGACCATCGTGTGGTCGGCTATGTGCGGCATCGCCCTGATGCCCTGCAAGAGTTCGACCCCAAGGCGGAGGTCAGCCCAACCGCACGGTCTTGGTCGGCAGTATCTGCGCTGCTGCCGCATATCGAAAGCCGGGACTATCTCCCTGCTTTGTCCGGTCTGATTGGGCAGGGACGGGCGGCTGAGTTCACGGGGTTCCTCCGCATCTTCGACCGGCTGATCCCGGTCAGCAAGGTGTTCGATGACCCTGAGAACTGCGAGGTGCCTACGGATACCGACGTGACTATCGCGCTGGTCGCCAACATCGCCAAGCGGGTGGACGAGGACACCATCGGGGCTGCGCTGATCTACGGCAAACGACTGGGCCGGGAGTTCGGCGTGGTGCTGGTGCGGGACATTCTCTCGCGCCATCCCGATCTGGCTGAGACCAAGGCGGTCTGCCAGTACCGCGCAGACAATGCCGACGTAGAACTTGGCTAACCATGAAAGGCACGGTGTGGGGGCTTCGGTCCCTGCATCTACCAGCACATCACATCCGGTGTGCTGATAGATGCAAATGCATCAACGAGTCATCAGTGACTCGTCAACAACAAATCGAGAGGTGAATTATGCTTTCAGAAAAAGCACTGCTTGTGAGGCTGTCGGTGAAAAACCCAAGCTTCGCCGTAACTGACAAGGGCGTATCGCTCGAAGTCGCGGACCAAAAGAACGCCAACCAACGGGCGGTCAAGGTCATCAAGACGCTGATCGATACTACCCACCCTGCGTATAGGGCGGTCAAAACTGCTCGTGGCGCGCTCTACAACGTGTTCGCGGCAGAGACTGCGCCGTGGTCCGAAGACGGCTGGTACATCATCAAGGCCAAGGGCTATGACCGTTTCACCGAAGTGATGCGCGAGAAGACCGACGCGTTCGACATTGCGGTGGCCGACTTTCTCAAGGTCTATCCTGAGTTGGTTGATCAGGCCCCTGATCGACTGGGCGACCTGTTCGACGCCGACATATTCCCCAGCGTCGAGGCTTGCAAGGAGCTGTTCTACTCCGACATCGAAGTGCGTCCTGTCCCTGAGGCTGGCGACTTTCGGGTGGCCATGTCTGCTGAGGACAAGCAGAAGATCGTCACGCAGATACAGCGCAAGAATGACGAGCGTGTCACTCAGGTGACCAGTGCCTGCTTCGACCGCGCCTACTCTGCCGTCAGCAACATGGTCAAGCGTCTCGAATCTTTCGATCCCGACAAGAAGGGTGCCAAGCTTTACGACAGTCTGGTCGGCAACGTGCGTGACATTGCCGATCTGCTGCCATCGCTGAACGTCGGCGATGATCCACGGCTTGAGCAACTTGCCAAGGATATCGGGCTGCGCTTGACAGAGACCGATGCCTCTACTCTCAAGACGGACGAGGGCAAGCGCCAAGAAGTCGCCGACAACGCTCGTCAGATCATGAACCAGATCGATGATTTCATCGGTCAGTAAGGAGCTATTGATATGTCACTAGCACATCAGAAGATCACCAAGGCGCGGACCCAGCTACTGCTGGACAATCCGTTCTTCGGTAACATCGCCATGCGTCTTGATCTGGTCGAGACCGATCAGTTTGAGACGATGGCGACTGACGGCAAACGCATCCTGTTTAACCCTGAGTTTGTTGACAAGCACTCGAACGCGCACCTCAAGGGCGTGTTTGCCCATGAGGTTTGCCACGTCATCTTTAAGCACCATCTGCGGCGTGGGGAACGTGACCAGAATAACTGGAACGTTGCTGCCGACTACGCCATCAACCCCATCCTAGTTGATGCCGGTTTTTCTCTGCCCGAAGACGGGTTGGTTGATCTGGCTTGGCGGGGACAGTCCGCAGAGGACATTTTTGGAAAGCTCTTTAAGGACCAGCCAGAACCACCAGCCGCTGGCCAGCAAGGCGAGGGCGAATCACCAAAGGGTGATGATGAGGGCGATGCTCAGGGTGATGCTCAGGGTGACGACGCGAAAGCCGCAGAGAACGGCGGCTCTCAAGACGCTCCCGCTTTACCTGCTCAGTCGGGTGACGACCAGCCAGTGGACATGCAAGGACACGGCGTGGTCATCGACGGCACAAACGATGACGGCTCCGCGCTGTCTGCTGCTCAAGTTCAAGAGCAAGACGACCAGTGGACTGAGATCGTGCTGAACGCCGCCATGATCAGCGGCGAGGCTGGCAAGGAAGACAGCCCGTTCAAGCAGCACATCGACATGCTTCGTCGGCCACAGGTTGACTGGCGGTCAGTCCTGCGGCGGTTCCTGTTGGACGGTCGCCCTGCCGGTACGACATACCAGCGGCTTGGTCGCCGGTCTCGTGCGGTGGGTGTGCCGCTGCCTAGCCGCCGTGTCGATGTCGGCGGTGAGATTGCAGTTCTGCTTGACGTGTCATCATCAGTCGATGACGAGATGTTCGCCCAGTTCTGCGAAGAGCTGCAGTTGATCGCGGCTGAGTTCGACATCACCAGTCACGTCATCAAGTTCACGCATCGTGTGCGAGACGTACAGGTGGTCGAGGCTGGTGACGAGATTGACCGCACTCGTTTCTATGGCGGCACCAATACGAGGGCTGCCTTCGAGTATATCGATGAGCAAGACTTGAATGTCGATGCGATCATCGTCTTCAGCGATTGTGAAGATTACTACGACGAGATTCCTGAGCCGTCATGCCCGACACTGATTGCTGCTTGCATACAGCATGAGCATTGGCTTGAGAATATTGAGAAACAGGCTGACTGGGCGCAAGTCGTTCAGATCAGCCGATAATCATGGCTTCTCTCGTTGATCTCGTGGGTAGTTGCACCACCAACTACTCACGAGGTCGATGAGAATCGCCCTTATTTTGGAGAAAAACCATGTATGACATTAGAAAATCATCTGAGAGTTACGGCGAAAAACCTGTCTGGGGCCGCGAATTCTATGCCCAAGATGGGGCGGGCATGTACGTCCCGGTTCTGTTTGTCCCATACTTTGAACGGCGCATGGCCGACAAATGGGTTCCCGCTTGGTCTTTAGACCAAGAAGGCAACCGTATCCGAAACGGTGATCGCTATATTACCAAAGGCGAGGTTTTCATTATAGGCATCAAGCAAATCTGGGATGACCGCAACCACATCCTCGCCATTCTGGCAAGCACACGCACAGGATGGCGACTCAAAAGAATGGTACGCAAAATCAGAATTAGCCCGAAAGGACCAACGACATGACCGATAAAATGAATCAAACGATCCGCGAATATTTGGGCCACGCCCTGCCGGAATGCCGAGTCGTCATCCACAGGAACGGCGAAATCGAACGCTACGGCGCGCCGGACCCGGCTGACCGGTCGCAAGATTTCTGGCAGTACGTGGGGACCGTTGACAAAATTAAGGCGCAGATGATGAGCAATATCTGTGACTGCGATGAGGCAGAAGGCGTGCATGAACATTGTGCTGGATGCGACTGCGTCTTGAACTATTACGAGAGTGAAAACCATTGTGTTTCTTGTGAGGAGCCGATGGCTGACTTCGTTGTTCGCGAGTATTACCTAAATCAAAAACCGCCACGCGAAATCGAAAGCGTGGTTCAAGCTAAAACCGCGATAGACGCAATTCGATCTAAATCATTTTGGAGATATGCCAGCCACTTCACAACCCGACAGGGTGACGTGGACCAGCAAGCGCACACACAGGATGGCGACGGTCGTAACGGCTGTGACGCCGAAAGGAAGGAAAGCACATGAATAAGCACCGCCACGACTGGGCAAGGCGAGACAAAAAAGAAATCATATTGTCTCTCATCGCCGCTCTTGTGGGCGCGGCTCTGATCGCCGCCCTCTTAGTTCTGGCACCTACTCTTGATCAGTTAATCATAGACCTGAAAGGTTGAAACAATGAATAAGGAACTTGATCTGTTCGACATCGCGGAAAGCAATCGTCTTAAAGAAGAAGGCATGACCGCCGCAGAGTATGGCGGCAAGCATATGTTGCTTGACCATGCGCGCCATGTTGCGAAGCAAATCGCCATGCTAAGAGAAAGCAGGACCGTTACCGCCGATGATGTCGGTAAAGCATTCCTGAAAGAAGGCATCACCGAGTCGCTGGGCAATGCGGCTGGCTCACTGTTCAAGGGAAAGGACTGGGAGTTCACCGGCCAGAGGATAAAGTCTTCTCGAAAGACTAATCACAGTCGGGAGATAAAAGTCTGGCGCTACGTCGGACACTGACTGTGAGGGGATCAGACGGCGAGTGCCCCACCCAAAACCCCGTCAGTGAGCAGAGATGTAAATTGGTAACCTTTCGGGTCTCGTGGCTCACGGGCGGCACCTAATCATGGGTGCCGCCCTTTTTCTTACAGGTTACCAGTGACTCATCAATCACAGAAAGGAAGATCATCATGACCAGTGAATATAATCTGGCCGATCAAACGCTGGCCGCTTTATCTGCGCCAAAGGTTGGCCTCATCTCCTACGAAAGTGTGCCAAACATTTGCCCCAGTGTTGCCCGACGCAACAGCAAGGGGGAGCGGGTCAGGCTTACCCCTCACTCGCGTGACCGAATCAAGGGCGCTTACAATGGACTTCGTAAAGCTACTCGCTACACGGTGGACGACTCGATGGTTCGCCACGCCGTCTCTCTTTCGATGACAATCGATGCCGACTCACTGTTGGCTATTATCGGCGATGCCGTGCCGCCCAACACACCTATGTGGATTGAGTGGGACGAGCGTGTAAGACAAGAAGCAATCGGCGAACACTATCTCATGACCAATAACACTGCCGCTCATTCAATGTGGTCGGCAGGTTTGTCGGGTTCGTCCGATTACGTTGGTTACTTTATCGAAGAACTTGACTATCCCCTTATCGGGACGGGCGAAGAAGATCACTACTGCTTTACGCCCGTGTATCCTGTTGGTAAAGAGGGGCAAGCGGTTACCCGTCAACGGATTATGTTTGATGGGTCTGCTTTTGAACTGTCACCACATCCTTGGTCAGACAAAGATCACCGGGCGTTTCATCAGGACTTTTCCTTCACCCCTCCCGACAGGAGCGGATACGAAGAAGAGTACACGCAGCATTTAAATACCCATGCGGAAAATGTTCGCACGTTACTGGGCATTCAGTGGTTTAATGAACAGATACAACATGTCTCTAAGGAGTCGATGGAAGACTGGTCTTTCATCGGACTGACGAATCATATCCATGCTGTGCAGTCTAGGTCGATTGACTGGCTGGTGCCGCGCTCGTCTGACGATGACCCCAGCTACAGCGACGAGGACCACGAATCAATCACCAAGTTTTCTGGCAGTATATCTTCTGCTGGTGACGCAAGGTTTTTGATCTGTCTGTTGCACGTTCTTAACTATGACTGGGTTATCAAGACACCGAAACTGGCAACAGGTCGCGGCGGAATACGCTACGGCAAACCTATAAAATTTAATTCACACATTGTGTGTGAGATTGATTTACCCAAAGTGAATGGCGTGTCGATCACGCCGACTGACTACCTAGAAGAAGTGCGCGGAATGAAAAGACTGCACGATGTGCGTGGTCACTTCCGCAGACTGCGTGATGGGCGACGGGTGTGGGTCAAATCCCACAAGCGTGGCAACAAAGAACTTGGCACCATCACCAAGGACTACCTGTTAACTAACAAAAGGATCGAAAGAAAGGAGAGTAACCATGGTTGACAACAGCATAAGAGCAGACATTCAAGCTTCTGGCGACCCCAAAACAATCGGGGCTTTGGTTAAGCTTTGCATTGACTCGTCAGTAAAGATTGAAATGATTTACGCATGGCGAAATGACTGGGATGAAATCATGCCAGATTTTGAATTTGAATGCCGTGATTGCGAAGGCACTGGGCAGGTCAAGGGAGACGTAGTTGTTGGTGGTGTTAACGCCAACGGGCCGTGGCAAGGCTACGACGAAGTCGATCTTGAGTGCGAAAGGTGCTGGGGCAAAGGCAATGTAACATGGGAGGATGTTCCGAATGTATATACAGACTAGCGACTATCTCAAACAGCCAAAAGAAATCCACGCGGATTCTTTAGGCACCTTGGCTGCTCAACTTAGCCTTGCTGACATGGGTGTGCTTTTGGAAGCCAAGCACCGGCAGTTGCTTGTGTTTCTAGGTATGCGCGGCAGCGTGTGCCTAACGAGCGAAGTGGAGAGCGTGACCATAAATGGTGATTGCATACAAATAAATTTGGAGACTGCGACCTATGATGACGTGCTTCAATCTCCAGAGTTTCGGGAAATCAGTCAGAAGCTACCATCTGCTGACATCGTTAAGCTGGTGCCGAAAGATTACCCAGAAAAGAACACACCGGATGAGGGAGCGTGATTGCTACGGCCCACGCAGTGTGATAGAAGGAGTGTCTATGAACAACGTAACCAATTCGTCTGAACAGGCGACCAATGTGTTGAGGAGATTACACAATGCAACAAGAGCAAGAGAGCGATCCGACGAGCGAGGCGAAGACTGGGCTAGTACCTATTGGGGGTCAGTTGAATCCGCGCTCCGTCGCCGTCTCGACACCTTCAACAGCTCAAGCAGGGACTGGTGAGAACACGCGACTTCACATCGTTCTAGACCAGACCTGTCTTTCCAAGCTAAAGAAAGCTTGTGATGATAACGAGCGGACCACGTCTGCCCAGATCAGATATCTGATCCGTAATCATCTCTAGCCCACAACTTTAATGGCTATTCACTCCGCTCCCTGTTGTGAGGGGGCGGAGACCACCTCTTCCCCCAGAGCCAAGTATCCGATAGCGTCCACGACATCATCGCTGTTAGCGGTGCCCGACTTTGTTCGCGCTATCTTCAGAAGAGCCATCATCAAAGCCACGTCTCTCGCAGTGACCGTGCGGCTCAGATACACGCTCCATAAATCTGCGATATTCCCAAAGTTTTCACTGGCATCCCCGTGCGTCTCTGCCCGATCACCACAGATCAGGTTACGGGCGGCATCAAGAACATCCCCACGGTTCGTGGGGTGTGGTTTAAAATTATTTTTCCCCACTCGCTCCCCCAGTATCCATAATCTGACTCGTCAATATCTGATGCTGCTCCTCAGTCATCATCGTAATGTTGCCACCGATTGAGCGCCGCTCACCCTCACAATCGAACGGGTAAACCATGTGGTTCAACCAGTGTGGAAAGATCACCATCTTCCCCACCTCTGGAATTATATTCATAACTTTGGGCCAGCGAAACGATGCCGCAGCGTTCTGGCTGGTCGGCCCGTTAATAAAGCTGATGCAGCCATCCATCCACCCAGAAGCGTTTTTCATGTTCGACGCCTCTTTGTTTCTCATGTCAGGCGGCACCTGCGCGTAGATCACAAAACTCATGCCACCATCGAGACGGTTACCGTGATCGTGGATAGGATTATAATCCCCCCTGAAACTATGAACTGACCACGCCTCATAACAATCTGCGTGAACGTAATCGACGGCACCTTGTTGTATTACATCCCCCGCCCCGATCATCATGAACCTCTTGGCGTATTCCTTGGCCAAGCTTTCCGCTACGCCGTACACGCCGTGGAACGCCTCGCATCTGTCTTTCTCAAGAAGAAGCTGTGCCCCGCTCTTGATTTGCCCAACAAGGTTTCCAGAATAATCCTTTTCCTCGACGTTCTCTTCTGCCAGTAACTTGTCAATCTCTTCGTTAAGAAGGGCGACGAAATCAGGTGGCAAATTTGTCTCAAGCACAAAGAAATCTACAACAGAGTGCGCTCTAATCTCTGCCTTGAATGTAGACTGGGGATTGAACGGCTCCCGTGTATTGGAAGGGTTCTTTATACTGTCCTGTTGTTTTAAAGTATTCGACATCTCTTACTCCTTGTTGCCCAATCCACTTGAATCGAACCTTCCAGCAGTGGATTTCTGATAAATTTGTGTCTGGTTTTCTGTGAACCGTCACGCCAAGATCAGCCTTAGCAAACCATGCCGCTGACCCTGAAATGTCGTAGCCCTTTGGCGCAGGAAACTCCCCACCATCTCGCATCATCTTGGCTGGGTGCGCGACGAACCAGACGTGAACGTCATGTGCCCGTGCAAAAAGACGACACCGTGTCAGCATCTGACTGATCGCTTCCGTCTCGCTCACCTTTGACTTGTCAATATCGACATAGTTGTAAGGATCGATGATCAAACCCCTAACCCCGTAGCGCAGGATCGCGGCTTGCGCCCTCTCCAATATCGACTCGATGGTCGCTGGCTCTCCATCGTTCTGCTCAACAAAAAAGAAATGGCGACCGCACCAGTCCTTCGCCTCAGCTAACTCATCACGAGTCATCCTCATGCTTGGGCCATCATGGAAGGGAACCCCCGCATGTTTCTCCATTAACTTGATGATGTGTGTTGGGGGATCGTTTTCGAAAGAACACACGGCGAATGGCCAGTCATATGCCTCAGCCATGTTGACCATGATCTGATCGATGAACTCAGACTTACCTGATGATGGGTGCCCTGTGACAATCGAAAGCTGACCGGGGCTGATTGTGAATAACTCATCTATACAGTCCAGACCTGTAGACAAGCCACGCTGATGGCCGCGCTCATATATCTGGTCAACCTGATCAGCGTAATGATCGACATCGAAGAGACCAGTGATAGGCCACGGCTTCGAGTCACCGATGACTTCAGCCAACTTCTCACTTCCGTGCTTGACCAGTACATCGTTCGGGTCTTTGCATCCTTCAGGCCACTCAACCTGCCAGCACTTGATCTTGCCAATCCGTCTAGCAAGTTCTTCTGCGAGGGCTTGGCCGGGGCCGTCGATGTCAACGGCCAGAACAACCTTACCAACCTGTGTCAGCAAGTCCTTTGCCGCCCAGACAAAGCCGTACTTACGATCATTGTCGGGGTCAACCTCGCCCTCCGACGCCTTCATCGGGGCACCATTCGGAACGCTTATAGCATTCAGAACACCAGCACTCGCTAGGCTTAACTGGTCAATCTCACCTTCGCATATCACTAACGTGTCGGCGTCTGCTGCTACCCGCTCAATACCAAAGAAACTCTGGGCACCACCAGCGCCCTCTTGCGTATGCGCCTTCTCTCCACCAGAAGTACGGTATTTGACTGCGTATACCTCACCGCCGTTGTAAAACGGAAAGCCGACGCAGTCTGCTTCAGCCTGTAGTTTCTGAAAGTATTTTCGTGAAGCGGCAACGCCGTAATCCATTACGACCTGAGGGCTGATCTTCCTCTCTTTAACAAGCCAGTCGATGGCTGAAGGCGGGGGGCTGTCCACCCGCTGGACTTTAGGATAAGAGCGGCGAGGCTTTACGGCCTTTCGGTCGTAATGGATTACGCCTTTCTCATCGCAGTGATGGCACTTGTAGACAAGACGGTCATTAAAAAAGGTGACGGCCATCGACCTTTCGCCGTCCTTCTTTCTTGTATCTGAGCAAGCCGGACATCTGATCCTTGCGGTGGTCGAGTAGCCTGACCTTGCGCTGTTTGCTCTGACTTCAATTTGGTCTTGAATGTAATTGTCTTGGTCACTCATTTGCATTATAATTCCCTCGTCTTGTTCTGATTCCCAATTTGAACATGGCCTCCCTGATACTTGCCGCCCCTACGGGGGCGGCATTTTTATGACTTCAATCTCGGCACGAGGGTCTGCCTTGTCGAGACCCCAGTAAATGTGTTTCTCTTTAACACACCTGTCGTTCTCGTAAATTCGACCCTGCATACAATCAAGTATCAGAGACTCATCAAGATCAGGGCGACGGCTGGCGTAAAAGATCGTCATGTGAACAGCTACGTCCTGCTTGTCTTTTTTGTTGTATGGAATAATCGGATCAAGCACAGGGCATTGAGCAGCAAAAATCTTTTCGTACTCTATGGCCTGTGAAGATTTGATGAAGGCCGGGCGCTTGCCAAAATAGACCAGCCTTCTGCTGTTGGCCTTGCTGTGGGGCTGTCCCTTAATTTCAAACTTGATTTCAGTCATTGACTATCTATATACAGGCTTATATAACTGATGGCAACAGCAACCCACAGCGTGATATCTGATGGCCACAACAAACAAATACGGATTACCACACCAGTTCGAGAACCTTTTGGCTCGTGACAAGTACGATTCCGGGAACAGCCGCATAACTATAACACGCCTTCTTTCTTCGCCAAGAATTTCGTTGCTTCAAAAGCAGCACGAAGACGACATCGTAACGGACATCTCCGACGATGTATGGAAGCTGCTTGGAAAGTGTATCCACACTGTGCTTGAAGAGGGTGCCGACGAGAGTGACATCATTGAGAAGCGGATGTTTGCGGAGATCAACGGTTGGAAAATTTCAGGGCAATGTGACGCCATCAGAACGGAAGGCGATCAGAAGTTCCTGATGGACTGGAAGTTTACCAGCGCCTACGCAATCGGAAAGAACCAACCAAGCTGGGAGCAGCAATTAAATTGTTACGCTTACCTTGCACAGCACGATCTGGAAATGAACATTGACAGGCTACAGGTCATTGCCATTTTGCGCGACTGGCAAAAGAGCAAAGCGGTCAACAGCAATAGCTACCCACAAGCACAAGTGCATGTGGTCGAGATATCGATGTGGTCTGTCGAAGAGCAACATGCATTCATCATGAGTCGGGTTGCCGCTCATCAAGACGCATGGTTTGAACATGACATTGACGGGTCTTTGCCAGAGTGCAGTGACGAGGATCGATGGAAAAGAGATTCGGTTTGGGCTGTGCAAAAGATTGGCGGCGTCAGGTCGGTCAAGAATTTTAACTCGCCGGAAGAAGCGGGATCGTTTCACCAAAAGATGAAAGCAAAAGAGGAGTATCAGGTAGTCGAAAGAAAAGGAGAACCGGTGCGATGCGTCGGGAATTACTGTCAGGTCGCGCAATTTTGCGACCAATATCAACAGGAGGTCAGGAATGACAATGAATAGAAAAGATAGAAATCAATTCATCATTGACGAGTTTGAAGAAGGCGCAAGCATCAATGATATTGTGGCGAACCCCCGCGTCAGTGTTCAGTACGGCGCTGTGCGACGAATCATTATTAACAGCATGGGCTATCAGAAATATAAACAAATTCTCAGGGGAGAGCGGAAGGTAAAGCCTGTCGCTGATAAGCAGGAAGAACAGAGAAAGTTGAAGCGTAAGAAGACTTTCTTGGAATGGCTGTTGGGGGAATAAAGAATGGCTAAATTTCACGAAGACCTAGTGGCGGCGTTGTCTGAAATTAACAACCCGCCTTTAGATGGTAGGGCTAACTACGGCAAGTATGCCACATTGCCAGCATGTCTGGAGACTGCTCGTTCAACACTGGCACAACATAACCTTTGTGTGGTGCAGATCACGTTGATTGACCCAGACAGGTTGGTTACCCGCATCGTTCATTCGTCAGGAGAATTTCTAGAAGACGGTGGCGTCCCCCTATTGTGTGAGAATAACAACAACCCACAGAAGATGGGATCGGCAATCACTTACGCCCGGCGCTATGGATTGTGCAGCTTGCTTGGGATTTGTGGCGAAGAGGATGATGACGGGCAGCGCGCTACGCCGCAAAGAGAGTTACCTCAAAAGAAAGCAGCCAAGCCAGCCCCAGCCCCGTTGACGGATGAAGATTTTCACTCGGAAAAGGACGACATAGATTTGCTTGACCCAGAAGGGATCAAGGAAATCTATTGCCGTTTTTTCGATAATATCGGAGCAGCGGCTGAAGACACTGTCAAAGACATGGGTATCGATGACGCCCGTGAAGCCAAGCGTGATCTTGTAAAATTTTGGAAGGACAACGCAGGACAGCGAGAGGAACTACTACAGCGAAAAGACAAGGCTTCCGTAGAAGCTTTGTCGTTTATTACGGGCCAAGTCAGGCTGACGCAAAGCTGGCTTAAATCCCGCATCGCAAACCTAGAGGAGAATAACTGATGGCACCGTGGAAACTTGAGAACAAACCCAAGGAAAATAGTTGCAACCTTCGCCCAGCAAAAAACAAAACGAAGGACTCGCAAGCTGACTTCCGGGGGAACCTGCACATCTCTAAAGACCTCGCGAAATTTCTCATTGAGTGTGCGAAAGAAGGTAAGGAACCGCTGCTGTCTGTGCAAGGATGGGACAACGGCGTGGTTAACCGTGCGAAGGAAGGGCAGTACGGCCCCAACATTCGGCTGTCCGTTCAACAGTATGACGAGTCATGGATGGATAAAGGACCGCAGCGTCCGCAGCCAGCAGTCGATAATGACATCGATCTTGATGATGACATTCCATTTTAAGAGGCGGTGTTATATGAGTGAGAAAACAACATTTAATTTTGTGGTCGAAGCTGACCAACTTGAGCGATTGCGGCGAAGATCAAAGCAAGAGGAAAGGAGCATCGGGTCTTTGATCAGAGAAGGTCTCGAATACATCTTAACCAATCGTAGTTACGAGCAAGGCATTCGTGACTGCTGTCAGTGGTTGCGTAAGTCTACCATCGTTGGCGGTAAAGACTTGCCTGACGGTAGGACATTCAATGAGTTCCTTTGTGATGAAATGTCCTCTGCTTTGAAGACTACTGACGCATCTGGGAAAGAGGATTCTCAAGAGCCTTCTTAATTCTATCCGCTACCGATATTTCTAAATCTTTTATGGACGCCTTTGTATCTTTTTCGAGGGCGTCCATATTTCTTCTGACTGCCTCTCGTCTAGCATCAAAACGATCTTGTTCTTTTTCAAGAACCTTACGAGTGTCGTCCTGAATTGCTTTGATGCGGCGGTCCATATTCTCCGCAATTCTTTCAATGCGAATGATCTCACCCTTGAGATCGCGCTTGATTGCCCTTGCCTCGTCTCTTGCCGCGTCAGCAGAGTCTTGGATACTCTGCTCTAGCTTTTCAAAAACAACCATCTCTTTACGAAGGGCAGACATATCTGAGGTTAGGATCGCAAGTCGCTTATCAAATCCTGACAAGTCAGGAGCAGCATAGTTTTCTATTTTCTCTCGCATGTCCATGTAGTCTTTATAAAATTCGAAACCTCCCCACATTGCGCCACCCGAACTAGACAAAGCAGTAAGAATGACAGCTATCTTCCCGCCTCTAAATCTAACTCCACCTACTTCGACCTCTGCCATCTCACTCACTCTCCATTAACAACCAATTATTTCTATGAGCTTCTTTGATCTCTTCCTTGCTTTGGCCGTGGTACGCAACAGCATTGTGCGTCTTGATAAGCAAGCTATTTACAGTGGTGTTATCCACCACAAACGCGCCCAAGATGCGACCAAACTTTCCTCGTGACTTGTCAACCCTCGTTCTCAAAATCTGAGAGCTTTCAAGCGGAAGGTGATACTCCACAAAAGCTTTGGCGCGAAGGCCGTACTTCTTCTCTTCCTTGTCGCGGGTTCTGCTTTCGGGAGTATCTACTCCATACAAACGAACTCGCTGCTTGGACAGCCAAACACCAAACCCCAAGTCGATGTCTACATCTACTGTGTCTCCGTCAACTACCCTGACCACCTTGCATTTATATTCGTACATATCTGCTACCTGTATTGCGTGTCTATCAAAGCACTGTGACCTGCATCGCTGCCGCCGAACAGCATGTACTCGGCAAAATTATTCTTAGGCAAAGACCCGTCTGGGATAGTTGTCGGTTGGAAGAACCCCTGTATATCTTTGAGTGCTGACTGCTGTTTGAATATACCGCTGCTGGCTGAGATCACATTCATAACCGCCAGAGTTCTGATCTGATTTGTTGCATCGTAGCGCGACTTGTCGTTCATCTTACCCATAATTTTTTTACCGGCCTTCTCCTTCGCCTTTTGCGCCACGGCTTTTTTCGGCTCCGCTTTCTCTTCCTTAGCTTCCCTAGTATCTGCGGGTCGCTCTTCCGTCGCCTCAGGCTGCTCCTCAGGCTGCTCCTCAGGCTGCTCCTCCGTCGCCTCAGGCTGCTCCTCAGGCTCTGACTCGTCAGGCTGTGCCTGTTCAGGTTCCGATTGCGGCTCCGCCTCTGGTTGCGGCTCTGGCTGCGGCCCAACTTCTGCTTCTATTTCTGCAACTACCGACTCTGAAACCGAAACTTCTTCGGGGGCCGCTGGTGCCGCAACAACAGGTGGGGCCAATTCGATTGTTGGTATTTCTTGCACTTCAGCTATCTGAATAGGAGCAAGCGGCGCTATCTCAGGCTCAGGAGCAGGGGCGGAAAGCACGGGGGCAGGGGCACCAGTAACTATTGGGGCGCTGATCTCTTCAGTAATCAGGTCAATGACTTCCGCCTCTACCAGCGTAATAAGATCAAACGTGGTTGTAAGAAAGGGCGCGGCAAACCGTGGCCCAAAAAATCCAGTTGAGAAGCCAGCGTCAATGCCGAACAACTCAAAACCCCCAGTAAGTTCTGTAAAACTGTTTGACGGTATGATCTGGGAGAAATCAAAAGAACGAACGCCCGTGAAATCCAATTCAACTTCATGCTCAAACTTGTGAACGACAGAGTTCTGCTCTGACAGAGTAAGCGTTAAATTAAAGATGTCTTTGCAGTCCGATCCCTGCATTACGTTTCCGCCTACGCATGACGAAAGAGTAGAGTTACTGGAATGAGATTCAACATCTACGCCGTAGTCCATTGTGAACCCACGATTGATGTCATCAATGGTCATGTTGTCTTCAAAATTAAACGTAGTGGAGTAAGTTCCTCCCGGCCCTTGAGTACCCGCTGTGCAAAACTTTCCAGCTTCGCAACCTCGTTGAGCGCCAGTGCCAGCCCCCGTTTTAGTCCCACCTGACGTAGTAAACTCACTCATGCCGGGGAGTTGATTGGCAGTTGTTTCTGACCCGACTACAACTTCCGTACTTTGAGATATCGCAGCACCGGAAAAAAGCATGACGCACACAGCAGCACAGACTGACGAGTAAATATAATTACTCAGCGTTTTGATTGAGGTCTTCATCGTGCCACTCGTCTTCTAATCCACCAAGTCTTCCGCCCTCTTCTTTCCCCTGCGCCTTCTTTACTAAATCGATATAGAACATAGACTGGTTGGGAGCTTCGAGATAATTCTTTTCCCAAGCCACTACTGCATCCTTACCAATTTTCCCGCGATAGGGGCACGGCGTTGCGGACATCATCATGGCGTCAAACACCCGCGAGTCCTGACATAGAAGACTAACTCCAGCGACTTTCATGCCCATGCCGTAGAGACTACGGGCCAGCTTAATTCTTTCGCAGTTTTTATCGATAACAGTGTGGCCCGTGGACAATCCAAAGAACCCTGTCTGTGCCCCGACGCTCATACCGGAGCGGCATACATCGTTATTGTTTACCACGATGCTTGGAGCAGATGCTGTAGGCGGCGTCTTGTCAGTTACCACTGTAGAACTGACTGTGTTTGTGTCAGCAGAATTTGCCTCGCTAAGAGGCGCAAGCCCAGCAAAGAGAATGACGAGTATGAAAACAAATGCGTTCTGTTTCATTTCTTCGACTTGTCATTAGTGCCTTTCTCAGGCTTTGGCTTAGGCTCTACCGCCTGTTCGTAGTAAATAATAATCTGTTTTTGCTGACCGATGTATCTCTGTAACTCAGCCATATTAAGAGAAAGAGTTTCGTAGTCCCTCACACTAAATGCGTAGAACAAAAACTCCCCATTCCGCTTGGTGTATTTTTTTTTGAACTGATCAAAGTTCCGATCTGTTACGACATACCACGTTATGTCACTCAGTTTCAGTGGGCGTGGCCGCTGCTGTGTGGGAATAACCCGCTCAACTTGAACGGTCTTTACCTCTATCTGCTTAATCGGGTTCCAGCTACCGCAACTACTTAACAGCAGCAGAGTCGGGGGGTAAAGCAGTAAGGCTTTCCAACCTCTCAAAAAGCTTTTTTGTTCCATTGTTAATCTTACTCTCCACCAAGTTAGGCTTCTTCTGGCTCAACCTAGTCAAATCGTGTTTCCGTAATTTATCTATCAAGTTATTCCTGTACTCTTCAGCCTTCTGTAACTCAGTCGCTAGCTTTTTATTCAGGACACGGAAATCTTCCGCATCCTCAACAAGCGTTTGGATTGTATCGTCTTGCTGTTGTTTGGCCACTTCAAGTTTAGCATTGTTCTTTGTCAGCGTTTTAATTCTTTGCTGAGTGTCCTTATAATAATAATACCCACCATAGCCCACGCCACCCACAAGACCCAGCACCACAATAAGAGCGTAAACCTTTAGCATCGATCTAAGCTCCTATTTTTTAGCACTCATGTATGCTGTCATCCCCATGAACGAACCGACGACACCAGCCATTCCGATGTAGAAAAGGCCAAAGAGATCAGCCAAAGCTTTAATCCGAGAATCAGGAAAAATAGGAAGGAAAAGAAAAGCAGTAAAAACGAGCATGGATATAATAGAAATCCAAGCCATCTTTCTTTGAGCGTCTGCCTTTTCTTCTGCAACTTCGGTTTCGTGTATGGCCTTGACTGTTGCAAGTTCAGCATCGCTAACCACACCATCCCCATCAACGTCGTACTCCTCGTAAATGCTGTCCTTTTGCAGGGTTTTCTTTCTCTTAGTAGCCATTGTCCTCTCCCGTCTTCATCATGTCACTCAAAACATTTGCGCGGTCACCCACTTGCCTTGCCCACTTCGAGTCAAGCATCTCAACACTAGCCTCTTCGTAGCGCCCGTTCTCAATATGAGCGAGTGTGTTGACAAACTTAGACAAGGAGCCAAGCCCCATGTTGAAAGCCATGTCCACCACAACCCTCTGACGCACGTCATCCATACCAGACCACCACGGGAAGGCGCTCTCTACTTCTTCCTGAAAGTCCCTGATGTCATTGGCAAGCATCAACTCGATCTCATCATCTGATAGACCTCTATCCTTGAGATTGCGCCCCACGCCAATGGTCTCAATGCCTTCTGTGTCAAGGTACACTTTAGATCGCACCCCTTCGTGAACCTTCAACTGTGTTATTAACCTGTCAATATCCATAATGCCTAGCCTCGTTTAAGTTACTGGTAACTTGTAGCCATAGAATTTCCGTGACCAGCGCCTGTGCCTTAGCAACGGTCTCCATATGTATGGAAAGGCCCAGCTTATTTTCATAACCGTCGAGTTAATCAGGTTATACGGAAACCTCATAGGTCTCATATAATCTATAAACAGTATCACCCGTAACTCGTCAGTTTCATTGACGGCGTAGTGATTGTATGTGTCATCAAACAGAACGACCTCGCCATTCTGCCAGTGATACTTGTCACCCTCTACGTTGATGTGGCACTTCTTTGGATCGGGTATAATCAAACCCATATGCATACGCAGTACCCCAGCCCACGGCCCTTCGTGTGGGTTAAGCACCTTTTCTGGGCCTAAGACAGAAAGGTACGCAGAAACAACCCGCCTGTCTTTGTTGAGTATGCCCATGAGGGCGGGGAAATTAGAAGCGTTCTTCTTAAAAGTTATGCCAGCCCCCTTAAGAAAGAACATGCGCCACTTGTCGTCGTTGCTTATGTAAGTCTGATCCGGGGATATATCTTGGAATGGCGCGAAGTCATCGTATCGCTCCATAATTTTTTTGGTCTCGTCCAGTATAGGGGAGTAGTTTTTTTCTAACTCACTAGACAATGGGGTTGAAGAGGGATCAAAGAACCTCCTGTCTCCCCACAGACAGGCTTTGCGAAAGGGCTTCTTTACAATCTGTGCAAGCCTGTAAGCACTCATTGCACTGCTATCTTTCTGAGTATCGGCACCGCTGCTGTGATAGCTAATTCCTGCTGCCTAATGATGTTAAGCAACTCCCTCTTTGCTTCCGGGTCAATCGATGACCTGAGGATTTCGTTCTTCTGTTCTCGCACCTCCTTAAGCTGCTGACGAATTCTCTTTACCTCATTCTCCAAGGCAAGAACCGTTCCCCTCTTAGTCACAATCTCTGTAATCTTTTCGGCATCGCCTTCACGCTCAGCCGCCTTAAAAGTATTAACGGCTGTTTTAACAAGCTGGTCTAGCTCATAGAACTGAATGACAGTGCCGCGACTGTTAGGGTCTTGGAAGAAGCTCCTCACCATAGGAAGGCTGTACCAATTCTTATCGGGAGGTAGCGACTTATCGGGAGATTGGAACGCATCTATCATATGACTTGCGGCTGACAAAGCATAGCTTCCCAATGTCCCGGTATACCCTTTGATAAGGTGATCAATTTTGAGCGGAGACATATTTAATTGTTTGCCGAGATTAAGCGCAAGACTGCTGGTCCCTTGGAACTTCTTATAGTCAGAGTCCAAGCTCTTCATATAAGCAGGAACAATCTCTCTCCCCGAAAAGACTGAGTAATTAGTAATTACCTCCACAGCAGGAGTAATAATCTGAGGGGGATTAACTGCTAGTGTTGAGGTGACGCCTCTCCTCAAAGAATCTAGAACATCTTGCCCTGTGTCAGAGTCAAACGACCATTGCATAATCCGCTCAGGTATTGTCTTAAATAAGAAACCAACCTCAAACGGAACTGGTATTTTTACACAAGCCCCGCCAAAAGGTGTGGGCACAAACCAGTTTAAATCTCTGGCTTCAGCAGTCGCGTTCTTGTAACAATCTTCATCTCTCATAAGAACGCTATACAAAGCCGTTGCGCTTACAATAAGAGAAGCCTTTGCAATAGCTGCCTTTCGAGAAGCGTTTGGGTTCGCCGTTTCTTTGCTAAAACCGGCTCTGTACAGGACATCCAGCCCCTGCAATCGTGCATTCAGAAAAGGAATGACAGCAGTAGAAATGCGAACTAATGGCCACGACCCGCGTCTGCTAAAGTTAAGAACTTCAAGCGCCTCAAAAACAGCTTGGGCTTCATTGCCAGTTTTTTCCAAAACCCTTTTATAAACCGCAATTCTTGTTGCTGATTCTGAGGCACTGGTTGCAACGGTAGTTGCATCCCATAATTTTTTAAAAGGACTAGCCGCTGTTTCTAAAACACCAGATGGTTTTTGAGTTTTTGTTTTACTCTTGATGTATTTAGCCATGTCCTTAGGGGTTCCGGCAAAATCAAACCCTCCAAAAACCCCAGCCAGCCTTAAAGCCTCGGAAGACTCGCTGCCTCGTATAACGTCCATAACGCCTTTTGCGCTATCAATAACTGGTATGTAATTTTGCCCCGATGTAACCCACGCGCTTAACGTATCACGCATCATATTCCGCAACATAAATCCGGGGTCTCTTGTAACAAGTTCCCTCAACACCTTTGCTGGAGTTGCTGCGAAACCGACAAACACATTATCCATAATACTGTCGGTGTTCTGCCCCAGAATTGTCATGCTCGTGTAGAGAAATTCATCAACAATTTCAAAGTAACGATCAACACCGTCTACTCGTATCTGAACAGTTTGTCTTGGCTTGTTTCCTGACTCATCAGGAGCAACCTCAGAAGCTACCCCCAAGGTCAGGGAGTCCCTGATAACCCTTTGAGCGGCTATATTTTTCATGCCGCCCTGTATTGCTGTAGCTGTGTTCCTTGCGACGTTATCTAGAAAATCATCTACCCTGCGAGGGGCGGCATAAAGATCGACCGAAACATCTGGATTAGATTGTCTTAGGGCACGAACAGACGCGACGGCTTTGTTGTAACTGTCGTACTGTTCCGGCTGAACCTGCCCGTCTATATCTATTTGGAACACCCGGCCAGCGCCAACAAGACGCTTATCAACTCGCTTACCGTCTAGGGGGATACGAGACCGTTCGCTTCCCTCCGCTCCTTTTAGGGGGGCCAAGCCCTGACCATAGGTTCCAAGCGTAGGATCGCCGGGATAGAAGTATGTCAGGTCTTGAGTTCCGTCAGCGCCCTCTAAGGACTGCCTGTAATAGGGGGTATAATCAGCAGTATCAATCCACGTCTGGCCCATCTTGGCTGTGATCACCCCAGTGTCAACCATGTACTTAACTAGGTAGCTGTTCCAGACCTGATATTCATCAAAGACTTCTGCGAAGTAATCATACTTGTCACCAAGCGACAGACCATTAAGGACATCCTGATCAGTCATGCCAGAATTGATTTTCTGTTTGTTAAGTCTTTGCGCCCTTCTTGCCTGAGCATAGGTGCCAAACTGAGAAACAACGCGGTTCTCTAAAACAGGGCTTAATATAAAAGCAAGGCCGCGAATTGATTGCCCTTCGATATCGCTCGTTACATAGGTAAACCCTAGCTCCTTATCGTAGACGGGAACCCCGTCATAGAAAGCAGCCTTTGTTACCCCCGCATGTTGTTCAGCCATGAGGACAGCAGAGAATGCGTTGGCATCCGCTAAAACTTCCCCCGCAACCTTTGCTGCTTTTCTGGAAAGAACAGATATAGCTTCATATTTGCTAAGCATACCTTTTCTAAATTTACTTTTAATCAAGTCCCAGTTATTGCTAAACAATACACTGTCTGTGTAATCACCAAAGACTGCACTAAGCCAAGCCTGACCAGCGGTCTCCTCTGTATTAACAGCTTGCGTTCTGTTGATTGTTTCCTGAACTTCAGGGTTTTCGTCCTTGACCGTGCCGCCCCTAGAAAACTTTTCCTTTGCAGCCTTGTTAAGCTTCAAGACAGGGCGATCAGTAGGTTTCTTTGTCGTAAATGTTAAGACAGTTTCCTGTGCGGTTGGCGAAGTAGCTGCAAAATTAGGGCCAAGGACACCGCCCTTCCTCAGCCGCTCTACTTCTTCTCTGTTATATTTTTCACGGAGAACCTCGCTGTCAGGATAAGATGTGGTAATTCCTAAAAATTCCTGTCCTGACTTATCGTCTACCTGTCTATCAAATACCACAACAACATCAGTGCTTGATCCTGTTGGCCTCCAGATCAATTCCAGTGCATTACGTTTGTCGCTTTGCTTTAATTTAAATCTTGACTTGTCAACACCAGATATCCGCGCTTGTGTAAATGCATCAAGGGCAGAACCTATTGCGCTAGCAGAACTTGTAAAAGGTAAATCTTCTACACCTTGGTAGTCTTCGTCATGAAGGCTGGCGTGTTTTAAACCATAACCTCCAGTCTCGTAATTCTGACCAGCGGCCATACGCACATTTAAGAATTTACCGTTGAATGGAAGCTTACCCCAAACATCACTGCGTGTACCGTCAGCCCGTGCCCGTTTAACAAACCTGTTTGCAGCAACATCGGCTGGGTCTTGCGGATACTTACGCGAAAACTTTTCATCAGGAACAAATGATTCTTGCGTATTAAAGTTGGTCTCGTCCTGAAGTTCCTGAAGATTGACAGGCTCTACAAGATTTTCAATGCCCTCGTTAATAACAAACTCTGGCAGTATCCCGACTTTCTGGTCTGCATAAACTGTATCAGCGGCAGAAGCGGTTTCATTTTGCTTGGCTGCTGGCCCGTAGTTAACCCAAGAATTTTGTCCACGGGCTTCACTCGCCAGTGCCGCTCGTGCCAAGGGACTAAACATAACCGCATGGCTGGCATATGCAGCATCTTCTCCAGCAGCTCTGAACCCAAAGCCTTCTTTGACGTGACCGAAGTAATCATGAACCACTCGGGAGATGTCATTCACCCTTGCCCGACGACCTGATATAAACTCGTCAGTAAAGCGAAGCATCGGGTTGTCAGCTACTTCTTCCGCAGTAACCCCGTCCATGCCGTACCCCGCATCCGTGGGGAAGACATACATATGATTGTTTTGTTTCACATCTTCGATCATCTCACGCGGCGAGGCGGCGTAAGGGTCAACGTCAGACGGATAGAACTCTACCTCAAGACCCGTGTCTTTGATGAAGTCATACTGCGTCATGACCTCTTCTGCCAAAGCGTCATAAGCCGCTTGCGTAAAGGAATCCTCTGGGGTGTTCGGCATGTCTTCGTATGCTTGCGCTATACGAGTTGCCCGTTCTCCGTCCACTGGTCCGTAAACGTAATTACCAACAAGCTCAGGCACACTGCGCCCAACGGTTTGACCATAGTCACGGGCAGCTTGTCTCGCTGGTGCAAACGGCTCAGTGGGAACTGGGCCTGTTCCGGGTATATTGTAGGAAGCTGGTAGCCCTTCTACCCTTACTTCTTCTTGCGCGGTAGCACCCGACCTATCCTGTGCCTGTAGCTGTCTCTCGCTTCGAGATAGTCCTGCTCTGTCGGGTATGCGGCTCTCGACGGCGCTGTCGGTACTCCGGCGACTAAACTTTTCTCTGTTTCCATACTTGAGTCTTGCGCTTGTGATGGAGTCTTCGAGTAAAGGTTCAAGTTCGCTCCGCTTAAAATTCTTGACCCTTTCTGCAACAGCGGGTCCGTATCTTTGATCGATCCTTTGTAAGTAAACGCCACCTGTATTGTCCTCCGTCCACTTGTTTTCTACAGAATCGCCTTCGTAAAAAGCTGTCTCACCCTCCAGATCAATGCCCATTTCCTCAGAAATTTGAGAGATAGCGGTAGCTACATCACCATCAGGCTCTAACCTAGATAACAAACCGGCTTTCTTTGTATCAAAAAGAATAAGCATTGCCGCGTTGCCATTCTCGTCAATAGTCCCAGTGTACCCCGTGATAATGTTATCTGCGTCAGGTAACCGGGCATCCTCTTTCCCAGCCTTGCGTTCTTTGGCTAATTGTTTTTCAGCTTTCTTGGTTCCTGCTAGTTCAGCATTGCGTATCTTGTCCCACAGTATGGCCATGTTTGTGTCATTGTTCAACAAATCTTTTGACACATCACTGGGGCGAATTTTTAAAGCGGCTTTAGATTTGCTTGTTTCAGTGGGCACAATCCGATAGGGAAACATTCCTGTCTGCTCTACCAGATAACCGATGATATTAGCCATATCCATCATAGCTTCTGGAGAAGCAACAACTTGCTCTACCATGTTTGGATTAAGACTATCGTCAAGCCGACCGCCCGTAGAAACATAGCGATTTATTTCAGCAACGCCTGTCACTTCTCTGGCAAAATCAGCAGCAGCTTCGGCAGCTATACCCGTGACTTCTTTTTGCCCGATAGCAGGTAACTGATAATAATCTACAAAGGTCTCGGAGTAAGGAGAGCCTTCTCCGAAAGCTACCTTAAATGGCAGGTTCCTGATATTAAACAAAATTGATTCTTCGGCTGTTTGCCCCGGCTTACCAAGGAATTTTGTTATCGCCATCCAGCCAACAGACTGCACCTGATATGGCGTCCAGCCGCCGCCCTTGTAGTTTATGTCATTGAGGTGATCACTAAGCGCCCTCATAAAGTCGCCTGAACGCTCGTATTGATTTTCGCTCGGTGAGCCTGACGAGTCAGTCTCAACACGCACACCGTAGTTTTCCTGCAAAAACTGCTGGTAAGTTGCGTCAACAAACCCAGTATCTCTAAGAGAATGAACGTCTGCAACAGCAGGTGCCCCGCCGCGTACATCGTCACCCATCCATGACCGCGTTTCTCGCAGAAGCCCACTGTCTATAAAATCGTAGAGTTTCTGTGCGCCCCCTAAAGGCAGTTCCCCACCTGCCTCCATCGCCATCCAGAAATCAAATAGCCTATCTGCCGCTAAACCAGCTTCTACTTCTTGTGAAACAGGAGCTTGCGCCGCTTGCGTAAGGGCTTGCTCTCTTGAGCGAACAGCATTCATTGCCGCTGTCGCGGGACTAGCCTGTTGGTTAGCCATAAGCCATGCGGCTAAAAAGTTAGGCCAGTCTTTGCCAAAATACTTTTGATACGACTTAGCTGCTTCTGGATACCATTCCCGTGCCGCCGCTATCCCAGCATCATCAAGACGGGTTTCTGTCTGATTGATCCAGTCGTCAAATGTAATCTTGCCAACAACAGCGACTACTTCCCCATCATCGTTTACGATTTCTTGGCGTTGGTTTCGCGGCCCTGTAGACTCGGTAGCACCCGCAACATCTGTCCTTTTTGCCTTCCTGCCTAGACGTGCCTGTATTTCGTCTTCAGGAGGGGTGGGGAACGGGTTCTCTCCAACTGGAGCAGGTGTCTTACGGGCACGTTTTCTAGAGAACTTTTCGGCTGTCGGGAAGTCGGGAACACGACCCTCTCTTTCAACCGTAGCTGTCTCTGCTGCGTTTAGATTAACTGGAGTAGCGGTTGTCTCTGTAGCCCTGCCGCCAGACCGTCTCCCTCGAAGGGGTGCCACACCAGCATCAAGACGCTGGAATATCTCGTTACCAGTTATGATGTCCGCGTCTGCCGCCGCTTCTTTAACAAGCCTAAAGAACTCAGCAATCTTACGGAAAATGTTTCGCGTCTTAGGCGGGAACACGCGACGACCTGCGGCGTAATCTCGGAACGCTTCCGCTACAGCTTCCTCTACAAGCATCTCTTCACTAGGAGGATTATCTCTAAAGGCTTCGACCCTGTCCTCGTAATATGTTTTGTTAGTACCGGGCCGTTTGGCTTTCTTCACAAAAGATTCTAATGCTGCCTTCTCTTGATCAGTAACAACACCAGCTTCGTAAGCTGCGTGAATAAACTCGTGATCAAGCACTTCGGCAAGAGCAGATATGTTTTCTTGATCTGACTTTGACGGATCAACAACAGTATCAATCGCCAACCGTATAGTCTTAATGAGCTGACCAGCTTCTTCCTCGGCTCTAAACACACCTTCAGCGTCAGCTTGGATTTCTCCGCTTTCTATACTTTCAATTAAGTTGTTGAACTTAAGCCTGACGCCCTCTAGCGCAGGATTGGCTTTTACCCTTGCTTGGAACCTATCGTTAATTGCCCTAGCTAAAGGCTTAAGTCTCTGCAACAGTTCTTGTTTTTTTACACTAGGCGGAGCCGCTCTTTCGGGACTGCCCCTCATAACCAAGCGACGCTTGATTGTTCCGTTCTTGTCTAGTATTCCGCGACGAATAAGCTCCCGCCTGATTTCACCAGCTACTTCTTTCCGTCGAGCGCCTTTTATATTAGGTGCGCCAACTGCTTCTAGAATTAACGCATCTGAAACTTTAGCTGCTTTAGGGGGCGGCTTTGAAGTGTCTTTCCAAACCGCTACTGTCCCCGTTTCCCTAATTACTTTTGCTACGTCAGCAATCTGCTGTGCCGTGAAATGAGGATACTTAATAACAGGAATAGAAGTTTCTTCTTTGAACTCCGGCATCGCGTCCAGCCGCTCAAACAAAACATTCCGCTGCACCTGCGACATATTTTGCGGCATTGATTTGCCTGTCGTCCTCAACGCAAACGTCTTGAACGACTCATCACCGAAGCGAATGTTCTTGGTTGACGCTAGGTCTTCTATGTCCCTGACCGTGACATTAAGGGATGCGTCTTCTGTAAGTGGTTTTTTCTTAGCAATGATGGCGCTTAAAACCTTGTTAGAGGCTCCTGTTTCAGCCACCTCTTCAATGGTATAAAGGCCATCGTTTTGCACGATCTCTCCCGGTCTGAGAGAAACAGCCATAGTCCGCTTGCGATCTATTTGAGAAGCAATTTTTTTACCGACTTCCTCACGGCTAAAAAATCCCAGAGGAGTCACTGTTTCTCTAGCGGCATCTAGAGTAGCAGCGGTTTCTTCAATCTTATTATCTTCAAGCGCACGACTTGCTGCCGCTTGTGTGAACTCAGCTTCAGCAGCTTCAATAGCTGTCGGCACTCTTTCTGTTAAAAGATTGGCAGCTTCTTGAGCAAGGTCAAGAGTTTGGAAAGACGGTGTCCGCACTTCACCCGCAGCATTAACAACTGCAAATCCACCGTTAGGCATTTCGCGTACAGTGAATGGGCCAAGAGGCGCACCCGCTCCGATATCTTCTCCCAAACCTGTGGGGGCAACATCGTTGACTGACTCGTCAATGATAGTTTCCACAACCTGAGAGGGGCTATCAGTCGTAAACTCTGCTTCGTTGTAACTTAGAAGAAGAGGACCATCTGGATCGGGAGTAATAGTTTCACGAGCGCGAGCTTCTCGCTCTGCTTCCTTCTTGTCTAAAAGCTTTTGTATCTGATCTACTTCGTCTTGAGTTCTGGTTTTCTTAAATCTTTCAGACGCGGTTCTAACGCCACCGCCCATCAATGCGCCAGCAGCACCGGCATTGATCATCATCTTTCTTAGTTCAGCGCCATCCAGTTCCTGTCCGGTGGCCTTAACCGCTGTTACCTCTGCTATTGCTTCTTGCATAGCTTCGGTAATTCCCTCAACAGCCATACCCTTACCAGCAGCCTTGAGATACTCCCGCTTGACAGGCTTGAGTAGCGTTCTTTTTGCCACCTCTTCGGCAGATTGTGTTCCTAATCGCTTAACAAGCTGCCCTCCAATCTTTCCGGGCAGAATTGAATCAAGCGCCGCTATTGCAGTACCTCCAGCAAATGCTGCTTCAGGATTTACAACAGATGGGTCTTTCGACTTAATTGACTCTTGGACTTCGCCTACACCAAGGGCAAGCGAAGGAACAAATGCGCCCAGCAAACCACCAATCGTTCCACCTATTGCGGCTCCCGGCACTGCCCCAACGCCGCCAAAAAACGAGCCTACTACTGCCCCTGCTTTTGCCCCAAGCTTTGCTCCTATTAAACCACCAGCCATCGAAGGAGCAAACATTACAGTTTGTTCGGGGATGGTGTCCGTAAGCCACTCGCCAACGTCACCTAAGTTATTTATGTCGGTAAATTGTATGGCAGGAATTTCGCGCTCTCGCTCTCTTTTACCAAAAGCTTCGCGACCTTCTCGGCCAAATCCTGTAAGGTCTTCGGACCCTGTTAGCTCACCCGTAGCCTCAACAGCACTGGCACTAAGCCCACGAACCTTGCTAACGCCAGACTCAAAAGACTCGCCCACACGATCAAAAAAACCTGCTTTGTCTCGTGCGTCATAGGGGTAGACGTATTCTTGTCGGGCAGGAGCGGGTGCCGTGCTATAAAGCCCTTGCTGTTGGTTAGGGATGATCTCGTTATCAATAATCCCCAGTATCTCAGCGTCAGACATCCCATCAGGAAACTCAATAGGACCAACATTAGGTATGTCAATTACCTGACCCATAAATTATTTCCCCGCCGCCACCGCCGCCCTAAATTCAGCTAATGACCTCGCTCCGCCGCCACCAGCCGGTGCGGCCCCACTTGGAATATCCAGACCCAACAAGCGGTTAATTTCTCTTTGCATGACACCTTGCTGTTTCCTCAAGTTATCAAACTCTTTTCTAGCCGCTTCTTCTGTAAGACCCTTTGCCTTTGCCTGTTTAATATAAAGATTGACCCCAAAACCTAGTGTCTTTTTAATACTATCAATTTGGGCATTGTAGCTCTTAACTAGCTGTTGCTTTCTTGTGGCCGTTAAAAGATCATCACCCTTCATTGACTTAACTAAACCAGCTATATCTTTTCCTCTGGTTTTTAATTCTCCAATGCGATCTTGCACCGCTGCTCTCTCAGCATCGGTCAAAGGTTGACCACCCCTGCTTTTCCCACTACGAAGCAAGTCTTCAAGCTCAACAATGTTAGCTTGAGTTTCTCCAAGCTGGTTTGCAAGAGAGTTTTCTTCTCTTGCATTCTTTGCTGCTGAAAGCCGAAATCTTGCGTTCTCACGGTCCTCAGTGGTTCTTGCAGTAGCAAACTGCTGTTCGGCTTTAATTACATTGATCTCAAGGTTGCGCGTCTTTTCAAATCTATTGAAAGCTTTTTCATCAACCTCTCGACGCACCCTATCAAGATCACGAAGCTCTCCACGCAACTTTGAAGCCTCGTCTTTTCTGCCAGCGGCTTCTGCTACTTCTAGCTGGGTCAGTTTAGCTTCTGCATCAAACAAAGCATTCTCTTGCTTTCTAACTTCGCTTAAGCTTTTACCGTAGCTTGCAATCGCAGGGGCTGCTTCGCCAATAGCTTGAGTAATGTACGGGCTTTTAGAACCAGCAATTCTAGCAGCGGCTTCGAGAAGCGCCAGTCCAGCAGCCTCATCGCGCTGGCCACCAATAGCATCTCTCCTATCAGTCAAAGCCGTAGCTAAATCTTTATACGCAGAGTCAGCCGTTAATCCCGCCTGTGCATCTGTTAACGCTTTCTGTGCCGCCGCTTCGGCGCTAGTAAGGGACGGGCTATAAGTAACCGCTGGCTGCTTTCTTCCTGCGGCTGCTTTTAACCTTTCTTCATACGGATCAAAATTAGTATTAAACCCAGCAACGGGACTGGCCGAAGGCTCAGGCAGCAATGCAGCTACATTTACATTTGACGGCTTACGAACAACAGACGTCACAGGTTTAGCTATTGGTACTGGTGCTGGTGCTGGTGCTGGTGCTGTAGAGTTCCAGTTCGCACCGTCCGTAAATCCACCCGCAGCGTCTTTGCTCACAACCACAGGACTGAGCTTCTTATAAGTAGCAGCAACTTCTTCGGTTGATTTAGGGTTAGGCCGACCACTACCGCCCGGCGGGAATGAATACGATCCGGCACCTGTGAGCGACCTAAGAAGGCTATCCAAAGGACTGGGCTTCTTATAAGTAGCAGCAACTTCTTCGATAGCCCTAGTACGCGCAGCCCTATCACTGAAGTAGGCGGGGTTAGATTTAGAGGCGGGAGTAGGGAACGCTGCTTCCATAGCGTATCTTGGAGTATAAAAAGTTCCAGCCCCGACATCGGAACCTGCCATAAGTCCACTTCTCACCATGCTCTGGCTTTGTTGATTCGCAGGTACTTGGCCAAGGTAAAGTTCCCGAAAAGCCTTAGGGCTAAAACTCCCGCCCGGAAATAAGGCGTCACGATAGGAGGGGTCGTAACCAAGGCTTGCACCATTACGCGCTTTGATCTTTGCAAGGCCACCATCAGCCATACGAGTTACTGGTAACTTATTAGCCATTGGTTGAGGGGACGGCGGCATGGTTGCCATTGACTGCTCAATAGGCAAGTTTTGTGGCTGGATAGCCATCCTGTTCTGAGGCTGCGCCATAGCACCTAGACCACGCGCTGTGTTAGCGGCAGGAGAAAGTATGTCCTCCGCGACAGTCGTAGAACCTTGGGCTTGATTCTTCTGGTACTCTTCCTTCATTTCCTTGCGACGACCCATCTCGGTCATAATCAGAAACTGAGGAACAGTGCCTTGAGAATAAGCAATCCTAAGCTGATTATCGCTTAGGTCTTTCAGCTTATCTTGAATTTGAACAAGGTTTGCTACCATCTTACTTCCCCTTTACCCCAGCAGCTTAGACAAGCCAGCAGCGCCCAAGCCAAGACTTAGAAGAGGAGCATACGGACTGGGCGGCGGCTCCATACGGCGCACTTCTGATTCTGGTGTGATAGGCACACCACGAAGAATTGAAGACAGATACTGTAGCTGACCTCTTTCGTAGTCACGCTGGTTAATGAAATCTTGGAAACCAAGATCAAGTTCTGCCTGTCGCCTTAATCTTTCTGACTCACCTACACCCGCTAAAGCAGCAGCCTGTTCTAGTCGAGTCTTCTGTAAAGCTGGGGCAGCACCCAGCATTGCTTCGGCTCCAGCAAGACCAAGACGATCAGCGGTTTCTGCTGCTGCCAATCTTCGTTCTTGCTGCGCTGCCGCGTCAGATAAAGCTTGCGCCCTTGTTTTAAGAGCAAGCTCTTGTTGACCAGTCGCCGCTTGAAGGGCTTGGCCAAAAGCATCGGCTCTTGCCGAAGCACCCATTTGATCAAGTCTTTCATCAAGGTCGCGCTGCGCCAGTGAATCTGCAACCGCTCTTCGGCTACTGCCAAACGCACCGCCCTGTATGGCTGCTGCATCTCTTCCTGCCTGACCTTCATCAAACCGTCGCTGTGCGGAAACCTCTTGCTGCGCCAGCGTGTTTTCCAAATAAGGATTTATAAAGCTTTGCACTTGAGTGCGAGGGTCTCGTGCAGCCAAGACAGCCTCAGTGGGCGCTGCATACTGGGCAAACGAAGTTGCTGGATCAAACTGCCCAACAAGATCAGTGCCTGTAAATTGAGTCGGACGAGCAACTTGTTCAGCAAATTCAGTACCTGCTGTATCAAAGCTAGTCTGCAAAGCAGTGTCTGTCGCTATGTCACGGGCTAACTGTTCAGAAGCAACCCCTGACGCTGTTGGCTCTGCTATCCTAGCGTCAGCATAAGTTTCATACGGCAGATTAGTTTGAACCTCAGCCCTGTCCAGCAGTCTCGTAAAATACGGCTCTACATATGCAGGAAGATTACTCGTTGTCTGAGTAACCTTTGATGTCTGCGGCCCCGCCGGGGCGGACGATGCGCCTTTTCCCATAGCTAAACCTCCATTCGATAAGAACAATACTCAGAAGTCCAGCCAATCTTTTTCAGCCTTCTTTCCCAACCCTTACGGCCAATAAATTCAACAAAATTACAATCGTTATCTTCAGCCCAACTTTTGATAAGATTGTTTACTTCCCCAAACCACTCATCGTACCCAGAGCCGCCTATAAACAAGGTCTGCAAAGCCTTAGAACCGGGGTACTCTACAAACTTAGATGTCCAAGCAGCCTTTGTTTCTTTCTTGTCTTCGTCATAAACAA
>Ga0098054_1000367_pt1 | contig 32232 bp, 41 predicted proteins | sample 16_taG_FD_75048 | JGI IMG/M metagenome (GOLD analysis project Ga0098054, IMG submission 75048) | Marine viral communities from the Subarctic Pacific Ocean - 16_ETSP_OMZ_AT15313 metaG | ecosystem: Environmental > Aquatic > Marine > Oceanic | place: Pacific Ocean | collected 2015-01-18
ATAATTAATCGCAGGTCTGGGTAAACTGGATGACAACCAAGTCTAATTTCGTCTAATTAGATAGTTTACCCACACAGCGATAAAAATTAAAACTCGAGTTGTTTTCTGAACGTTGAGCTAATGCGAAGAAATAACTTGACAGATAGGATAGGTACATTCCAGGTGACTGGTTCCTATATCCAGGTGCCGTGAATTAACACGATGCATAATGAAACTGACTGATGATTTGCAATACAGGCAGTCCAGACTTTATGTAGCCTATCCTATCGAAATTATTAAATTGTCCAGAGGGAGCTGCGTAAAGCAGAGTAGTGGAGAGTACAGATAGCAGCATTAATTTGTTTATATACTGGCTCATAGGTTGAGGTGGACTAGGTTGAAAAGCACTAGTCGTGTACGGACAATTTAAAATTGCAGTGTAATCTAGAGGTAATGGCTCTCTGCAGGTCTATAAGGTTTTGGGTATACCTTACATTAAAAATACCCATACATTTAAAAATAACTAAAGGAGAGATATTATGGGTATGAAACAAGTATTAATACAAACTCAGACACAAAAAATATCACAAGACCCGTTTGATGAAAATGATTATTTCTTTCTCAAATTAGGTCATTGTGCTTATGGTGTGAGTAATGATGAAGGATATTCAAAGATATTTATTAGTCTAGGAAGAAAAAAATCTTCAAATGAATTCCCATGGAGTATTGTTCGTATAACTGAAAAATTCTATTATACTAATAGTAGTAATCCTCATCATATAGATGAAGAATTTGTTCTTTGGACAGGACAATTAATCGATAATTTAAATGCAATTAAAAATAAAACTAAAAAAGGAGAGAATAATGGGTAATATGAAGAATCTATTTATAGCAATGCAAGATGATGCTTTAAGACTTGATAAAACTACTTACTTAAAAGAATACAAAGATCATTTGCCTGATGCATATAACATATGGGAACGTATGCACGGACCAGAAGGTGAGTTAGAACATCCAGATATAGTAACAACTAATTCAATAGGTAAAGATAGAGGTAATAGATGACTGATTGGTTTGAAGAACAAAAGAAAAAACAAAACGTGGCAGAAAAAAGACTGAAAGATCTTATGGATGTCTTTGAAAATAGACAAATTCTTAAAGCAACACTTGAATACACAGGTTATAGTGATGGTGGAGATCAATGGGAATTAATATTCTACGATAAATCAAATAATGCTTTAGAATTTCCAAGTTATGTCAATGCAACTAAAAAAGCTAGACTACAAGAAAATTTAAATGTATCTAGTGTAGAAATAGATGATTTAAATACATCATTGGAAAATTTATTAACTTATGATTGGTATAATAATGAAGGTGGTGGAGGTACAATGGAAATTGATTTTGTTAAAAAAACAATTAATTTAGATGCATATTTCAATGAAGTGATTCAAGAGCCTGCAGGAGATGATTTGCAAAAAAGTTCATGGAATTTAAAATGAAAGCATTTAATCATTGTAAATCATCTGTTAAAAAATTCGGTGGTAAGGAAAAAGATTACCTAGAAATACATCAATGGTTTGATGAATCTAAAACATATTTTGGAGACATAAGACATAGAGCATTACGTCATCATACTCTAGGGATACAAATGTGTGAAGATAAGTTTGGTGTATTTATTGTTAATTCAAGTAATAAAAAAGTTATAGTTAAATCAATAGCTGAACAACATATTATTGAAGACATTGGGTTTCTACCTACACTACAAGATTGGCTTAAAAGAATAAAGCCTGAACGATGGATGAATAACACTAAAAAAGTAACTAAAATGAATCTAAGCTAGGAGGATATATGGGATGGTTTAAGTTTTTCCTTGAAGATAACACAGTTAAAAATTTACTAACAAGTTTTGTGCTGCGTTCTGAAGAATCAAGGAAAAAACATAATAATACAATAGATCAAGTAGATAGACCGATATCGCAATGGGTACAAGAAGCATTAGAAGAAGCTCAAGATTTATGTGTTTATTTACAGAAATTAAAAGAGGTTATAGATGAAAATCCTGGAATATATAACAAAAATAACAAATAAGGTCACAAATACTAATCGCAAATTAGACACTTGGATTGACGTTATCGATCAACAAATAGAAGAAGAAGGTCGTGTCAATTTTGATGTTGATGTAGATGAAGATGGTCCTTTCATAATATACGAAAGAGAATATCTAAGCGATAGATAATTTGTACCATAGCGAAGTCAAGGCTTAGTAACGTATTTATCTCTCTGTACAATATTAAGCCTTTGACTAGAAAGAATATATGGAAAAAATAAATGGATGTATGGATTTAATGGAATTAATAGAAATCCTGAATAAAATTTGTGTTCAGGTAACTATTAATGGAATTCACGATAAAAAATACAAAGAACTTAACAAAACATTAATTAGCAAACTTGATATAGAAGTTGCTGACTTAGAACTTAATGTTTATAATCTAAGAAAACATCCTGATGAAAATCCGTGGGAAGCTATAGCTGAAGCGGAAGCAACAGGAAACTAAGGAGGAATTATGAAAATACGTTATCAACAAGGTGATGTTATTATTACAAAAGAAGATGACCAAGCTAAATTCAATAAAGAATATGAAGGTTACAGTTTTGAACGCAAAGAAAATGTAAAAAAAGATTCAGTGGTTTTAGCACTGGGTGAAGTTACAGGTCATTCGCATCAATTCAAGCCTGAAGAAACTGATATGATAGTATCATACCATCAGAAAAGAAATAGATATGACCATGACTCTTCTACATCTATGGGATATATTGGAGATATAGAAGCTCAGGCTATTTCAGTATTGGATGAAGATATGACACTATATCATGAAGAACATGCTCCTATTACAATTCCAAAAGGTAATTACAGTATTAGAATTGTAAGAGAATTTGATCATATGGCTCAAACATCAAGAAGAGTGTGGGACTAATGGGTAGTCAAATAAATTACAGCCCAAAAAGAAGAGAAAGTTTCCTTAAATGGTTAGCTATTGCAAAAAAAGATGAATCTTATACAATGGATTATGATATAGGACATAGACATACTATTTTCTTTGCTATTATGGGTAATAAAGGAAAAGCAAAAATATATAATGTTAATAAATGGGCTTGGAAATCAGAACCTGGAAGTGCTACTTGGTTAATATCCAAAGATTCTATTCAATGGGTATCTAGTAATGAAAATAAATGGAACTATACTGATTCGATTAGAGGATTTGTAAGATTAGGATTAATCCCAGCTTATAACAAATCATATGTGAATAAGAAAATAGTTGATAAAGACATTCCTTATCCTGATAATTATGCGTTAACATCAAAGGAAATTGATTCAATAAAAGATAAATCAGTAATATATAAACCTCTTGATGGAGATGGTATAGGAATAAGATATTTAAGACAAGCACATCTTTTAAATCTTAATGGTAAAGAAATAGTTCCTTTCAGAAATATGAAATTTGATTGGAATGGAAATCTAATTACTAAAATTATTCCTGCTGCTTCCAAAAATGCTACTGCAGAATGTTTTAAAGAAGATCGAGATACAAAATCAAGAAGAAGAAAAGCAAATGCTGCAAATAATAAAATTGTTTACAAATTAAAGAAAGCTCAGAAAAATAATGATTATTCTGATTTAAAAGTAAATGATATTTGGTATTTAACTAACGTAACACATAGAACAGAACTTATTAATCATTTTGGTATGGAAAACATAATAAAAGAATTAGATTATTATGTGAAACATAAAAATACGATAAATAATAATGAATATGAATTATTATCTGTAAAAATACCTGATTTAACTCCTAATGCAATAGAACAAGAACGTGAAGCTAACTACTTAAAGATGACTAATCCTACCACAGGTGAAATTCATATAGAGGGTGTAGCTAATTTTCTATCTAATTGGAGTGAAACAGATCCAATTAATTCAGTAGGAATGGCATTGGCTTGGAGGAATGGTGATACAAATGATTGGTCAGAACAAGACAAATCACAAGTTCGTAGTTACTTAGCAGAAGGGAGTGATATAGATACAGATCTATATGCAATACCAAGAACAATAACATAAGATTGAAGAAACAATAATTAGGCGTAGATAATTATATTCTACGCTTAATTATTTAACTTTGATAAATAAATAATAAATAATAAATTCATAAACCTCGGAGGATTAATATGAATAAGTTTAAAAACTTTTCAGATTTATTATCAAATATGTATTTTAAAACTGATTTAGACATACAACGTGAACAAGCTTATGGACGTGCATATGTTTTAAAATTAGCCGAAATACGACAAATGGATAAAAAAGAAATACGACTGTATTTAAATAAATATCGTAAATGGTACTTTGATTTAAAAACAACGAATGTCCATTCATGGACTAATACAGAAATTTCTTATGCACATTTGTATGATTATGCTTTAAATAGAAAAAGGTCATATGACTGATAATGAAAAAGCAAGAAAGCTGTGTCAACAAATATACTCTAATTTAAATTGGGTTGTTACTGCCATAGATGGTATGGAAACAATGTATACCAGAAGTACAATTAGACAAGATTTTTTTGACACAGCTATTTCTAGTGCAAGGGAAGTTGTAAATGAAATTAAACTTAATGGTGGAATAGATGAAACCATTGAAAGGATAGATTAATGAATGATGAGATAAAAGATAGCTTAAAATCAGCTATTGTAGAATTAAATACTGAAGTAAAAGCTTTACGTCAAATTCAAGTTTCAGTAGCAAAAATAGCTAATGCAACAAGTCAAAGATTAACTGATGTGCATAATCAAGTAGGTAGAATCGATGAAGTTTTAAATACATTAGTAAAACATAATAAATTAGTAACTCACATGGAGGAAAAATGAACGAATGGAATGGATTTGGTAATAATGACTCAGGGATAAACCCATTTTTACCAATTAAAAAAGAACCCTTAATATCATTGGATGGAACTGAATCTAGTAGATTTTCTATTCAGTTAGAAGATCAAGATGCAAATACAGGTTGGAAAGAAGTTGGTGATGTAAGTAAAAATTACTTTCTTATATCTAATTCTGAAATGCGTGAAGTAGCAGAAGAAGTAACCGTTACATCTGGAATGAATTTTACTTTAGAAAAAACATTCTTTAATGGTAAAGTATTCTTTGAAACATATACCACTAATGATATGCAAGCTAATGTAGATTCAACATATACAGAAGTTGGCGACCCGTTAGTAGCTGGATTAATGTTTCAAAATAGTTATGATGGAAGTAGAAGAGCATCAATGTATGGTTTTATAAAAAGACTAATATGCTCTAATGGAATGGTATCTAATTTCTTATTTAAAAATTGGAAATTTAAACATACAAGATCTAGTGAAAATTGGCAGGATGAAATTGGAAGAGCAACAGCTATACTAGAACATTTCCCTAATCAATTAGAAACATTTGCTAAAAAATGTGACCAATTAGTTTCTACTGAATTGGATATGCATAATTTAGCTAATATACGTTCTACTAGATTAGAAAGATTGCCAGACTCTGCTTGGGGCAAGATAGTTGATAAATTCTTAGAGGAAAGACAAACAGATGTTGGAAGTTTTACTCAATATGATTTATTAAATGCTTGTACAGCACATTACTGGCATAAAGATAAAATGGCAGTTGCTGATTTTGATTGGAACGCATATTGTGTTAACAATCTTATGGAATCAACAACTAATATTGTTAATCCAACAATACCCAAAGCATAATAAATTGGGCAGTAATTATTATATAAAATTTCCGTCTCTTGTGTATTCGGTTTTTAAATTATTTTATATATCCTCCGATTGCTGCCCATTAAATTTAGGCATAGTGTTGCTACCCTTTCCACAACACTACCTCGGACCCACAACGTGATGCTATGCCTATTAAATTAAAGGAAATATAAAATGGCTAAAAGAGGAAGACCTAAAGGCACAACAAAGGCTGCAGGATATAAAGTCTCTCCTGGTAGACCTAAAAAAAGAAGAAAGTTTTTTGATAAAATTATAAATGGAATCACTAAACTATTAAAATCACCATCATGAATTGGTGGGAAGAAGATAGCTTTGTACATTTTCTTTATTGGCTAGTATCTGATAAAGATTATACAGCAAATGCTATAATTAATGTTGTTGAAAAACCTTATCACTATAAAGAATTATGGGATGAGTTTAAATTAAAGGAAAATGATGACAATTAGAAAAACTAAAATTAAAGGTAAAGATTATGTTATGGTTGATGAAAGACTCAGAATCTTCTGGGAAAAACATCCAAATGGTAAAATAACTACAGAACGAATTGATAGTGTAGATCCAATATCTGGATATTACTGTTTTAAAGCTATAGCTTACCCTGATCCTAAAAATAATCCTGATTGGTTCGCAACAGGTCATGCAGATGAGTATAGAGATAATAAAAAATCTATGGTTAATTTAACAAATGCATGCGAAAATGGTGAAACATCTGCAGTTGGAAGAGCTTTAGGTATGCTAGGAATACTAGTAGAAGGCTCAGTTGCTAGTGCTAATGAAGTAAAAACTGCTATTGATAAACAATCACCAAGCAATCAAGCTGATAACGAAATGAAACTAAGTTTAGAAAGTCTTCTAACTAAGAATATAACAGTTGAAGAAAAAAAGTTTATTGAAGGATTATTAACAAATGATAAAATCCCTCAAGAACAAGCTTTGTCGGTAATTAATCAAATGAATGAACGTTTAAATAAAAGAAAAGAGGTAAAGTAATGGCTTTAAGTGGTGGAAACAATACTCCAGGAACAGAAAAAGGTAATGTATTTACTAATTTAGTGAAAGTTACAGATATACAAGATGAAAGCAGCAAAAGTAAAGCTGATGTATCTATAAAAGTTACAGTACAGCAGGAAAACTATGAATATCCTAACACAATGTATATTTCTGGATGGCATAAATATGATGATTTAGGACAAATTGATGAAACTGGACCAGGCGAGGGATGGGGTAGCAGTTTTAAAGTAAAGGAATTCTTTGAAAATTGTGGTGTAAAAGGAGACTTTACAGATGATGCAGGACGACTATTACCTCATACATTACAACGAGCTATGAATGCAGAAATATGGACATTAAGATATCCAAGTTCAAGACTAGATGGTAAAAGAGTATGTTGGGATCGAAGTGCCAATGTATTAAGAGGTAAAAATTATTTGCTTGGACTATGGAAAAAAGATAGAGCAAATGGTTATCCTAAAGATTACATTGAATCTACTGACACAGGATCAAGTTCTGATACTGATTTTCCTTTCGGCAGCAACCTACCTGAAGATACTTCAGGAATCCCTAGTGACTTGTAATCAAGTTATAATTAACTGGGTACTTAATAATGGTCTCGATGTTAATGGATGTAAGACTGTATATAATCATAACATTGAAAACGATTTAAAATCATATGCTGAAATGTTTTGGAATAAAAAGCATAATTCTGGAACATGGACTAGAGCGTTTAGAGGCTTTAAAGCTGATAATGACCTCTTAAAGAAATATGATTTGAAAATAACAGAAACTAAAAGCAAAACAAAGGAAAAGGGATGGATAATAGCAAAACAAAGGAATTCTTTGTAGAAATTGCTGCGGGTCATGTAGGAAATCGTGGAATAGTAATTCCTAGAAAGGAATTGTCTAGTAAGGTTAGACCAGCCAATGAAAAAGCTGAACTTTACAATAGCTATTATAATTTTGACGAAGAGTTAGTTGAGCACTTTAAAGTATTTAAAACTATAAAAGGTTTTCGTGGTAAATATTACTTAGAAAAAATAGTTTTAGATATCGATAAAGGAATAAATACAGAAGCTCAATTACTAAATAATGTAAGATATTTAATAGAAGAAGACTTAGTAAGTAACTTTGAAATAAAGCCTAACAAAATAGGTGTTTGGTTTTCAGGTAACGGTTTTCATATTGAATTTCCTGATTTATTTGGTTTTAAACCAAGTCACGAATTACCAAAAGAAGTTAAACAGACATTAAGTCATCATTTTCCTTCTGGAGATAATATATATGATGGTGCTCGAATAATACGAACAGGATTTACATATAATCAAAAATCAGGATTATTCAAAACACCATTAGATTTAGATGAAGTATTTGATAAAGATATGGAAGAAATTAAAGAAGTAGCTGCAGGTCAGCGCACTGGATTTAGTTATACTCCAATAGTTTCGGACCCAAATATTACACCTCTTGAAAAATATAAAATAGCTAAGAAGGAAGTTGTTAAAATAATAACTACTGATAAGCCGACTGAAATAAAAGACAATCCCAGTTCTTTTGTTACCTGTATGCAAAAAGTATACAATGAAGGACCAACACAAGGTTCTAGACATTTAAAGATATTACGAATGACATCTGCATTTAGAAGACATGGAGTCCCACAAAATGCTATAATTGCAGCAATGCAAACATGGGCTACAAATATGGAGCCCTATGAAGTTCAAATAATAGTACAAGATACATTCAAAAATGGCTATAGATATAGTTGCGATGATAGTATTATGCATGAATACTGTGATCCCAAATGTATATTCTATAAACGAAAAGATTTTACTTTAGAAGTATTAGATAATATTGCTTTAGAAAAACAATTCGTGTCATTTATTCAATCTGATTTTGAAACTAGTGCAGTAAACTTAGGATCAATATATAATTGTAAAGATTATTGGTTATATCCTGGTGAATTAATAATCATATCAGGAGATACTGGTTTAGGTAAAACTGCTTTTGTTCAGAATCTAATTCAAAAAATGAATAATGTTAACCCTATATTATTTTTATCTTTAGAAGTCAGTGCAAAACTAATCTATAGAAGATCTATTCAAATTGCTCATGGAATGACAAAACATCAAGTTATAAGTCATTACAAAGAGAATCCGAATACATTGTCTGATTTAGTTAAACATATAAAAGTAATGCAAGTAGCTCCTGAAATAAAAGCTATAAATCAATTGGTATCTGAAATTGAGCCTAAAGTGTTAATAATTGACACTTCTGATATGATTGAAGTTGATGGATTTAATGATGAATTTCACAAACAAAACAAAATAATCAATCAACTGAAAATGATTGCTCAAACTAGAGACACTATTGTAATAGCTGTCCATCACTTAAATAAGGAAGGTTCTAAAACGAACAATCCTGGTTTATGGGATTTGAAAGGATCTACTAACGTAGTACAAAAGGCAGATAAAGTATTAGTACTTACAGGAGATAGACAATCACCCTGGAGATTATTAAAAACTTTAAAAGCTAGAGATGAAGGAAATCTTGAACTAAAATTCAAAATGGACTTTGGAACTTTTCAATTTCACAAAGTGGAGGAACCAATTGAGTAATTACAATAGCATAACTGAAGTAGAATTGATCAGATTCTATTGGGAAAAAATAAAGAACAATACATTGAAAAGTGAAGCTTCCTACAAGAGGCTTCACTTTTTGATGCAAAGAGTAAAAGATCGTAGCATAAAAATACCAAAAATAGTTAAATTAATAGAACTGGAGATAAAATGGCAGAAAAAATGAAATTAACTATTATATCAAAGAAAGAAGAACTACTAGGTTTTGTTGGTCCTCTAGAAATAGAAGCTTTAAGAGTTGTTTTTCTTAATGATAATAGTGAAATTATTCATAATGTAGAACTTAGTAATCTAGGAAATAAAAAGAGTATTAAAGAAACTCTAACAACAATAAGTGAAGACATAATGAATAGAACTGGATATAATCCTAATTGTTCAGGAGGAAATTGTGATTAGATATAGAAATATAAGTAGTGAAGATACTGCTGGATTTAAAATCATATTTTTATGGTTTTTTTCTATTCAAGGAATGTATCAAGAAATACAAGGCGGACATTTTTCATTTGGTTTTAATATAGGACCCATTGGTATTAGTATAAATTTTCATTTATACAATACCATAATGCCATAAGTACGTATATGGAATATAGAATAATAAAAACTCCAATGTGTAGTTATAAAGACTGTTCAAATAATGCAATGTATGAATTAACGGATGTTATTCTAGGTGACAAAGATAAACCTATAAAAGAACGTAAATTAAAAACAGTAGTCGTAGCAAATGCTTGTGATAAACACTTTAATTCAATTAAGGAAAAATATGTCTAAAAACAATAAATCAGGTTCCACACCACATGATTGGAAAAAATTTCCTAAGAAACAATTTCCATATAAAAGTATTGAAGATCCCAAATATATAAAAGAACGAAATGCATTTTTTAAAGAAAATGGTGATACAGGATGTGAATACAATGGTTGGTGGTGGCAGCAAGGAGCACATGATGCCGAGTAAAAGTAAAGCTAAAGGAAATAGATTTGAAAGACTTATAGTCGATATGACTAAATCATATTTTGAATCAACAATCAAGATTAAGAGAGCTTGGGGATCTAATGGTGCAGCAATGGGTCAACACGAAGAAGTGGATATTTTACTTGGTGACGATTTTAAAATTCAAGCTAAATGTAGAAAATCTATTGGTCAATGGATGATACCAAATGAAAATGTTGATGCTCAAGTTATAAAAGGTGATCGAGAAGAACCTTTAATCGTTATGAAATATGATGATTGGTTAGAAATGCTTGATTGTGCTATTGACGGTAAATATTCAAAATATACAGGGAAATAGGGCTTAGTGGCTTTGTACGACAGTAAAAGAATTCTTTTACATACGTGCGGGTTGACATGAAAATGTGATAGGTTGGTTCCGTTCCTAAGCCCTATAAAATTAAGGAGAACAATATGAGCGATGCTAGTATAGTAAAAAAAGGTAAAGTTAAAGAGATCTTTCACGAAGAAGGAATGCAAGTTCCTTTAGAAGTGTTAAATGCATTAGATGAGCATATATCTATCTATATGCATAAATTAGCTAAAAGATGTAAAGCGAATATGGGAGTATATAAAAGAATAGATTTAAATGTTCTATATATAACTACAGGGTATGATCCAAACGAAAGAGATGATATATGATATTAAACCTTATTCAAATAGCTTTATTAGGAATGATTTGGTATAAACTAGTTGAACTAGTAGATCAAGTTAAAGATAGATAGTATTGACCAAACCCGAGTAAAAAAGTACTCAAGTTTAAAGGTATGTAACTTGAAGAAATTTTACTTGGGTTTTCTTTTAAATAATTCTGAAAAAAATTCCCCAAAATCAAATGACGAAAATCGCCTAAAGTGCCTGTCAGGATACCAAATATAAATATCAATTAGGTTGAAAAAATTTACCCTACGAGTTGTCATAAGCCTTTATAAGCTTGTTGATAAGGGCTTAGCTCAAGGGAAGGAGATTCATCTTCAGGGAACCAATTTTTATATATATTTCTAGATTTAGTATGAATTTGATGCAATGGTACACCAGTTGCGTTCTCTACAATCATTGCTGGGCTCATAATAGTTTTACGGAGATCTCTTGCAGCTCTTCCAAAAGGAAACCATGTCCAAATATAGTATTGAGAAAATTTTTCTAAACCACCTTCTGTAAAAAGAGCAACAGTATTTAAAGGATACCTCATAATAGGCGGAGTAAATGGCTGTAATGGAGCCAAAACATTATTCTTTGATACGACAGGCCATTGCGAAAAGAAAGCTCTTTCACGTTCTTTTTCCTCTCCAAAGAAAAACTGAGCTGTATCTTGTAGCCAAGACATTGGAGGTGGCATACTATATTCAAATATTGAACTAGCAAAAACATTTCCTAACCCAAATACAAATAAATCAACTGCCATCTGCCTTCTAAATCTTTCAAAGTTTTTAGTACCAGGTTTAAAACCATACATCTTTGCATCTTGGTAAACAGATCTTCTAAAAGCCAAAGAATTCCATGCAAAAGGTTGGAATCTAGTCATAACTTTACCAATAGCTGTGTTAGAGTAGTTACTTCTTGCTGCTGAATTATATAAAAATTGTGTAGCTGTTACACCTTTTATTGCTTGCTGAATTAACCATGGTGAGTCAAAAGGAAGCTCTGATGTAATAGGCTGTAAAGATTCTCTTGCATTTAAATATTGAGAAAGATAAGCACGTTGCCTAATAGGTCTCTCAGAAACTCTCATAAAATAAGCAGCTTTATTAGCTATGTAATCATTTATTTTATACTTAGCTGCTAATTCCATTACTGTTTCTTTTATCTGTGTATCATTAGCTTCGGCACCAAATAATCCACGCTTAGCTACTCGTTTTACGACCTCATTCATAAAAACTTTACGATTACTTTGAGAGAAAGTTGGATCTAAACCTATTTCTTGTACATAAAAAGCTTCTAGAACTCCAAGCTCCTCCATATGTCTACCAATAGTTTCTTTACTATTTATCTTTGTAATACCATCTTCTAAAGTAGCACCTTTAAAAACATTCCTAATTAAATATTCATAATTACCAGCATTCTTCCAATGTCTGAAAGAAGAGTTAGTTATAGTATTCATACTACCACCCATCATGTTACCGATAGCTGTTTTAGGATGAGTTAGTAATGTAGCTAAGGACCATTTAGCTTCAAAAGCACCAAATTTATGGACCATATTTGTTAAAGCTAATTTTCTAGCAATAGGATCGGTAGGTAATTTTTTCCATGGGAGCTTAGGATTTCCAGCAGCATCTCTTCCAGCTAATTTTTCTCCAACTTTTTGGATCATTTCAACCATCATTGCATCACTGGTATAATAATATCCACTGCCATAGACTCTTAATGGATTTGTTTCTTTTTTTAAAGCCCCTCTTAATACATCAACATATAATTGATTCTTTAATAGATAAGCTTTTTCTTCTTTTTTATTTTCAAAAGTAGGAAGAGGAGCAGCGCCCATCCCTATATAAGCGGCATTAATTTTATCTTTTGAGATCTTATTAAGAAGACCTGTTTTCAAAGTTCGCTTATAAGCATTCATCATCTTTTTAGAGCTACCAATAAAAGTAGCATTAGACTCACCTGCTTCTGAAGTAAAATGAGTAGGGTAACCTAAAACTTTCTTAGATACATCTCTCATAAAAGATGCCCACCTTTGAGTTAAGTCTACATCTATTTCTTCACCGACTGCATTTTTACCTTTTACAATCCCCATTGGATTTCTTCTTACAAAGTCATCAATAGTTAATTTCGATTGCAATGCATATAGATGATTAAAATAAGATGCTATTGTACTTTCTGTATAAGATTTTATCACATCGGCATCTGTTCTAAAATGAGGCATAAAATCAATGCCTCTTGATTTAAAATTACCAGGTGTCTGAAAAAAGCCCATTTCTCTTGCTTTTTGAAGCATAGTAGATATCTCTGAGCTAGGAAAAGGATTACCATTCTCTCCTTGCTCCATTAATCTAACCATATGTTCAAGCTCTCCCCTGTCTACTTGAGTATCTCTCTGTAGATGTCGCTGCATTCTTGAATCTAGTTTAGATGCTTCAGCAGCAGCAATTTCCTCTAAGGTTCTCCCACCAGGCTTACCCTTTTTACCTAATTCATAAACATTGTAAGCAGCAGGTGATAAATAATCTTTAGGAGATCTCATTATATTGTCAAATAAATTTTGCACTTGACGTGATACATGTGCTAATACAGCAGATTCATTAGCTTTTACACTTAGATGCCCTATTTGTGGAAAGTAATTTCCTTCTATAAATCCAGCGGGTGCCATCTCAACAGTATTTCTATATTTATCCCTTAACTTTTTCTTTTCTAACTGTTCTGCTTTTAGCATTTGATTTAGCTTTACCCCAGTTAAACCCTTCCTTTTTATAGACTCTGTATATTGTTCAGATAAACGATTTAATGATTTTTCTAAAATTTGTTCCATAACTAATTCATTCTCAATACGAATCATAGTTCTAATACCTTTTACATCAAGGTCCCCCATAGTTTCTTTCCCATGAGATATACCACTTAAAGCTTGACGTAGTAAATCAAGACTCATCCTACCATCTTCTTTGAATGTAAATTGTGATTCAAACTTCTTATCCCAAACTGTTCTATCTGGGTCGTAAGTAGGGTCAAACCATTTTTTATATAAACGATCAAAATTAGCTGACACCTTTTTTATGATTATATCAGTAAACTGCTCAGCGTCTAAAAATTCTTGTTTACCTAATTCATTTATATACTTATATGTTTTACCTTTTTCTTGCAATCTATTTAAAGCAGGTACTATATCATCATACATTTTTCTATAGTATTTTCGTCCTTCAGCAGAAGTATTTATTCCACTTCCATCTTTTAAATGTTTTGCTATAGCTATATCAAATAATTCAAACTGATCATGTATTACAGTTTCATCTAGCAGCATTCCTAGGACCTCTTTATCCCTGTATTGCTGCTCAAAGTTTACAAATTTATCTTTATGACGAATAGTTGATTGACCTATCTTATTTAGATAAGACATTGCGCTAACAGGTTGTTTACCTCTTACAAATATTAAATCACCATTTGCTTTTCTTAATGGTACTCCATATTTTTGTATCAATTGCCTATCAGCTGTAAAAGCATGTTTCCCTACTTTTGTATATAATGAATGGTGTAACCACTTAGACATCATAGGAGAAAGATCACCTTCACTATTTTTAGCATACTTCAATAGCCACTCACCATCATTAGCTTGTTTAAAAAAATTATTGAGAAATTTAACATCTTCAGGAGTCATGGACTCTAATGGTCGCCCTACTGGCTCATTAGTTGCTGTGAAATCTGCAAAGAATTGAGCAAAATCATCTTTAATAGTACCATTCCTAGGGTCAGATAAATGCTTATCTAATATTTCTAAATCTTTTAGAGTCTCTTTAGATATATTTTTTAATTTCTCAGGACTAACTTGTCTAGCTAATTCAAAATCAGGGAGCCATTCCTCTAAAGGTGTTTCAAAGTTTTGAGAAATCTTTTTTGTTATCTCTCTAGCAGATTTTCTTGATTCAGCAAAATCATTTACATCAGTATCTAAAATTTCTTCTTTAGGCACGTTAGTTTTTCTTTGCATCGATTCAATCAAATCACTTTTATGCTTTAAATACTCAGCTAGAGCATCGATTGGTATTTCCTCAGTCTCCCTTGCAAAATTTAATTGATCTGTTTTATAGAAGTCTTTCTTATGCTTTTTCAAAGCTTTCAAAATACCATTAGCTGCTAATAGCTCCTCAGATGATAAGGATTCTACATTTTTATCAACTGCCGCTTGAGTTATTTTTTCTCCAAATTTATCAGCAAACCAATCTGCTGTATCATATATATTTTTCTGTTCTTTATTAAAAGTATTCCGCATTGCTTTATCTTGGAACCTTAGAGGAGATATAAAATACATATCCCAATACTTTAAAAATAATCTAGGGTCAACATTATGAGCATTAGCTCTATCTATAGCATTTTTTCTTTCACCTCTTATCTCAGTAGAGGCATCATATTTATTACGAGCAGATGATACTTCAGGGCTTCTTGCACTTTTTCTACTAGATTCTGTTAATTTCTTTATGTTATCAGCTGATCTTAATAGATCATTTAAGATTACAATAGCCTCTTCTCTGGATTTACCTGCTTTCTGCAAAGCCTCATAGGCTTTATTGCCAGTTTCTATAACTATATCAGCACCAACTATATCTTCTACATCGCTATTAAATCTAAATGAATTTGTTTTGTCGCCTTTAAAATACCCTTTAGGAAGATTCCATTGACCTATTCTTAAATCAGTTCTAGCCATTAAATCTTTTGAAAAATCATTCCTATATAATTGCTGCTTATCCCTGAACATTTTTATAACTTTTACAGGGTCTAGACGATCAGACATATCAAGATTAACATGGTCACCAGAAATATCACGTCCCATCTTAGCCAAGATACCTTCCCAAGGTATCTCTGATTCAGTTAATCTGTTTAATGTTTGTTGTATTTCATCTGAATTCCATCTTCTATTATGATCCCAATTACGCCCATATAGTTTCTGATTAACATCTGATATAATTCCAAAATCGGTTTTAACTAGGTCCCACCAGGTACCTTGTCTATGCCTACCATTAGTATCTATAAATTGTAATTCAAAAGCCTTTTGTACTAAAAGCTCTCTCATCTCAGAACCATTTTTCATTTTAGGGTAGTTAGATGCATCCGTTGCTCTGTTACTAGCATTGTATCCATAATATCTAAATGTATCCCCAACGATTTCATCTATTTCGCCAGTTTTTACATTAGCTTTTCTTAACTTTATTTTCAAAGTACCTAGGTTTTTATTTTCTGCACCAATTACTGGGAGAGTTGTTTCCCCACCCATCGTATTTAAAGTAGAGAGCATTACTTGAATTTGCTGCTTAGAGTTCTCAACAACACCCATTGAACGTTTACCATTATACGCAGCTTGACCAGCCTCTATACGCATATTAGGCATAAAACCAGACCCTTTAGTAGCCATAGCAGCTGATGTGCTTTCATTAGGGTCAATGCCAAATTCTGAGTCTAATCTTGGCTCTTTAATATCTAAAGCTTTACCATTTATTTCTAATTCATTTTGCGTATTCCTAAACATATCTTTCATTTCTTTAGGAAAACCCTGAAACCATTTACCTGAATCTCCATCTTTATCTAAACCACCCATATAAAAATCATCTTTCATATGAGTCAACATACCCCATCCTTGCTTATCCGAAAAACCTCGAAACCTTAGTAATCGAGCACCAGATATACCACCCATAGGAGATCTTGCTACTACAAATTCTAAATCTTTCTCCATAATCCAAATTTGTTCTGGACTGACTGATTTATCTTTTATAGCTGTCTGATATTGATTCCAAGCTTCAATTAATGGTATCTTAAATTTTGTACCTACTGTCCATCTAATTTTTACTGAAGGATCTTTCCAGTTACTTCCGAATAAAACATCCCCAGGTTTTAACTTATGTTTTAATTGCTCTCCTATAGAATATGGATAGAAGTAAGCAGCACCACTTCCACCATCTCTCCAACGAGGCTTTAACATACGAGTATTTAAATAGTTTTCTACTGATTTTTCCACAATAGGATTTAATGCACCATCATAGAGCCAAGTACTAGCCTGATATTTACCTGCTTTTAATTGCCTTTCATATCCAGTCATTTGCTGAACTTCTGATATAGTTGCTTTATTATCATAAGCCCATTCACCTATTGTATTTTCAGCATTCTTACCTTTTTCAAATATATATTTAATAAATTCTCTTGCTATAATACTATTAGGATTGTCAGTTAAAATATCTTTTATTAAAATTTTTCTTGACAACCTATCAGGCCAATGGTCCTCGCTTGTTAGAATCTGTTTTTGGATTTCATTTTTTCTTAAATCTGATGTTCCTTTTTCAAAAAATTCAGTTATCATGTCATTGTAAATAAACTTACCACCCTTATTAGAGTAGCCATCAATAGTTCTTCTGATAATCTTATTATAAATCATATCAATATCTACAGGTTCAACTTGCTCTCTATTTGCATAACCAAACATTTGCTTTAACATTTGTTGTGGCTTTGTAGATTTTTGTTTACTCTCAGAAACATCTAAATTTATTTTAAAATGTTCAGGTTTTAATGTATAAATATCTGGAGAGCCTTCCCATTTACCAGTTTTTTGGTTATAGCTAACTTCAGCTGGTTTTCTTTTACCAATAGACTTACCAGAAGATGACCAGATAATTATCCTATTATCACCAGAAAGTTTTAAATGAGTAGGTCCAGTTTTAAATAGTCCAGACTTTACAAGCATAGATCCTAATTCAGGATGATAGATAGTCATTACAGGTTTCATAAAGCCTACGTTTCTTTCGTACCCATTAATTTCTAACATTCTATCAAACATAGCTGGAGGTACTTCAACAACACCATCTAATTGTGATTCGTAAGGAACTTTTTTATTATCTTGAGTCGTAAAAGTTTCTTTAGACTTATTTTTTATTAAACTTTTAGGTCCAGTATCATTAACTAGTATAAATTCAAATTCATTGTTAGTATTCAAAAATTTATCACCTGAACGATTAAAATTCTCTACATTCATAGGAATCTCTTGACCATTCATTAGCATTACTCTTTTATTATAGTCAACTACATTTTTAAATGTCCATCGTTCATTTAATTCAGAAAAATTCTTAGCACTCTCCACATCTCTAGCCCAAAGAATATTAGAAGCAACTTTTTTTCTCCATATTTCTTTATGGGCTTCTATGGTAGAGGTTTCGTACTTACCTGAAAGAAGATCTAATCTCTCTTGCTCCATAGCCCAATCTTTTTCTAAGTCTTTAGATATATCACCAAATCCAGCATCCTTCATTTCTTTTCTTAAGCTTTTTAAGCTTTTTTCATAGCCTATTGATTCAGGATGATATTTATAAGGGATTAAAACATTGTCATCCTTTCTAGCAGATATTATATAATGCCCTTTTTCATCTAAACCTGATTGAATTTTTACCCATCCCTCTTTCGATATAGCAGGTTTGAATACCCAATCACCAGCGCCTTCTCCTTTAGAGGGGTCAGGCTCAAACACTCTGTAAGTATCAAAAGGTTCTAAATAAGTTCTTCTTTCGATACCCTCTACATTAGGCTTTGCTACTTCAATTCTAGTAATAGGACCAATATCAGCATCACCAAACTTTTTCTCTAACTCACTCTTTGGCTTAAATAAAACATTGCGTTTATTATCCATCCCATAATCTCTAGATTCTCGAAGCTCACCATCTACTTCAGAGTAAGTATGTAATTTTACCTTATGATTATTAGCTTCTTTTAATAAATAATGTTTCAGATCATGCTCATCTAATCGGACTTTAGGATACTTATCTGTTAATTTTTTATGAAAATCAGCATACGTACCATCACTCTCCTCTTTAATAAGATGAAAATCTCTTCTAATTTGTGGTAACTCTTTATTAGGATAAGCTATTTTTACATCAACAGCCATAAAATCTAATCTATTTCTAGGCACTAAAAACTCAGATACATCTAGTATACCAACACCTTCATTCATTTCTGATACACTAGTAAATTTTGCTAGTTCAGAGGTATAGTAATCAACTGCTGCTGAAGGTTTTTTATGGTTTGCCCCTTTAAATTTACTTTCAAAAGCTTCAATCTCAGGTTTTAGATCGTATGTATAAGTATATCTACCATAATACTGTTCTTTTGGAGCTCTCTGTGTTCCTGAATATTTCGATGATTCTATTGGGTATCCTTCTACAGTTTCTCCAGTGAACTTAAATCCCATTTTTTCCCAAAATCCTTCAGAGCCAGCATTAGTTTCTATATCTATATGGTCTCTACCTTTAGCAATAAACTCTTTTTTAATAGCCTCAAATAGCGCAGTACCCACCCCTTGACTTTCTGACGATTCGGGATCACGTGTTTTTATATTTCCTATTCTAAATTTATCTTCAGCTGTAATTGCCCTATCAAGCATTTTCTTTGGCTCAAAGACATCTTTAACTCGCTCCAGTACTATATTAGGGTCATCGTTTTTATTTAATCTTCTTGCTCCCTCAAAATCCTTTTTAGGATCACCATGAAATCTTCCAATCTCTACATCAAATCCATCAATAGCTTTATTTGGATTTTGCACTCTTGCTTTTGTAATCTTACCATCTTTACTAAAGCGTAAAACTAATTCAACTGGATTACCATTTTCAGGGTTAACACCCTCAATAGTTTTACTTACTAGACCTTTTCTTTTACCTTCAGGTTCTTTTATTATCCATCTTTTTTTAGCTTCTTTTGATTCAATGTCTGCAATCTCTTGAGAGGATTCCAGAAGTAATTTTCTTCGTCCTTCTGATAAAGAAGGTAAATCTTGTGTTACATCTTGTTTATTCAGGCCTGTCTCAACATCAGTATCTTGCTTATCTATTTTTTTAATTTCTTTACGTATATAATTATCAGCTGCTTCTGTTAAAGAAGTGTTTTCTAATTTAGCTTTTTTAGCTAAGGCAACAAAGACATCAGTTCCTTGAACAGATTCTATAAAAGTACCAGAAGACTTTATAATATGCTCATTAACATATTCTTTAGCAGCTGGTTGCATATCTTTCCATTCTGCCATATCTTTGTACCTATGAATATCATACCAGTTTCTCTCCCTAGCACCTGTCTCAGGATTAACTTTACCTACCTGTAAATCATTAATAAATTTATTTCCTGTAATTTCATGTACAGATCTAGAACTAGCACCAAAAAAAGCACCTAATAAGTATTCATATATTTGATCTTCTGTAGGAGCACCCATTGCACTTGACATTCCACCTTGGAATCCTGCGCCCAATAAAGCACCTGCACCTTTTCTTATACCTTCTGTACCTAATTTTTGTATTCTAGGGTTAGGATGTTTTAAAAATCTGTCTATCCTAGTTATTTCTCCTATACCACCAAATGCCGCACCAGCTACAGCACCAAAAGCAAATGACTCAGCCATTGCTGCTGGTCCTTCTTTTATAGAAGAAATACCACTAGCTAATCCAAGGTGTACGCCTGTTTTTATCATGTTCCTTGGTACAGTTCCCTTTGCAAAGAAACCAGCCGTCAGCATACCATTTTCAGTCAATTTTCTACTAGCTAGGTCAGTAAGGAAGTCAGCACCTCGCATAGGCACAGATCTTAAGCTACCTAATATAGGTATTGGACCAGCTTCTGCAGCTACAGTAGACCTAAAGGCTCCGCCTTTTTTACCTACCTCAAGTCCAAAATGCCCACCAGTCTTTGCAGTATATCTATGAACAGCTCTGGCAGCAGACATCACTTTGCTTTTAGCCCAATCTCCACCTAATTGTATCCCTAAACCAGCTCCGCCTTTCTTAACACCAGCTTTAACAGCACTCTTTGCAGCTATTTTAGCTGCTGTCCCAGTTAATGAACCGCCCATAGTAAATGCAGCAGCAATTATGTCAGGTGCAAAACCAACTAAATGTCCCATTTTAGCAGCTAATTTTTCAGCTTGTGTATCAGGCTCATCAGCCCAACCTAATAATACAGCTCCTTCTACAAAGCCAGATACAAATTGCTCTATTACGCCTGTATCGTCAGTAGCATGGTCTCCTTTTCTTTGGAAGTATATACCATTACTAATAGCTTGACTTTCTAATTTGTCAGCTTCAGCAGGTGTAAAGTAATCAGGATTCTTATTATATAGATAAAGCTTTTGACTGAATCCGTACCCAGTTAAGTCTTGTGGCATTATTTACCTTGGGCGGTCTTTATACGTTTTTTATACATTGCCAATGACCTGTATAATATCCCAGCCCTATCTGCTGTTACTCCTGTTAAAGTAGCATTATAAAAATCTATTTTACCAGCTACTCCAAAAAAGGCCCCATCTATTTGACTTTCTTCTCCGTAATTACCATCAGCATCTGGAGGTGCACCCATTGTTTTTAATAGATGGTCAATATTATCAACTACCATTTGTATCATAGGGTTTTCTGGGTCATTCCTAGCTAAATCTTCTAATGCAGCAACTCCACCGTCACCCAATGGTTCAACTAGATTTTTATTTGCCCCCGCTATAAAATCGTCTTCATTATAGCCAAACCAGGAGCTTTCCCATTCATGTCCTTGATTTGTTATAGGCATGAATAGTTCTGGCATCATAGTTAGAGTATCCTTTGATTGCTTAGTTAGCTTCTGGTTCAAAACTATAGCTTGCTGGTCTTTCCACCATTCTTCCATTCTACCCTCTTTTGCTAAAGCATCTTTTTGAGCAGTTAAGTACATCATAAATCTACTATCATCTTCAAATTCTAATCTTGCCATTTTTTGTTTTTCTAAAAATAGCATTACTTGCCAAGAGTTATCAAATTCATATTCTTTTAAATCTTTTGCATTTTGAAATCCTAAATCTTGCAATTCTTTACTATAATTATTATTTATTGCAGCCATAGCTTTTTCATTTTCAAAGCTTTTTGAATGTAGCATTTCTATGCTTTGAATTTTTTCTCTTGCTATTTCTTTAGCAAAACTATTATTCGTAGTAGTCTTCCAAGTTTCAAACTCTATATCTATTTCTTTTAGTTCCCTTGCAAAATCTTGATCATTTCCTTGGAGCTCTTCTCTAAGCTCATACTCAGCTTCTAGTACTTCTTTTTTAGCACCTGTCTGAGCTGCAATCTTATCAAAGTCATGTTTATACCCTAATTCTAATTGAGAAACAGCTTCCCTACCTCTTGCTTTTATTAGTTTTTCTTCAGACTCAGTTTTCGTAGATATTATCTCTTTTTGAGCCTCTGTTGAGGTTTCGGTTGCACTTTTATTTTGTATTTCCTGCAAAGTCAATATACGTGTTCCAGAATCATCCAATACAAGACCTTGCCCACCGTATTTTTTTTCATTAAATACTTTTTTAGGACTTAATCCAAAATTTCTTTGCACACCTGTCATAGCTATATTAAAATTAGCTTCATTTTCTGGACTAAGAGTTCCATCAGGGTTTCTCATAGATTCATAAGGCATAGAACTTTGGACCATACTTTCTGAAAGTTGGTCTTTTTCTTCTTTTGTTAACTTAGAGTAATCAAAGTTAGGTTGATTTGTTACAGGGTTTTTATCCTCAATAAACAAATCATCAGGCATTTGGTAACTACCATCATCTGTTACTTCAAGCATACCAGGAGTACCATAAGTTGACATAGATAATTTGCTAGCTTCTGCTTGCAGTCCTTGTTTTGCTGTATCTATAGAAGATTGAACTTGTTGGCTAGTCAGATCTAGTCTTGTATCATCCTGATCCATTTTTCTATCTGCAATTATTACATCGGCTATATCTGAAAATAAGCTCCCAACTGCCCCCTCATCTATTTGTCTAAGTTTTTTTAAAAGTGCCATAATTTATTCCTAACCCATCATGTTATTGTATTGATCGTTTAATTGATACACAAGGTCTGATAAACCTTGCAATTCTGTTGTTTCTGCTCTTCTATTCCGAGTAGTATTTAATGCTAATCTGGTATCCATAGCACTTCTCTTTACACCGTATTGAAAATTACTAGCTTGTCTTGCTTGATTAGCTGTCTCTTCTACTCCTCCGTGAGATACTATATTCATCATACTATATTGGTTGCCTTTTTGAGTATCAATTGCTTCGTTTTGCGTTCGAGCCCCAAAGTCTAGTTGGCTTATTTGATTTTTGGTATCTTTCTGATATAATGTATCTAAGGCTCCGTAGTATTGTCTTATAGGCTGTTCCCTTCCTCTCACGTCATCAAGGTACCCACCAAGCTTTCTCCCAGCAGACCGTCTTCTATCTGCAGTTGTACCGCTCTCACCCAAGCCTAGCATTTCCAATCCTTCGCCAAAGAACCCTTTTCTACCAATATGTGTATCCCAAAAAGTTCCTAATTTATTACTTAACCAACTCATTATAGCCTCCACTTCCAAGGATTCAATACATTCTTAAATCTTCCTTTAGTACTTTTATTAGTGAATTTTTCCCATTTTTTACCCATTTTAGTACTACCAATAATCTTTGAAACTGCAACTGCTGCTAATAAAGGAGCTGCCACTGCTCCTACTGCTCCTGCGGCGGTACCTGTTCCAATTCCTGCAGTATTAGCGCCTGCCATTTTAGCAGCTGATGATTTAAAACCTACTGCAAAGTTACCTGCTTGTTGCTTTGCTACAGCCCCTGCAGCTTTACCAGCTGTAGCACCTTTTTGTGTTAATCCTAAGATTCCTTTTCCACCATAATTAAATGTATTTCCGAGGGCATCTACAGAAGGTGCTGATTTTGAACCCATTATTTTTGAAGGTATATCCTTTATAGCACTAGCACTACTAGCAATTTTTCCTCTTAGAGCCTCTTTTTGGGCTTTACTGGACAATGTCCATCCTAGCTTTGCAGCTCCTTTGCCGAGCTCTCTTCTCCCTTGAATTTCTCCAGTTCTTTGATCTAAATCTTGTTGGATACTATCCATAAATACATCTGGAGAAACATCTTCTCCTATACTTATATCTGGATATAACTCCTCTGCTTGTCTATTTATGCTCAAAGCATTTAAACTACTTGGTTTATGTCTTGGTACGTATCTTCTCATACTATTATCCTTATTAAACTCTTATATTTATAACCTTACCATCGTTTCCATCTGCGCCATCATTGCCTGACGCTCCACCAGCTCCACCGTCACCACCACTACCTTTTAATACGCTTGTAGTTCCTATGCTTGATGAGGTAGTAATGACTACTATTACTCCACCGTTACCACCAGCGCCACCACCACCTCCACCTCCTCTATATGGACTAGAAGAAGAACCTGCTCCTCCACTGCCACCAGCTGATGATGGTACTGATAAAATTGTATTTGTTTCACTACCACCAGATGTGCCATTTCCACCAGCGTCAGCAGTAGTATTATTATGGTCTCCTCCACCTCCACCACCACCGCCTGCAGCACTAGAACAAACTTTTAATCTTGTAGCGCTATCTGAGCCTTCCATAACATCTCTCATCATTAAAACTAAATGAGGGTCTATAACATCTAATCTTGTTATTGCTTTTGTAACGCTACCAGCGCCACCTTGCCCACCTGGTTGTCCTATTGCCATATTATAATCCTATTCATTAAACTGAAGTCCCAGCTTCTCCATTAGAACCATTGCCTCCAGTTGCATTAATACTCCCACTATTTGAAACATATCTTGCTGAAATTAAAACAATACCGCCTGAGCCTCCAGCCCCTCCTCCAAAACCACCTTTATTAGAACTCCCGCTTGTTCCATCTCCCCCTAATCCTCCGTTTTTACCCGAAGCTCCTGCATGTAAAGTTCCTCCAGCCCCACCTGATGCTCCAGTCCTTGTACTTGAAGCAGTACTTCCATTGTTTTGAATACTTGCTCCACTCTCAATAGTTAAAGTCCCATTACAAAACAATTTATATCCCATTGTATAAAGAATAGTACCACTTTTAACTGTAAAATTTTTAAAATATCCATCATTTTGCATATACCATTTAGTTCCAGTCCTAGCCATTATTCTCGTACCATATCCACTTGAAGTTTCGGTTGCATTAGATGGAGGCATGTTGATAGCATAAGTAAACTCACCATAAGCACTAGTTCTACTAGATGTGGTAATTTCAGTATCAATATAAGAAGAACCATTATAAGAATCTGAACCGTCTCCAAATAATCTACTTCTTTCTATAAGATAAGTCTGAGAAGTAATATCTCCATTAGTTGCAAATGTTATATTTCCATCAGCAAACGAAGCTGAACCATCATTATTTAATGACCATTTACCGTTTACTTCTTTAATAACATTGTTACTACCATCTATTCTTAAATTTCCACTAGACAAAATATCATTAGCAATAGACCAACCACCAACAGCTCCACTTGTTGCAGTTATTTTTCCAGTTAAATAAACATTTTCACTATATAAACCAAAGCCAGATAAAGAAGAACTATCGTATGTTATACCATCTAATTTCCCAAGCCTTACTTTAGCAGTAGAACTTGTCCAATCAGAGTAAGAATCTATATCAGCTTTAATATCGATATAAGGTGAATTTGAATCATCGGAAGTTAAATATACAATACCTTGTCTTGCTGAGTTGCTAGTATTTCCAATTCTTACAAAGTCATCACCCTCACTTGGAGAGCTTGTATTATCAAAACCTCCATTCTCAACAGTAATTGTTTTTCCATTTACACTTGCAACTTTATAAACTAATTTTTTTATAACATTTGTAGCTCCACCAGCAGCATCTTTAGCCACAAAAGCTCCTGGCTTTATTCTTTGCATCATAATTAAATCATTAGCTGCAAAAGGACATAAATTATTATTACTTGGATCCTCAAAAGTAATTGTACCATCATCATCACTAGCACTTAATCCGCTAGAACTTTCTACTTTAGCTGAAGAAGAAACAAATATAGCACCATTAGATGCTCTAATTTGCTGTATCAACAATTCATACACAGAAAGTGTACCTCTAATTGTAGCGTCTGAAACTTCTAAATGCCCAGTATTATCAATACTCCAACCACTACCTGTAAAGCCAGAAGAAAACGGATCGGATCGAATATCATCTCCTGCTACTATTATATCATTAAATGTGACATCTGAGCTAGTTAGAACATTTTGATTCATGTCGTAAAGTTCATTAGCACCTTGACCTGTATCAATAGTTGCAAAAGTAACTGCAGAACTTGTAGTTAGATGTTGACCTGTATTATATGCTAATTGAGTATCCCCAATAGAATCAGCGGTCACCGATAACGTAACAGAACCAGTAGAAGCACTGGCATCTATAGCTGTCCCTCCAGTTATTCCAGTCACCCCTGAATTAGTTATCGTTACAGCACCAGTTCCTGAGCTTACGCCTATACCAGTACCAGCCACATTAGAAGTAACACCACTATTTGTGATAGTAACTGCGCCTGTCCCTGAACTTACTCCTATACCAGCACCAGCTACATTTGAAGTAACGCCTGTATTATGAATAGTTAGAGTATCTGTAGCACTAACAACAGCATTTATAGCGGTTCCATCTGAAACAGTTAAAGTATTGCCACCAATAATTGGCTGTGTTGTACTACCATCTGATATAGTCCATGATGTATTAGATGCAGTATCATCTACATATTTTTTAGTAGCTAGATGTAAATCTGAAGTAGGTCCTACACCAGTTTGCACAGTAGTAAAGGGAGTAGATCCATTTTGCATTACTGCTCCAGCTGTATTAATAGTCCCAGAACTTCCAGAATTCACTATAATAGTTTTTGGAGCATCAGCTGACTTTCCCTTAGTCGAACTTTGAGAACCAGCTCCTACTATAATCCATTTACCATTATTTTTAATAGCTTGAGATAAAGATGTCCCTGTCCTAATAAAAGCCACATCCCCATCATTCCCAAAGTTTTTAGCTGGGAACTTAGATAAGACTACAGGTTTATTAGCCTTTGTTTGACTTAAATTTCTTGTATTCCTATCCAATTGATTTCTCTCTATAAATAATTGTCATATCATTTAATTCAAATCCTATTGCAGCAGTACCAGATATTTGTATCTGAATACTTTTTACATTTTTTATAGTAGAGCTAGGCTTTAATTCTAAAGTTTGTGCTGCAGTAGAATCGCTATCTAACTTTGTTGTACTAAAAGCAGTATAAGAACCAGTTCCATTAGTTCTATATTTTACAGTTAAATCTTGCTCAACACTATTTAAGTCTGGTCCTCCAGTATATTGAATAATAATTTTGTATATAAAGGTATCTCTACCAGCATCACCAAAATCAAAATCTTTTGTTTCTAAAACAATATTATTAGAAACTACCGTTGTTGCTGTAGGAATATTAGCCCATTTAGCTAATTTCACAGAATTACCAGCCACATCATACCAATAAATTAGATCATTATTAAAATCTGTTGTTATATTCGACATTCCATTGCCAACTACGATTCTTTCTTTTATCATAGTCCAACTATCAGTAACCATATCATAAAGATACGCATCTGTAACCCCATTTATAGTCCCAGTAAAACCGTCATTACCACTGTCAAAGTAATTAGCAGTTCCATCTCCCATATCGCCTATAATTAGCAGTTGTCTTTCTTTAGGGATATATCCAATAGCAGCTCTGTCAGTTATAAAGGTATCCCAAGTGGCTGATTTTATCCTACGTAATTCTTTTTTAGTAAGGAGATTTTTCACAAGTTTACCATCGTACATATAACAACCAGAATTATTTACCCAAGCGCATCCATAATCAGTATTTGTAAAAGCAGCAGGATTCGCAATTCCTTTATATCTATGAGACTCTTCTAAAAACTCTATCTCTTGAGAAACATTTAGGATATGCAGTGTATCTTGTTTAAATTGTAATATCCTATCGGCGTATTCTGCAAGAGCTACAATGTGTTCGCCATCATCGATGGCTACGTCAATCTTCCCTGAAGCTTTAAACTTATCAAACTTCCCTACTTCAGATTTGAACACAGAGTCCGAATATACCCTGCTAGTGCCATCAGAATAGAAAACCTTAACATTACCTAGGTAAACACGTCTATTGGCTATTACAGCTGTTTTAGCTCGTATTTCTGTTATTTTAAGTGGATCATAGATAGAATTGTTAAAAGGAGGTCTCTCAAAACTAAATCCTTTATGGTAGAAACCTGGATTTGCTACTGCTAATGCCATTACACATCTACTCCAGTTGAGTCATCAGGATCTCCATCCCAACCAATATTACTATAATCATTTGGATCATCTGGGTCATATCCTGGAGGATATTCACTTCCTGAGTCAGTTATAGTTACTTGTCTTTCAGAGCTCTCTACTAACTTATTAAAATCTTCATCAAGCATTGCTAATTTGAATTTTCTAGATCCTGGACCAGGGTTTACTATAGGGACTGTATGGCTTCCTGTCGCTAAAGAATCTAAATTAAAATAAACAGGACTTACTTGCCCACCAACTACTCTTAAAAATCCCTTTCTTCCAGTAAACCCACTTGCACTATTAGTTATGGTAGCTACAATTGTTGTTGTAGCGTAAGATGCAGTTGAAGAGGGGTCGGCATTTAAAGCTATTGAACCAGCAAATATGCCATACGCAGTATGGGAACTACCATCATATTTTAACCAGCCATCTTTGCCACCCTTTTGCAAATCAAAACTTTTTAAAAAATAAAAATCTTCAGTACCATTTTCTCTAAAATAAACATTTACTCCTATAATTCTATCGTCCCCTAAATCATGAGCGGCATCATCAGCAGGACTATGACTTGCATTTTTTATATATAACTGTATTGACAATTTATCTTCTGATAATGCTATTTTGGTTGAAGATTCAGTTATAGGTCCTTCTTGATTCCCTTTGTAAACAGGACAAACGCCAAATTCATATATTCCACTCCATTCACCACCATCAGTTGTCCAGTAAGCTAAATTTATATGTGTGCTTAAATTCCCATCACTTGGGTTTGCTGATGAAGCATCTCTTACTTCAAAAGTTCTATTTAAATCTCCAAAGCTTTTTAATTTTTGATCTGTGCTTACAAATTCTGTAATAGTATGTATTGGCGTATTACTATTAGCACGTTCTTGGTATAAATCAGAATCTACATACCCATACCACTTGCTATTTCTTGTAAAATCTGCGTCATGTATTCGCAAAACACCATCAGCGTAATAGTATACTGGCTTAAAAGCACCGCCCATACTAACTGTTTGATTTGCTAATCCAGTAGTTCCATCTGCTTTCTTTTCATAGAATCTAACTACTCCATTAGGACTATCGCCTTGAACAATATACCTAGAAGGAGATTCTGCTCCATCGGAAATTCTTCTATCTGAAGCGTATTTAAAAGATCCACTACCAGCAGTTTGTTCACTAGTAATTGTTAGCTGATCGTTTATTCTTCCGACAGTCCTTACCTTACCAATATCAGATACTGTTAAATTCTCAACAGCAGCTAATTCATGATGTTGTATATCACGAGCATCAGAATGTTCGCTTAAACCACCGTGAAATGGATTAATATTTAGACTTTTTTTTGGCATTCTTTCTCTTTGTTTTTTTCTTTTTAGGTCTACCAGGTTTTCTGTAGGTTCCTTTTCCTCTAGGCATTTATTGCTTTTCCCCAAACTGAAGTTGTACCATCTATTATCTCCACTACTTCTATCTTAAAGTTTCCATTATCATAAAAGTCAATGACTCCAACAGCGTGATTCCAATTATGTAATCTTCCACGAAGCCAACTATTTTTTTCAGGAGTCATATCTTTAAGGCAGCCAAGACTCCAAGCACCAATAGTACCAGAGTCGAGCTTAGTAAGTGAATGACGTTGAACATCATGAGTATGCCCATAAACAATATTGCTACCATACGCTTCAAGATGTTTTTTAGCATGATATGTTGTTGCATAAGCTCCATGAATAAAATTAACCTTTCCTAGTTTTAACGGTTGGTTATAATTATAATATTTATAACCCCGCTCCTTCCATTTACAAGCTTTTCTAAAAGTATAGTTGTCTAATAGATTATGACTACCAACTTTATTTTCAGCAAATCGATCTAACCATTCATCGTGATTTCCAGCTAATATGTATCTTTCCTTACATTTAACCTTATCAAGTACTTTATCAAATTGATCAATTCCTTCGTTTACTTGTTTTATTTCTTTATCTACTAAGGGTAACTGATATTCTAATGGAGGTAATCTCTTTCCTTTATACTTCCAAGCGGATACAGTTTCCCATTCTCCAACATCTCCTAAGTTAATAAAGATGTTTGGTTTTACGAATTTTATTACAGCAAGTGCACAATCCACGGCTTTTTGATCGTGAATTGGAAAATGCTGGTCTGGTATAACAACAGCTCTTTTTTTTATTTTCATAAGAAATCCGCATATTTCCCTACCTTATCCAAGAAGTCCTTGACTTCTCCCTTTCCCTTTAATGTGTTATAATGTTTCTTCCAATAACTTGCGTAGCCATCAATAGTTTTAGGCATAGCTTCAGGTGCTCTCCAATATTTTAACCTACAATGGATTATACCAGCTATAATATTTGATTCTAAAACAGAATCCCATCTTTCCATATCAGTGCTTCCCCATAAAGAACCTGGGGTATCACTTATAGAAGACAGTCTATATGCAAGTTTCTTTCTATACTTAATATAGTTTTCAACTTGTGATACACATGTTTTTGGCTCAATCTGAAAAAATCCTCTGGCAGGCCCACTCCCCATCTGCCTTATGTATTTATATCCAGATTCTACGAGTCCCGTACTCCAAACCAAGCTTACCGCATCTTTTGATGCATACTTAGATCCCATTGCCTTCAATGTAGAAACGATAAGCTCTTTCATTTGGTCTTTGTTTACCATTTAGAAATTTTCTTCTATGAAGGGTTTTACTACTAGCTCCCAAGCCTCGTCATCTTTTTCTGACTTTGAGGCTCCGACAGCCCAATCTCCTACCATAATAAGTAGTTTCTTCATACCGTGTTTCTTTACTAAACGTCCTATTAGTTTACGTAACATAGTTAACTCTCCTTCTTTCCAGCCATTTTATATATCGCTTTTTTCACGGAAGTCCATAAGAGATCATCCCATTGAGTAGGAGACAAGGCAACAGCCTTATCAATAGCTAATATTCCTATAACTATATATTCCCAATTTGTTGATATAAACTCAGCCATTTCCATTATTTACTCCTTAATGTATTATCATCGCAATTAAAACCTGTGCTGCACTTAAGACTACAACTATTCCAATAGTGATCCCTTTCCATTTAGATATAGTATTATCATGTCTAGCTATAGATCCATTTTGTTTATTTAAATGAGCCTCTATTCTTTTTATATGATGATATATATTCTCTAAATGCGCTTGCTGTTTCCCAGATTGAATAGCTATTTCACTTATTTTATCTTCTAAGTTATGTCTAAAATTCCATACGTTTGGTTTATCTTGCTTCATCATTTATTTCATAAATTACTTTTAAAAAACATTTCCAAGAACAATTTATGATATCAAAACAAACAAAAGGTGTTGTATTAGTATTCTTTTTATTATATATACCAATACTATACATTATTTTTTATCTGTTTTCTTATCAGCTTTAGCTTCTGCTTGTTCTTCAATTTGCTGCTGCAATACTGCAATAGCACCTGCTATTTGGTGAAAGTTTACTTCAGCTTGTTTTTGTTGCTCTTGTAGTTGAGCTAGTCTTTCTTCTAAAGTCACATTGACTCCTTTTCTTTATACCTGTTTCCCACTTCCATTTATTCTACCCTTTAAAAAATTTAAATCATCAGAAATATCATTTATTTCCTTTAGTATATCCTCATGTCTTCTATCTCTGATTTCATCAGATCGATTCCATCTATCAATTAATTTAATACTAATATCTTCAACTTCGGTAATTTTTTTTAGCAATTGAGTTTTTAAAAAATGGATCATTCCTACAAACATAAATACCACTACTCCAACAATTCCCCACTCCTGTATCATGAATTTTTCCATTAAGGTTTCTTTATTCCCATTTTTTGCAATAGACTTCTCTGCTCTTTAACTTCTTCTTCCAACTCATTTAAATGGTCTTGTTCCATCCCTTGAACAGATGAAGTCAATACAGTAACTCTATCTTCAATATCATTTAATCTTATGCTAATTTCTTGAAATTTCATTTGTGCTTGATACCAAGATCCAGTAACTACACCAACTGCCAGCAT
>Ga0098054_1000372_pt1 | contig 31997 bp, 44 predicted proteins | sample 16_taG_FD_75048 | JGI IMG/M metagenome (GOLD analysis project Ga0098054, IMG submission 75048) | Marine viral communities from the Subarctic Pacific Ocean - 16_ETSP_OMZ_AT15313 metaG | ecosystem: Environmental > Aquatic > Marine > Oceanic | place: Pacific Ocean | collected 2015-01-18
GATTTCGTTCTTGTTGGTGTTACTGTTTTGGTTTGTGTGATAGATTTCGTTCTGGTCTGTGTGATAGATTTAGTTCTAGTAGGCGAAACGGTTCTTGTTGGTGTTCTAGTTTTAGTTTTAGTTTGGGTAATAGATTTCGTTCTCGTAGGAGAAACGGTACGTGTCGGTGTGCGTGTTTTTGTTTTAGTTTGTGTAATAGATTTCGTTCTCGTAGGAGAAACGGTACGTGTCGGTGTGCGTGTTTTAGTTCTAGTGCTCGTAGACGTTCTTGTATATGTAGGTGTTCTTGTTCTTGTAGGTGTCTGTGTTCTCGTTCTCGTATATGTAGGTGATTGTGTTCTGGAACGTGTAGGAGTTTGTGTTCTGGTTTTTGTTTTGGTCTTCGTATACGTAGGTGATTGCGTTCTTGTAGGTGTTTGTGTTCTAGTTCTTGTAGGTGTTTGTGTTCTGGTTTTTGTTCTTGTAGGAGTACGTGTTTTACTTTGTGTAATTGATTTTGTTCTCGTTGGTGTTCTGGTTTTAGTTTTCGTACTAGTGCTCGTAGACGTTCTGGTTTGTGTAATTGATTTTGTTCTCGTCGGTGTTCGTGTTTTACTTTGTGTAATTGATTTTGTTCTCGTTGGTGTTCGCGTTTTACTTTGAGTAATAGATTTCGTTCTCGTAGGTGTTCTGGTTTTAGTTTTCGTACTAGTAGGTGTTTGCGTTCTTGTATTTGTTGGTGATACGGATCTTGTAGGTGTTTGTGTTCTTGTTCTTGTAGGTGATTGCGTCCTCGTTCTTGTTTGTGTAGGGGTTCTCGTACGAGTAGGTGATTGTGTTCTAGTTCTCGTTCTAGTACTAGTTGCTGTTTGTGTAGGTGTTCTTGTTCTCGTTGGTGTTCTCGTTCTTGTAGGTGTTTGTGTTCTTGTACGAGTAGGTGATTGTGTTCTTGTAGGTGTTTGTGTTCTGGTTTTAGTTTGTGTAATAGATTTTGTTCTTGTAGGAGAAACGGTACGCGTCGGAGTACGTGTTTTAGTTTTAGTTTGTGTAGGTGATAACGTCCTTGTAGGTGTTTGTGTTCTGGTTTTGGTTTGTGTAATTGATTTCGTTCTTGTTGGTGTTCTCGTTCTTGTTCTTGTTTGAGATGCTGTCCTAGTCTGGGTTGGTGTTTGTGTTCTCGTTCTTGTAGGTGTCTGTGTTCTGGTTTGTGTTGGTGTTTGCGTATTAGAAGGGGTTCTGGTTCTAGTAGAATCAGGTGTATCCGTTCTAGTGATCGTTCTTGTATGTGTTGGTGTTTGCGTCGGTGATAGGGTGCGCGTTGGCGTTTGTGTTCTCGTTCTTGTAGGTGATTGCGTTCTCGTTTTAGTTCTTGTTACAGTAGATGTTTGTGTTTGCGTCGGTGTTCTCGTTCTAGTAGCTGTTTGAGTACTGGTTCTAGTTTGTGTTGGTGTTCTAGTTCTTGTAACAGTTTGAGTGGGTGTCTGAGTTCTGGTTTGAGTGGGTGTCTGAGTTCTGGTTTGAGTAGGTGTCTGTGTCCTAGTTCTAGTTTGCGTCGGTGTTCTTGTTCTTGTAGGTGTCTGTGTTCTTGTTCTCGTTCTTGTAGGAGATTGTGTTCTTGTAGGTGTTTGCGTTCTTGTTTTAGTTTGTGTTCTGGTTCTTGTTTGCGTCTTTGTTTGTGTAGGTGTTTGTGTTTGTGAAGGTGTTCTTGTTCTAGTTACCGTTTGTGATCTAGTTGGTGTTTGCGTTCTCGTCCTTGTTTGAGAAGGTGTTCTTGTTCTAGTTACAGTAGGCGTTTGTGTTTGTGTTTGGGTTTGCGTAGGTGTTTGTGTTCTGGTTTTAGTTTGTGTAGCTGTTCTAGTTTGTGTTGGTGTTTGTGTTCTAGTTGGTGTCTGCGTGGATGTTTTTGTTTGTGTAGGTGTTCTAGTCTGAGTTCTTGTTCTCGTTGTTGTAGGTGTTTGTGTTCTCGTCCTTGTTTGTGTAGGTGTTCTAGTTTGTGTTTGTGTTTGTGTTTGAGAAGGTGTTCTCGTTTGTGTTGGTGTTCTGGTTCTAGTTGGTGTTTCGGTTCTTGTATTAGTAGGTGTTTGTGTTGGTGTCCTAGTTCTGGTTCTAGTAACGGTGCTAGTAGCAGTCCTACTTTGAGTAGGGGTTCTCGTTCTAGTTGGAGATTGTGTACGTGTTTGAGTCTGTGTAGGTGTTTGTGTTCTGGTTTTAGTTTGGGTTGCTGTTTTTGTTTGAGTAGGTGTTTGTGTTTGTGTACGTGTTTGAGTCTGTGTGGGTGTTTGCGTTCTGGTTTTTGTTTGTGTTCTTGTGTTAGTAGGTGTTTGTGTTCTAGTTTTAGTCTGTGTAGGTGTTCTTGTTTGAGTAGATGTTTGTGTTTGCGTCGGTGTTCTTGTTCTTGTAGGTGTCTGTGTTCTAGTTTTAGTTTGTGTTCTAGTTCTAGTCTGTGTGTTAGTTCTTGTACTAGTTTGAGTAGGTGTTTGAGTAGGTGTTTGTGTTCTGGTTTTAGTTTGAGTAGGTGTTCTTGTGTTAGTAGGTGATTGTGTTTGTGTCGGTGTTTGTGTTTGGGTAGCTGTTTGTGTTGGTGTTTGTGTTTGTGAAGGTGTTCTAGTACGTGTTGCAGTCTGTGAACGTGTTTGAGTCTGTGTAGTTGTTCTTGTTTGAGTAGGCGTTTGTGTACGGGTACCTGTTTGTGTGGTCGTTGGAGATTGTGTTCTAGTTTTGGTTTGAGTAGCTGTTCTAGTAGGCGTTCTCGTTTTCGTTTTTGTCTGAGTCGGTGTCTGAGTCGGTGATACGGATCTAGTAGGTGTTTGCGTTCTGGTTTGTGTTGGTGTTTGAGTTCTTGTACGAGTAGGTGATTGTGTTCTAGTTTGTGTTTGTGTAGCCGTTCTAGTTTGTGTTGGTGTTTGCGATCTAGTAGCTGTTTGAGTAGCCGTTCTAGTTTGTGTAGGAGTTTGTGTTCTGGTTTTAGTTTGTGTAGGTGTTCTAGTTTGTGTTGGTGTTCTTGTTCTTGTAACAGTATTAGTTGGAGTTTGTGTTCTTGTTTGAGTTGGTGACTGAGTTGGTGTTTGTGTACGTGTTTTAGTTTGCGTTGGTGTTCTTGTAGATGTTTGAGTAGGAGTACGAGTACTGGTCTTAGTTTTGGTTGCTGTAGCTGTTTGAGAAGGTGTTCGTGTTCTTGTAGATCCAGGTGTATCCGTTCTTGTTATAGTTCTGGTTTGTGTAGGTGTTTGTGTACGTGTAGGTGTTTGAGATTGAGTAGGAGTTTGTGTTCTCGTTCTTGTTTGAGTAGGTGTTTGTGTCGGTGTTTGTGTACGTGTTTTTGTAGGAGTTTGTGTTCTGGTTCTAGTTTGTGTGGTTGTTTGTGTAGATGTTTGTGTAGGTGTTCTTGTGTTAGTAGGTGTTTGTGTTCTGGTTCTAGTTTGTGTAATTGATTTTGTAACTGTTGGTGTTGTTGTTTGTGTAGGTGTTTGCGTTCTAGTTTTAGTCTGCGTTCTAGTTTGCGTTTGTGAAGGTGTTCTTGTTTGTGTCGGTGTTCTTGTTCTTGTTCTTGTCTGTGATCTAGTTTGCGTTTGAGTTGAAGTTCTTGTCTGTGTTTGTGTAGGTGTTTGTGTAGGTGTTTGTGTTCTAGTAGCTGTTTGAGATGGTGTTCTTGTTTGTGTCGGTGTTTGTGTTCTGGTTTTAGTTTGTGTTCTTGTTCTTGTAGTAGTGGCTGTTCTAGTTTTTGTAGGTGTTTGTGTACTAGTTGGTGTTTGCGTTCTTGTTTTAGTTTGTGTAGGTGTTCTTGTTTGGGTTATAGACTTAGTCCTTGTCTGGGTTGGTGTCTGGGTTGGTGAAAGCGTTCTTGTAATTGTTTGTGTAGGTGTTCTTGTTTGTGTGGATGTCTTTGTCTGTGTTTGTGTAGATGTTTGTGTTGGTGTTCTTGTCTGTGTTTTAGTTTGTGTTGGTGTACTTGTCTGTGTAGAAGTTTTCGTACTAGTTTGTGTGGGGGTTCTACTATTAGTAGCTGTTTGTGTAGGAGTTTGTGTAGGAGTTTGTGTTGATGTTTGTGTCTGAGATGGTGTTCTACTTGGTGTAACAGATTGTGTAATTGATTTTGTTACTGTTTGTGTTGTTGTTTGTGTCGGTGTTTGTGTACGTGTTTTTGTAGGTGTTTGCGATCTAGTAGCTGTTTTTGTAGGTGTTGCTCCTTGTGTTTGTGTTTGAGTAATTGATTTAGTTCTGGTTTGTGTGATGGTTTGAGTCTGTGAAGGAGATTGTGTTCTCGTCTTTGTTTGTGAGGGTGTTCTTGTAGGTGTTTGTGTAGGTGTTCTTGTTTGAGTAGCTGTTCTTGTAGGAGTTTGTGTCCTAGTTTTAGTTTGGGTTGCTGTTTGTGAAGGTGTAACAGTCTGAGTAATTGATTTTGTAACTGTTTGTGTAGGTGTTCTAGATTGTGTTCTTGTTTGTGTAGGTGTTTGTGTTTGTGTAGCTGTTCTAGTTGCTGTTCTCGTTCTTGTTTGTGTAGGGGTTCTACTTTGTGTAGGTGTTTGTGTTGGGGTTTGTGTTTGTGTCCTGGTTGGAGATTGAGATCTTGTAGGTGTTTGTGTTCTAGTTCTAGTTGCTGTCCTTGTAGGTGATTGTGTTCTAGTTTGTGTTTGAGATGGCGTTCTACTACTTGTTGCTGTATTTGTAGGTGTTTGTGTCGGTGTTTGTGTTCTGGTTTTAGTTTGGGTGGGTGTTTGAGTTTGGGTTTGAGTACTCGTTTGTGTTGGTGTTCGTGTTGCTGTTGCTCCTTGCGTTGCTGTTCTTGATTGAGTTGGTGTTTGTGTTCTAGTTTGTGTTTGTGTAGCCGTTCTAGTAGATGTTGGTGTTCGTGATCTTGTCGCTGTTTGAGTTGGTGTTCGCGTTTGAGAAGATGTTGGAGATTGAGTTGGTGTTTGTGTTCTTGTTTTTGTAGGTGTTTGTGTTTGAGTTGCAGTTTGAGTAATAGATTTTGTAGGTGTTTGTGTACTAGTTGGTGTTTGTGTTGGTGTTTGTGTTGGTGAGTTTGTAGGTGTTTGTGTTCTTGTTTTTGTTTGTGATGGGGTTCTGGTAGCCGTTGCTCCTTGAGTTTCAGTTTGTGATGGTGTTCTGGTACTTGTTGGTGTACGTGTTTGTGTAGCTGTCTGTGTCGGTGTTTGTGTTTGTGTTGATGTTCTTGTATTTGTAGGTGATTGAGTAGGTGTCTGGGTTCTAGTCTTGGTTGGCGTTTGTGTTCTAGTCTGTGTTGTTGTTCTTGTATTTGTAGGTGATTGAGTAGGTGTCTGTGTTTGAGATGCTGTTCTAGATTGTGTAGCTGTTCTAGATGCTGTTCTAGTTTTGGTTGGTGATTGAGTTCTAGTTTGAGTAGGTGTTTGAGTTCTTGTCTGAGTAGATGTTTGTGTTGGTGTTGCTCCTTGTGTTTGTGTTCTGGTTTGAGTAGATGTTCTTGTAGATGTACGCGTAGAGGTTTGAGTTTGTGTCTGTGTTTGAGTAGCTGTTCTAGTTTGAGTGGATGTTTTTGTTTGAGTAGGTGTTCTCGTTTGAGTAGCTGTTCTAGTTTGGGTTGTTGTCTGAGTAGGTGTTTGAGTTCTGGTTTTAGTATTAGTTGGTGTCCTGGTCTGGGTAGGTGTTTGAGTTTGTGTTACTGATTGAGTTGGTGTTTGTGATCTGGTAGATGTTTGAGTTTGTGTTCTAGTCTGGGTAGGTGTTCTTGAATTTGTCGCTGTTTGAGTTGGTGTTTGAGTTGGTGTTGCTCCTGGAGTATCTGTAGGTGTTTGTGTTCTCGTTTGAGTCTGTGTAGCTGTCTGAGTCGGTGTTTGTGTTTGTGTACGTGTTCTTGTTTGTGTTGCCGTCCTAGATTGTGTAGCAGTATTTGATGGTGTTAATGTTTGAGTAGGGGATTGTGTAGGTGTTTTTGTTTGTGTTGTTGTTTGTGTTTGAGTTAGTGTGGGTGTCTGAGTCGGTGTTTGAGTTTGTGTAAGTGTCTGAGTAGGTGTCTGAGTAGGGGTTTGTGATCTTGTAGGAGTAGGGGTAGGTGTAACAGAACTATCATAAATCTTCATCGGCAAAAAGCCTTCTAATGCAGACCCCGATGATAATGCTTGATTTTTAAAAAAGGCAATATAACTGCTATTTTGTTTTATTAATGTAAAACCTTGAAGAAACTCAGGTGCTCCAGGTTGATATACTGCATAACTAGGCGATGTTAAATCGTCATTTGCTGCAACCAAAAATACTCTATTTGTGTAATTGGTAGCGCTTAATACTGCAAACGCAGACGTTACAACTCCGCTTCCTGTAAAAATATTAGGTTCACCTGCTGTAGTTGACGTAAAAAACGAAACTCCTGTCTTAACAACTAACTGTTCATCTTCATAATCATCAGAAGGTGGTATAAAATCTACACTAGTTGCACCACTCAAAGGTAAGGATGACGTGCCTCTAACAAACATCATATAGGAACTACCAGGAATAAATTTCGTAAATCCTTGCAAGAATTCCGGTGCTCCAGGAATGTATTTTATCAGAGAAGCATTTGTTACAGCTTCACCTGCAAACATAGAATTGATGTTAGAAGCGGCAGCGAATAAAGTATCGGAGACAGTTAATTCTGTATTGCCTACATATCTGCTTACTTGACCGGTATAAAATACTTGCCCCATTGACTATATTTATTCTTTAGTTAAGATGTATATCGCTATTAGTCAACTTAAATGTATATTCTTTAGAATTAGCTCTATCAAAGTAAGTAACATCAGTATCTTTATATTCCTTATTACTCCAGTTTATGAAGCATTTTGGTTGGCCATCAACATAAACACCAGTACTATTAATACCGGCTTCGCCTTCAATAATAGGGTTAAATTCTAATGTATCTTCTTTACCTGCTTGAAAAGTAACCCCATGTGCACTTACATGGGGTGCGCCACCTGTTCCTATTAATTTTTCTTTTTCCATTAGAAAGCTCTCGTTCCATCCAAGAATGTACTACTATAAAATGTACCAGCAATTTGAACTCTAAAGTTCTGGCCGGTGTAGTTTGATATAGAATATGGTACGATTGATTTAATTGCTCCGCCAACTGTAATAGTCATTGAAGCTACTGTAGGTGTTCCTGATCCGATACAATCGTATTCAAATACATCACCACCAGCAGACTGGAATGTAACACTGTCTTGTGTTGGATGAGGTGCTCCACCTGTTCCGGTTAACTCGCATGTATATGAAGTAATGGTAGTAGGTGTTTGTGTAGGAGTTTGAGTAGGTGTTGGTGATTGAGTTTTCGATACTGAAATAGTAGATGTTTGTGTAGGTGTTTGTGTGGTTGTTGATGTTTGAGATATCGATACCGTTATAGTAGGTGTTTGTGTAATAGATTTTGTTAGCGTTGGTGTAAGTGTTGGAGTTTGTGTAGGTGTGACCGGAGGAGTACCTGTAGGTGTCTGTGTTTGTGTTTGAGTTTGTGTAGGTGTTGGTGATTCAGTTTTTGATACTGAAATAGTAGATGTTTGTGTAGGTGTTTGAGTTTGTGTTGGTGTCTGTGTTGGTGACTGTGTTATAGTTTTTGTTTGAGTAGGTGATTGAGTAATTGTCTTAGTTTGTGTTATCGATACTGAAATAGTAGATGTATATGTAGGTGTTCTTGTTTGAGTAGGTGTTTGTGTTTGTGTTGGTGTCTGTGATGGTGATTGCGTTGGGGTAGGGTTAGGAGTATCGGTTTGTGTTTGTGTTTGTGTTGGTGATTGTGTTATAGTTTTTGTTTGTGTAATTGATTTGGTTACTGTTTGGGTAGGCGTTTCTGTAGGTGTCCTACTTCGTGTAACTGTCTGTGTTTGTGTTTGAGTAGGTGTTTCTGTAGGTGTCCTACTTCGTGTAACTGTCTGTGTAGGTGTTTGAGTTTGTGATTGTGTAGGTGTTCTGGTTCTTGTAGGTGATTGTGTAATAGACTTAGTTACTGTTTGTGTCTGAGTCTGAGAAGGTGTTCTTGTACGAGTTACAGTAGCAGTTTGTGTAGCTGTTCTAGATGGTGTAACTGATTGAGTAATTGATTTTGTCGGTGTTTGTGAAACTGTTTGTGTAACTGTTTCGGTTTTAGTCCTTGTTTGGGTTGGTGTTTGTGTTGTTGATTGTGTAGGTGTTTGTGTTGTTGTTTGTGTCTGAGTCTGAGAAGGTGTTCTTGTACGAGTTAGAGTATATGTTTGTGTAGGTGTTCTAGTTCGTGTAACGGTAGTTGTTGGTGTAACACCTATGGTGGGAGAGTTTGTAACTGTTTGAGTAGGAGTAGGTGACGCACCATATCTCTCTGCAAAAGGAACTTTATGTTTCTTTTGAGGAAGACCTAGAGGGATAAGCCCGTCTTGCATGCTACTACGTTGCGCTTGAGGATTTGGATCGAAAATATTCGGATTTATAGATCGATTTCGATCAACTTTTCTTACAGGACCTTGATCCGGGTCAGATCTATCAAGGGGACTTCCTCTGTCAAAATATTTAGCCACAATATTATTTATTCAATTGTGGTCAATAACTATGTAGTTGAGGCAGTTTGTGTTGGTGTTCTTGTTCTCGTCCTTGTTTGAGTAATAGATTTTGTTCTGGTTTGTGTAGGTGTTCTGGTTCTCGTTGCCGTCGCACTTGAGTTCTGAGTAGGTGATAAAGATACAGTTACTTCAGGCGTTCCAGTATTTGTCTTTGATTTCGTTCTCGTTGGTGTTGCTGATGCTCCAAAAGATGGTGTATATGTTCTTGTACGTGTAGCTGTTTGAGTTTGTGTAGGTGTCCTCGTCCTAGTCTGAGTAGGTGTTTCGGTTGCTGTTTGTGTAGGTGTTTGAGTAGCTGTTCTAGATCTTGTTGCTGTCTGTGAAGGTGTTCTCGTTCTAGTTTGCGTTGATGTTTCGGTTTGAGATTTAGTTTGCGTTGGTGTTCTTGTTCTTGTAGGTGTTTGTGTTCTCGTCTTTGTTTGTGTGGGTGTTTGTGTAGGTGTTTCGGTTGCTGTTTGTGTTGGTGTTCTTGTTTTAGTCCCTGTAGGAGATTGTGTTACGGTTTGTGTAGGTGTTCTCGTTCTTGTAGGTGTTGGTGTAACAGCTGTGGTACCTGTTCTTGTTATGCTTTGGGTAATAGATTTAGTTACTGACGGTGAAACTGTTTGTGTCTGTGTCTGAGTCTGTGTCTGTGTCTGAGTTTGTGTCTGAGAAACTGTTTGAGAAACTGTCTGAGTCTGAGTTTTTGTTCTAGTAGGTGTTTGTGTCTGTGTTTGAGTAACACTTACTGTCACGGTAGGAGAAACAGTAACTGTTTGGTCCTGTGTTGGAGTAGGTGTTGGAGATTCATTTGGAGTTGATGTTCTTGTTCTCGTTTGAGTTGATGTAGCTGTAACGCTTTTTGTTACAGTAGGTGTCGGTGTAGGTGTTGCAAATGTTAGAGTTGCAAACGGAGTAGGGGTTCTTGTTTTTGTTTGTGTTTGCGATGATGTTCTTGTTGTTGTTGCTGTTACTTCCGGTGTTCCTGTAACTGTTTTTGTAGTTGTAGCTTCAGGGGTTGTGGTAAATGATTTTGTAACAGTGGGTGTTTGAGTAACTGCTGGTGTTGGGGTAGCAAATTGTTGCACCCCTAAGTTGACATAATCAATTACATTGCGTTTCTTTTGTCCCACAAATATATTTATTCTTCACACCCTATCTTCAACAGATTCCCATTCATCAATATGATGTATGATTAGCAACCTCCGATAGTTCCGCTAGGTGTTCGTGTTCTCGTAGGTGTAGCCGATACAGGTATAGGTGTTCTAGTGCGTGTTCGTGTCCTTGTACGTGTTCTTGTACTTGATTTTGTCCTTGTACGTGTAGGTGTTTGTGTGGGTGTCTTTGTTTGTGTAGGTGTTCTAGTTCGTGTACGTGTAGGTGTACGTGTTTTACTTTGGGTGATTGATTTTGTTCTCGTAGGTGTTGGTGTTGGTGTCGGGGTTCTAGATCTTGTAGCTGTTTGAGTAATTGATTTAGTTACTGTTGGTGTTCTTGTTTTGGTTTTTGTTCTTGTAAACGTTGGTGTTCTTGTTCTAGTAGCTGTTTGAGTAATTGATTTAGTTACTGTTGGTGTTCTTGTTTTGGATTTTGTACTTGTATGTGTTGGTGTCCGGGTTCTAGTAGATGATTGTGTTATTGACTTAGTTACTGTTGGTGTAACTGTTCTTGTTTGAGTTTGTGAAATAGTTTTAGTTTGAGTAATTGACTTCGTCCTGGTTGGTGTTTTAGTTTTAGTTTTAGAGACTGTTGGAGTGGGTGTTATAGCTGGTGTAGATGTTTCAGTAATCGACTTAGTAACAGTTTGTGTTATTGACTTAGTTACTGTTGGTGTAACTGTTTGTGAAGGTGTTCTGGTTCTAGTAACCGTTTCAGTTATAGATTTAGTCACCGTTGGGGTAACTGAAGACGTCGGTGTTCTCGTTCTAGTAGCTGATTGAGTAATTGACTTCGTAACAGTAGGAGTCACCGTACTTGAAGGTGTTCTGGTTCTAGTAACTGTTTGGGTTATAGACTTAGTAACAGTAGGGGTGACCGTACTTGTAGGTGTTCTTGTTCTAGTAGCTGTTTGTGTAATAGATTTGGTTACACTAGGTGTAACACTACTCGTTGCTGTACGAGTGTTCGTTACTGATTGAGTAATAGATTTAGTTACAGTAGGAGTTACAGAAGATGTTGGTGTTCGGGTTCTAGTAGCTGTTTGAGTAATTGATTTAGTTACTGTTGGTGTAACAGTTTGTGTTGGCGTTCTTGTCCTTGTAGATGATTGTGTTATAGACTTTGTAACAGTAGACGTAGGTGTTTGTGTCGGGGTTCTAGATCTTGTAGCTGTTTGAGTAATCGACTTAGTTACGGTAGATGTAGGTGTATGAGTAGCAGTTCTACTACTAGTAGCTGTTTGTGTAATAGATTTGGTTACACTAGGTGAAACTGTTTGTGTTGGTGTTCTGGTTCTAGTAACTGTTTGGGTTATAGACTTAGTAACAGTAGATGTAGGTGTTTGTGTTGGTGTTCTTGTTCTTGTAACCCCAGGAGTAGCCGTCTGTGAAGGTGTTCTAGACCTTGTGGCTGTACTAGTTTTAGTTTTTGTAGGTGTCGGTGATTCTGTGTTTCCTGGAGTTTGTGTTTTTGTAACTGTTTCAGTAGGTGTTCTGGTTCTAGTAACTGTTTCAGTTATAGATTTAGTTACTGTTGGTGTAACTGTTTGTGAAGGTGTTCTGGTTCTAGTAACTGTTTCAGTTATAGATTTAGTTACCGTCGGTGAAACAGTTTGTGTTGGTGTTCTTGTTCTTGTAACGGACTCGGTAATAGATTTAGTTACTGTTGGTGAAACAGTTTGTGTTGGTGTTCTCGTTCTAGTGACCGATTCAGTTATAGATTTAGTAGGGGTCGCGGTTACCGTTTGTGAAGGTGTTCTCGTTCTTGTAGATGACTGTGTAATAGACTTTGTTACTGACGGGGTAACCGTTTGTGTTGGTGTTCTGGTTCTGGTAACTGTTTCGGTTATAGATTTAGTTACTGTTGGTGTAACTGTTTGTGAAGGCGTTCTTGTCCTTGTAGCCGATTGCGTAATAGACTTAGTAACAGTTGAGGTAGGTGTTTGTGTAGGCGTAGATGTATATGTTGGAGTTCTAGTTCTAGTTTGTGTTTGAGTTATAGATTTTGTAACTGTTTGTGTAGGTGTTCTTGATCTAGTAGGTGTAGCTGTTGCTCCTTGAGTAGCCGTCTGTGAAGGTGTTCTAGACCTTGTAACAGTTTGGGTTATAGATTTAGTAACAGTTGAGGTAACTGTTTGTGTTGGTGTTCTTGTTCTTGTAGGTGTCTGTGTAGGAGTAGGCGTACGAGTATTAGATTGAGTAATCGATTTAGTTTGTGTTGGTGTTCTCGTTCTAGTTGAGGTATCTGTTTGTGTTGGTGTTCTCGTTCTAGTAGTTGATTGTGTTGGTGTTTGAGTTTGTGTAGGTGTTCTCGTCCTTGTTTGTGTAGGTGAAACAGATACAGTAGCTTGCTGTGTTTGAGTCTGAGAAGGTGTTCTTGTCCTTGTTGGTGTACCAGTCAACCCAGGCGATTGAGTTTGTGTAGGTGTCTGCGTTGGGGTTCTAGACCTAGTTGCTGTTTGTGTTGGTGTTTCAGTTTGAGATGGTGTCCTAGTTCTAGTTTTTGATTGTGTAGGTGTTTGAGTTTGAGTTGGTGTCTGTGTTGTTGTAGATGTTTGTGTTTGTGTAGGTGTCCTAGTTCTAGTTTGTGTAGGTGATTGTGTAGGTGTTCTAGTTCGAGTAGGCGATTGTGTAATAGATTTAGTTACTGAAGGGGTAACAGTTTGAGTAGCTGTTCTTGTCCTTGTTGGTGAAGCCGTTTTAGTAGAGGTTTGTGTTTGTGAAGGTGTTCTAGTACGTGTTGCAGTCTGTGTTGCAGTCTGTGTTTGTGTTTGTGTTTGTGTGGATGTTTGAGTAGATGTCTGAGTAGTTGTTTGAGTCTGTGTTGGTGTTTCAGTTTGAGACGGCGTTCGGGTTCTAGTAGCTGACTGTGTAATAGATTTAGTTACGGTTTGTGATGGTGTCCGTGTTCTTGTTTGTGTCGGTGTTTGAGTTTGTGTTCTTGTTTGTGTCGGGGTAGGCGAATCACCATAAGTTGATGAAACAGTTACTGACGGTGTTTGAGTTGGTGTTCTAGATCTCGTTGCAGTCTGAGTCTGTGTCTGAGTCTGAGTTTTTGATTGAGTGGGTGATTGTGTTCTAGTATTAGAAGGAGTTCTAGTTCTTGTTTTAGTAGGTGATTGAGAAGGTGTTCTCGTATATGTAATTGTTTGTGTCTGTGTTTTCGTTTGAGTAGGTGTTCTTGTTTGTGTGTTTGTTTGTGTCTGTGTTTGGGAGTTTGTCCTTGTTGCTGTGGGTGTTTGAGAGCTTGTCCTTGTAGGTGTATTTGAACTAGTTGCTGTTTGAGATGGTGTTCTTGATCTTGTTGGAGAAGGTGTACTAGTATATGTTGGTGTTCTCGTCTGTGTAGATGTTGCAGTGGGTGATTGAGTTTTAGTTTTTGTCTGGGTAGCTGATCTTGTCGGTGTCTGGGTAGTAGTTTGAGAAGGTGTCCTGCTTCTTGTTGATGTTTGAGTTGCAGTCCTTGAATTGGTAGGTGTTTGAGTGACTGTTCTTGTTTGTGTCGGTGTTTCGGACCTAGTTGGTGTAACTCCACCGCCAAGAGGAAATTTACCTATATCGCTCTGATTAACCGGAATTGCCTTTCCGTATCGTTTAATTAATTCTGGTACTGTTATAGGCACTAAAATATTTATCTAGAAAGCTTTGCAATAAAAGATAAAACTTCAGGATCAGTTTGATTATGTGTGACACTTGACAATGTATTAAAATCTGTAGTGCTAATAAATTTCTTTTTATTGTTACCGAATACTATCTCTGTGATAAGATTTTCATCTAATTGTGGTAAATCGCTAATAATATCTTCATCACACAATTTTTCTCTAACACTATCAATACTATTACCCAACCTTAATAATTTTTTAGCTTCTTTGCATATATATGTTGAATGTAGTTTTTCTTCGTCGCCAGCTTTTTCTACTTTTTTCAGATAATATGAATTTGCTATGGTTAAAGTTCTGCCACTAACGATACACGAAAGTTTTTTTGCCATTAATCATATTATAGAATGGTTCTTTAATACTCAAGTATAAATATCTATATGGCAGATCAGATTACAAAGATCTTAATAAGAAGTGGTACAACAGGCGAAAAAAATACTATCACTTTGGATGCCGCTGAATTAGGTTACGCGACAGATTCTAAAAAAGTTTGGGTTGGTGATGGTGATACTAAAGGCGGAAATATTGTTGGGCAAAAATTTTATATTGGTAACCTAAACACAGATCGTGTTGCCGGTAATACACTTTCATATGCAGTGTCTGGTGATTTATGTTTTGATTTGCAAGACAATACTTTAAAAGCTCTATCTGGTACAAATGCATTAACAGAAGCTGAATGGGCTATAGTTGCAAATGCTAGAACAGATAGTGCCACAGAAGGAACAGTTACCGAAATATTTACCGGTAATGGTTTAATGGTTGATGGCGATACATCTAATACAACAACACTTATCACTACAGGAACAGTGGGTGTTAATATAGATAATGTTTCAACCGGTGCAGTTCCTCAAATTCTCCAATTAAGCCTTTCTGGTATAAGAGCTGACTGGAGCGTACTATACCCTGTAGGATCTGTTATCTGGTCTAGTGATATTGACTATGATAGCAACCCAACAAACGTAAATCGTTGGATGGAAGGATCTGGTCTAGTTTGGGCTCCAGCAGGCACGTTGACAACATTAGGATCTGGTGCTTCTCCATTATCTGCATGGAAACGTACCGGATAAACATAAATAACGATATGGCACGTTACGACGATTTAATCAATGACCTTTTAGGTAAGTATGTTATCGGAGAAGGAAACCGATACGTTAGAGATAAAAAGAATAAACCCAAAAAATCCAAAGGCGCTCCTGAGCAGCATTTCGATGAAGACGAACCGGATGATGATGATACAACTGAAGAGACAAAAGCTCTAAAAGAAACTATCGAAGGTGTCGGTCTTGCTGGAATGATGGGCATGGGCGGTACTGGTGAAAAGTATGCGCCTCCAGGATGGAGCTTTGTTCATGATGAAGATGCTGAAGAGCATGACAAGACAGGTCATCTTTCGGATAAAGAGCTATTAGCACAAGTTCGAAAAAGAGGAACAGCAGGTAAGGCTTTACTTGGACGTGCAAGAAGAGAAATTAAAGATGAAGGTTCTATATCATCTGATACAAGAGATGCATTAGCAAGAGATTTATATGCACCTTGGGCAGAAGATGAATCCGAAAAGGAAAAGCGTTTTGGCGGTAACAAAGGTGACAGAGTACGTCGTTATAATAAAAAGACAGGACGTAAGAGCGAAGTAAGAGATTACGGTAGCGGTAGTCATCCTGAAGAGAGTGAAGAAAGACCTTCTGCAGGCTTGTCAAAAAAAAAGAAAAGCGAGGTAGCTAAGAAAGCCAGGGCTGGTGGCGACATAGGCAAAAAAGGAAAAGGTTTTGCTAAAGTAGCTAAAGCAGCTGGTGGTGGCGAAAAAGGACAAAAGATAGCTGCTGCGGCAATGTGGAAAAACATTAAGAGGTGATATCGTTCGACAAATTTTACCTAACAGAAGTAGGTAATGCATCGGGGCATTTTGATAGAGTCAAAAATGGCCCCGATATTTTAGCTGTAGGTAGACCTCTAGGTAGTCTCAAAGCAGGACAAGGAGGGTTTAAAGGAGGGGGAAACATTCATGTGCCAGATGTATCTCAAATCAATATACCTACTGAATTATTAAAAGGTAAAAAATGTAAGCGTTGTGAAATGCTTAAAAAGAAGAAAAAGAAAAAGGATAGTGTAGCTCCTGATAAATTAGATGCTTCAGCCGTTGTTGATGAACCAATGAAAAATACACCTCAATTTATTTCAACTAATGCAGGAACCCAAGGCGGTTGGTATTAAGGTAAATTTAATTCTTGTCCAATTTGAAGTTTTTTAGGGTCAACTCCAGGATTAGCTTTCATTAAATCATTTACATTAACTCTTTGAATATTTGCAATTTTAGTAAATGTATCGCCTTGTTTAACTATAACAGAAGTTTCTTCAGAATCTTTTTTGCCTTTAGATGGATCAACAAATTGTCTATCTTTTAAAAATAAATCAAAGAACATTTCGTTTCTTCTAGTTAGCTTTTTTCCTTGAGCTGATCTTTCATATTCTTTTATCATCCCATCAATATCATTAGCTAACGCTGCTCTCGTAAATTTCGGAAATTCTGTTGTAAATTTAGGACCTAAATTATATGCAAAATCTATAAACATTTGTTTTCTTTTCATATCTAGATTTTCATACTCTTTTCCTAATTTTTGCTTTACAATATTTTCAGCATTCATTAAATCTCTTTTAAGAAGATTTTCTGCATCACTATTAGATATTCCTTGAGAATATCTTTCCGTTCTTCCAAGTTTATGACCATAAGCTATTGTATCTGTTCCGCCTTCATAGCTAGCATGTGGATACCACCTACCATTTTTAAAGCCTGTTTTACCGGCATTTTCTGCTGATTTAATATATTCAACAAATTCTCTATCCATTTTTGGATCCATCTCACCTATTGGTTTTTCTATAGCAGTATTGGCTACATCAGAAGCAGTTAAGTTATTAGCGCCCACCATAGAACCTAAACCTATTGCTGCAGCTGCTCCAGCGCCTTTAATTATATCTTTCAATCCTTCTTCTTGAACTGTATAAGCTTCATAGATAAGATGATTATCTTTGTTCATTTAATATATTTATTCCCACGGAAAGACTAACCACGTTTTAGGGTCGGTGATTTGAGAATAATATGTTGGTATTGCTCTAGGTTCGTACGAATCATTCTTCTTCAAATATAAAACAGCTGTGTCAAAATCATAAGTAAGTTTGTGTTTATATTTGAGATATCCGAGGATCTTTTCTACTTCAAATATTGTTTCCCCTCTATCTATTAGATCATCAATAACCAATATTCTTTTTCTGCCCTTTAAGTCGCTCCAATTAATAGATGTAATAAATTGAACATCATGAGCATATTCATCAACATATGATTTTAATGATACTGTTAATACGTTTTTTAACTTTAAAGCTTTTGCTATTATGCAAGTAGGAACTAAACCACCATTTGCTATACCCAATATACAATCATATTCTTTTCCGGAAGCTTTAATTTTTGATACTATGTTGTCAGTATCTTTTTCTATATCGGTCCAAGTAAGTCTAGTTTTATCTGACATCAACTTATGATAAAACACCAACCGGTGGTATCAAGACGTATTCTGGAGTTGTTTCAAATTCGTCTTTTTCTTTACAACCGGTAAGACATATTATCATAATTAGCATTATACCTAAAATAATACTACACTCTTTTTTATCACACTTTTTCATATTAACACAAAAAATATCGATTCTTTTTCGCTCTCGGATAGCTCTACTTCTTTTCCATCTTGAGGTTCTATAAATCTAACAGTTAGTTTATCGTCAACTTTTGTTACAATAACATTAATAGCATGACCACCTCTTCCATCCCTTTCATACCAAATAACACCTACAGCTACAGATTGTTTTCTAGAATTGTCATCTTTATCAGTTTGAGCTTTAGAATGAACTATTTGCATAAACACTCTAAAAGCTTCTGCGTAATTATCGCAATCGAATGTATGTCTCCATCCTAATATACCTCTCTTGAACAACCAATCTTTAAATCTAGAATACCCTTCGCCTTTAATATAGTCTAAAGAGTAAAGAACATAATTGGCATCTGGAGCATGTATTATTCGAGTATTAATACCTCCTTGTGCGTTGAGAACTCGTGCGAGTTCTGACTTTGGTAATCTGGTCATCTCTGTATTAACAAGTAGCAAACTTTAAGTATTTAATAAAAAAAGCGGCCATAAAGGCCGCTTACAATATGATATGTACTATTATTAGAGCGTAAAGTCTGTATAGCCTTTCAAAGGATTCTCTAAAGCATTTGAATCACCTGATACAGGATCAACACCCGCTTCAATTCCAGCTGCTATAGCTTTTAAAACTTTAACTGCTTTGTCTTTATTTGCAATATTATCTTTAACATTAGCAGCATAAAAACCATTATATGCAGATAAGCCTAAATCTAATGCACCAATAACAGCAGTATTAAAAGGTACGGGGACCTTTTCGTTAATACCATCAGATAAATATTTTTTTACCACTTCAGGTTCTACTTTTCCGTCAGTTACTAAACCGTTTAGAATAGAAGCTGCGTCCGTAAAATACCCTCTTACCTTTTCTTTATCTTGAACTGTTGCAAGATAAGTTTTAGTAGAGAATGTAACACCATTTTCAACAACAAGCAAAATAGTATTCAATTTTTTCTCCGCGGCTTGTTCGGGAGTTAAGTTTTCGTTGGAAGTACATCCAGTCAAAAACAGAGCCAACAGGGGTAGTAATAGTAAATTTCTCATATCAAAAGTATTTATCTAATATTGCTAGATAAACGCTGTTCTAGGTCAGCTAATTTAGATATCACATTATCTATTTCAGCCGTATTCATGCCTTTTTCTCTATGAGTTTTTAAAAATTCAATAATAGTTCCAGCGGTTGCTTTTTCTTTTGATATTGGTCCGTGGTCTTCTTCACCTTCTGATGCTGCGGTGCTTCTATACTCTGCCGGGGTCAATCCTTGATTAGTATGCTGTTGGCTGTTACCCGTTTGCGCGTCTTGGGTTTGTAAAGAATCAAACCCTTCTTGGTGGATGGTCCACAATTCGTCAAACTTCATAATTATATTTAGTCAAAGCACCATTAACAATCTTATCAAACATTTTAGTGTTATAGTTAATTGCATCCATTTGATCGTCATTTATTTCAATATCAATTTGCTCAAATAGTTTTAATTTTGGTTTATCATCCATACCAAAATCACCATTATAATATTGTTCTTCAATACCAACTGTAACAGGATTAGAAGTGTCAACAGATCTAATATTATAAATGTCGTTCTTTCGGTACCATGAAAACTCTCTTGCTAAAGAACAGCCCAACAAGTGATGTGGCTTATTCCAATTCCAATACCCCTCGTCAATAAGTCTTTGTACTAGTTGCTGCCGTCCTGTTGCACATTTTTCTAATCTAGTCCTTCCTGTACCTGTTACATCATACATACTAAAATCAAAACTAATACCAATATAATCAGCCCAAGTTGACATAAACTTATAACAATCGATAACTTCTTGCCAATTCTTTCCTTGCACAACACCAATAGCTTTACCAGGTACGTTATCATAATTGGTCTTAAAAACTTCAAACTTATGAATAGTATCATACCCCTCTTCTAGAACATCAGGTACAATATAAAAATTAGGTTTAATTATTCTAGCCCACTCTACATATTTGTCTGAATCAAAAGATTCACCTAACTCAAAAATTGAATTATCCAAAAGAATCTCACCATTAGGTCTTAGAGCTCTATATCTTTCTGTAAACCACTCTCTATACTTCTCTTGTTCTTCCATTAGATGGACTAAACAATATTGATAGTCGTTAAATGATAAGGACTCTTCTAAAATCGTAACTGGGCATTCATGTGAAACTAAAGTTCTATTCATGCATTAATTATACATCACTCCTCAAAATTTTCAATAGCATTCTGCTTCATAAATCTATTGTAAATTATTCTTCCTAGTTCCGCGGAGTATTTTCTAACTTTATATTCGGGTTCATCGTAAAAAAACGCATGAGTAATTTCTTCAATAATAACGTTTAGTTTGCGCCTTTTTCCTAATGCTTCATCTACAATAATTTTTCTTTCGTTTGAAGAAGGATCATAACACCACCCATCCACTTGTTCTTCTATATCTATTGCCTCAAAATAGATAGGTATTCTAATTCCATCCCATCTAGTAATATAATGTTGCGGCTTACGTTTCTTCTTTTTATTCATACCCGAACGTATTGGTTGCTTCTATTTAAAAATGGTATGAAAAAATCAATTATTGTCCAGCTTGTTTTTGGTGTTGTTTTTTAAGATATTCTTCAGCTGCTTTTTTCATAATTTTTATATTTTTTGGCTCTTGTTTTTCTTTTGCTCGTTCTAAAGCTGCGCGTCCTGGATGATTTTGTATATCATCTCGAATTTCATCAAAAGTAGGAAGGTGTTCTGAATCTTCTTCCCAATCAGGCCTCCAACCCGGTAAATATAAATCTAATATATCTTTAGCTGCTTCTCTAGATTCCTTATCAAATTTTCCAGGCGAGAGATAAACATAATGTAAAAATTGAGTTATTTCATTCCATTTTTCGACGTCGTCAGCTGCTATTTTTTCGACAAACTCTTCAAATTGAGTCATTGTTCCTGAATCTATAGCCGATTCAGGACTTGTTCCAAAGGTTCTATACATTACTATTGTCTTAGCACCTAACCCATCCGGGTCTTTTCTAAAAGTTATCTTTTTATCTCCTACTATATCAGAAGCGAAAGGAGGTAACCTATGTCTATCAGAACCACCTCTTCCTGGGCCTCCCGTCATTACTTTTTCTGCTAATAAGTAAATGCTTTTTTGATCTTTATCGAACATAGTTTTAAATATTTATATGGTCACTTGCCAAAATTGTAAAACGGAAGTGCCAAATGAACAACATTTAATGCTTGTCACAAGACAGGAATGGGGAAAGTTAAAATCAGGACATGGGGTACAAAAATTTATTTGTAAAGAATGTATAGATAAAATCAGGAAAAAAGATATAATTAGTGATGACTAAAGATCAATTATTAATAAAAGTAAACTATATGGTTTTTAACAAACTAGTAATGATTTTTACAGGTTTTGTTTTTGGAGTCATAATAGGGAGTATTACGACATACTATTTAACTGATCAGGAAAGTGACGACTACATAAAAGGTTATACAGACGCCATGGTGTATATTTATGAAAACGAACCTAAAGTACAAACTGAATAAATATTTGTGTCTAGAGGAACAAGATTGTCTGCTTGTTACCTTAATAGAAAGAAAAAAAATGAAAACATTAATCAAAGTAGTCGCTCTAGCAGTCACGCTAGCGGTAGCGACTTCAGTTGACGCACAGGTAAAACCTGATAAGGGACCGAAGGGTAAAGATAAAGTTACCCATCGCGATGGAAAGAAACCTTCTAAAGAAGATATTAAGAAACGCTGGGAAGCAGCTAAAAAGAAACGCGCAGAAAAGCAGAAAGATGCTAAGAAACGCGGTTCTAAAGTTAGCGAACGTAAAAACAGCCCTCGTGGTAGATCATTTGGAAGGCTAGTTCGTTCTGATGATAAACTTGCCGGGCTTGTAAAAGAGTGGAGAGGTAAGGAAGCTGAACTTAAGAAGAAGAGCAGAGCTCTTTGGGAGAAGTTAAAAAAGTCTGATGACGATGATGCAAAAGCTAAGCTTAGAGCAGCTCTTGGAGAGTTGAGAAAGTCACATGGAGATGCATCTAAGAAACATCGTGAAGAAATCGGAGCTCGTTTAAAGGAGCTAGGTAAAGACGGAGTGTTTAAAAATGATCGCAAGAAACTGCTCGATAACGAGCGTAAAGGCGAGCGCAGACGCCGTGGTAAGCCTGGTGAATGAAAGGGAGATGAGATTGTAATTAGATATTATAGGCCTTATTATATACCTCATAAAATAAATGACAGAGCTTTAAAGTCAAAACCTGAGATAGATTGGAAGTTACCGATTCCTCAAAGCTTTAAAGGAACTATTATAATAAAGCAACCAGATAATAATTACATTATCAGAAAATAATCGAAGAGCCCCTTAGGGGGCTCTTTTTTTGACCGCTATAGCAACATAAATAGAAACATCATGGAAGAACATGTCAGTCAAAGTATAATTTTTAAAAACGGAATAGGTCACCTTCCCTTAACTGAAGGATGGGGTGTATACACTACATCAGTAAATGCAACATTAGTTGGTCCAGGTAACGTCTATATTAGAGATGTTGCTGGTGATGGAATTGATTTTGAAACTGATTCAGAAGACCCCAATGCTGAAGCTTATGTTTATTGGGTAGGTAGTTTCCCGCAAGTAGGGGATGACGATCCTGATGGACAAGAATATGATGTCGATTTTGAAGTCGATTATAACAACTGCGGAACAGACCCAGAAATAAGCGCAGGTGGAGTAAGTTTTGGATCTGCAGGAAACGTAAAAGCAGGAAGAGCTTGTTCTAAGTTAGGTTATAAAAATATTTCTAAAATAGAAGCTGATCTTGATTTATCAGGTCTTGCTCAACGATCAGGTTTTACAGGTGATTGGTTGAATGCAGCTTTTTATGCTGTTACAAGTGACAAACAGCCTAAAGGAAATGGTAACTATTGTGATGCTGAATTTGAACCCAAACCAGGCGATCCAGGTTATCCATGCCCGTTTTGTAATGAAATCGACTTCATAGAAACTAACGGGCAAAAAATGTTTCAACATACTTTACATTTAGCAGATGATAAACAGGGACCTCAAAGATACGAAGTTTCGTTTACCGATGCAGCTAATACAGAATGTTGGGAATGGGATGAAATGCAAGCTGCAGCTGGTTCGCCAGGTGTGCATGATTTGGTAGGTAAAATTGATCCAAATAAATCATTCCATATGGAAGTAGTCTTCAATGCTGACTATACTAATATGACCATAACACTTTCTCAAGGTGGAGGAGACCCTGTTACAGTATTTGATATGAACGAACCAGCTTACCCTGGTAGTGATACATTAGATATGAGTAAGTTGAAAGATGCTATGGAAGTTGGTTGGTGGTTTACTCCTTCTTATCATGGTGATTGGTCACCGGGGATAAATGATCCACATTGGTATAAAGATAGTGGCGGCGCATGCGGTCATGGTACTTTGTGCGGTGATGGCGGTGGCTGGAAACTTGCTAATTTGAAAGTGACAGCTCAAGGAACAGTTGGATAGAACTTGTTCAGAGATATAAGTTAACATCAAGGCGGTCTTCGGACCGCCTTTTTTCTTACCGCGAGCATTAAATATTCTTATTATGTCAGAAGAATTTCATACAACACCTGATTCTACTTCAGCTCCCAGTGGTTCAGGATCTATCGGTTATGAGCATAGAGGCGTTAGCAACACCCCTGAGACAACCTCAGCTCCAAGTGGTGGTGCAGAACCTACCGGGTCTGGATCAATTGGTTACGATCACAGAGTGAGTGGTTCAGGATCAATTGAAGCTGATCGTTCTACCCCAGCACCTACTGCAGATGTTAGCGGGTCTGGATCAATTGGTTACGATCACAGAGTGAGTGGTTCAGGATCTCTCGGTTACGATCATAGAGTGTAATGGTTGTTCTCTTAAGGAGATCTTTTGTCTCCTGCAGTTTAAACCATAAACTATATATCTGTATACCTACATCAAATGGAACCAGAAAAACCTGATTATGAATTTTGGGTAATTTGTACTATATTATTATGTACAGTAGTTTGGATACTAATGCAAAAAATAATGATGTAACTTATTCTTTACTAAAGAGTTACGTAAAAAATGTTTTTTTCTCTGTAAATCCTTGATAATCAAGGAGTAAAAGCATTAGTTATTGAAAATCTTCTAGTAGGCCCACCTGGAGTGCGTTTTAAAACAAGATTACAATAGGTATCTTTTTGGTAACATTCATAATAATAATCTTTTATCTCTTCAATTGAAGAGGGATTAACAATAGGTCTACCATTTACATTAGAATCAAGAGGAATTTTAAACACGGAAAACTTTTGTTCCTTAATAAAATCAAAAAACCAATTAATATCTTGGTTATTATTATGTAACCAATAAGGACCATACTCTAAAAATATGGTTCCATTGAAAGGTTCCTTAAAACAATTACTTGCTCCCTTTAAAATGCTTATTTCTGAGCCTTGAGTATCCATTTTTATGAACTTTATCTTGTTCCATTCAATGCCAATAGTGTTATTATTAGCAAAAAAGTCGTCTAAAGTTGTTTGATTAACAGTTTCTTCTTCAAATAATTCATTTTCAAACACGTGACCCCTACAATCCCCCATATTTTTAGGGTTAATTATGTATTGAGATTGTTTAGATTCATTACTTAAAGCAGCATTTATAGCTAATACATTGTTTTCTAAGTTATGTTTCTTTACATTTTGGCATAAAACATCATAATTCTTAGACATTGGCTCGAAAGCAACAAGTTTACCATTAGGAACTAAGCGCTTTGCAAAGTTGATAGTATGTAATCCTATGTTTCCACCAATATCTAACACGTGATCACCATTTTCTATCATCTCACATGAGTATCTTATCTCAGCATCTTCACAATTATTACATATTATCTGGCCAGAAGTAACATCACCACCACCGTGCGTTATAAGATCATAGATAACATTCATTTTTTAAATTCTTCTTTTATGGTATCAATAAAAGAGTATATTAAAATACATATTAACTGAAAGGGCAATGTCAATATTACCCAAACAGACGGCATTGGCATATCACTCTTCGTATTTTTCATTAGATTTAGCTGGTTCATCTGCAACACCAACTTTAAAATAGGGGTTTAACTGGCCAGCAATAACATTAGTTTGATATGTAGCACGTAAAAACTTACCTTGCTTTATGCTTCCTAGTGCAGGTTTATTAAATCCTGTAGTAATTTCTAAGTCATCATTACCACCTATTGCCTCCATCTTACCTCTAAACTCATTTGCTGCGTCCCAAGTAACGTCTGTTTGTCCTACATGCAATTGCTTAAGTTCTTGCAAATCAATAAGATAAGTTAATCCTTTATTTGATATTCCGGTATTGAATAAATTAAGTCTCACTAATCGAGGAAAATAAAGAGCAATCTTTTTACATGCTAAGTCAGTAACTAATTTATTATTTGACAAATCTAAGTAGCGTAATTGGTCTTGACCTTTTATAGAATCAATCGCATTATGTGTTAACATACCCCCTCTTGTCCTTAACTGATAAATTTTATTTGATCCAGTTTCATTTATAGCTTGAACAAAATCTTCATCGTCAAGCTTCACTCTCACATCTTCACCAATAATTGTTTGACCATTTATTAAGAGATAAAATAAATTTGGGCTCTGTTCTGATATAGGCATAAAAAGGCCATTATACTTTTTTACTATTGGTCCAGCAGTTAATGTGCATAGTAGGCACAAATATAATACTAATGTTTTCATTTCTTTTTATAAATTGGAGCGCGGCCAGGGTACCGCCCCCTGCCTCGATGGTTTTGCAGACCACGCCGTTCACTTGCTCGGTCGCCGCGCCAACGCCAGAACCATACTGTATAATCATCTTCATCCCAATCAACGGGTAATATGTCGTATTTTATCCGCATTCTGTTGGCCAGTATTTTTGTTCTTCAGGATCATGAACACTGTTAATGGTTTTGACTTCAAAAAATTCTCTTAAAGAGTCTGATAACTCTATTGCTTGGTCTTTGGTAAAGTAAAGATCATATTCAACTTCTTTATTTTCTTCTACAGCACTATTAAAAAGTTCTATATGCAACATATCATCATCTATCCATTTAAACACCTTCATGAAATGCGAACCGCATTGGCATTCAAATAGCTTTGCCATTAACTCATTATCATTTGGGTTTGCTTCTACAAGGTCCATACTCATATTATATTATAGTACCCAAAGATAATCAATCTAAAAAACGTCTATACGTTGATCTAAAGTCCCAGTTAAGATACATGATCCAAAACAGAAGCAGAAATATACCCAAGAAGGCTCCTCCTGCTATAATAGCATAAGCTTCCCACGTTTTTTTGAATTCTTGTCTCATATAATTATAAAGGGACCCTTCTAAGCGCGCAATTCTTTCTTCGTGTTCTTTTTGGAGTGCCGCAGCTCGAGCTTCTCTTCTTTTAATATACCAATATTCACTTTCCATTAATATTATATATTTTGCATAATAAAGCAACCTACTCCATGAGCTCGATCATCATAAATTATATCTTCCATATCTTCTGGTTGTGTTTGATCCCAGTAAGAATCATTTAAAGTAAAGGTTTGTTTATGTATTATTTTACTTCCTTTAGTTAACTCTAATAACTTATCCCAATTATAATTTTGATGATAGTCTTGCCATACTGGCTTACCAAATGGAACCGTTAATATAATCTTACCTTTATCCTTTAATATTGAAAGAGCTTTTTCATATCCTCTTCTATCTTCACCTTCTTTATACTGACAACCAGGTCTAGTATCTTCTGTGCACATTGGAAAATGTTCTAAGGAGGAAAGAAACATTATAGTATCGAACTTCTCGTCCTTAAAATCATAGTTAATAAACTCACCTTGATAGTCTCCACCTCTAAAATCAGCTACCCTATAGTCATAGCCCCCAGATTCAATTACATCCTTAATCGGGTTATTCATTGCTTCACTAGTAGGTACACCCCCGACGTCTAATATAACACCATCTTTTTTGCAATGGTTTATAATAGCGCTGCATATAAAAGGAATTTCTACACTTCTTTCAGAATTATATATATCTTTAATACGAAACATTATAATGATTTACTTTCTTACCAGGAATATCGTTTAACTTAACATAATCATAACCAGTGCCATTATCACTAGGCATATAAACTTCCTCAGCATGACCAAGATAAGCAGCCCACCAAGAGAACGTAGAATTAGTAATTATTAATTTCTTATAGGACATTATGTCCGCAAAGTCCTTATCCGGCTCGCAGCTCTCACGGCACACTACTTTCGGCGAGAAATGAGCAAAGTGGTTGAGATAGCCTATATCATATGTATCAGTAATAATAGTAAGATTGTCAAATTGTAAAGAGTCTAATTTACCTAGCAATAGATCCAACACACCGTTCGGCTCCGGCACGAGACCTAAGCTCTTAAAATCACTACCCAATCTCAGACTTACACATACACCATCTATGGGATCTACTTCCGGTATATTGAAATAACTTTTTACTAGCTCTGTATCTTCATATAATGCACTGTCCTGGAAGTAACCTGACAACTGAGCATCTCTGCTTATCTTCTGGCCATTCCAGTAATGCAGATAGTTACGCTCATCTTTAGGGTCTAATCCATGCTGGCAGATCTCTCCATATAACGGCATTCGATTAACCCCACCATACAGACCTTCATTTTCCATAGCTAACATATCATTGAGAAACTCTGCATGTCTCTGCTCGAATGTCGGTAACCGAGGAGTCATATTGCAGCGATCAGCAAATAATCTCATTAATGCATATTGGAAAAATATATTTCCGTAATTCCCAATAGGTTCAAATGATACGTAATTCACGTGATTAGTCTTTACTAGCGTCGCGTCGTTTACGTTGCCTTTGTTTCTTCTCGTTTACCAGACATACGGACCCCCAGCAAAACAGGAACATTACTATAGTGATCCCAACTTCTGTCATGTAATTAATTATTAAGAACGCAGCGATACCAACCATGACCCAACTCAATATGCCGTACCATAACCACCATTTTAACTTATCCAAATCTTCCATTCTCTTATTATAATATCAAACCGCGGGGTATATATAGGCCGAAAAAATCGCAAAAAATTTTTTTTGGGGCATGCCCCTCACCTAGTTCCCTACCGGTCTCTATATATATGTTTCTCCGTTACCCGGTGCTCTGAGCAAAGCTTCTCTCTCGAGCTTTGTGCAGAGAGATAAAGACCCCCTCTCGCAAACAAAACCTTCTAGCGAAGGAAAACAAAATCGAGAGGGGGCTTATCTAGAGAATGGTATTAGCTTTCCCCACCTACAGTCGCAATTACCTCTTCGTCTTCTTCGTCCCAGACCTGCTTCTTAATCGCCGCAACAGTCTCTTTGCCTAGCAGCTCTTCCTTCTGTTGCTCATAAGCTTCTGTCTCTGGACTCAGCTTAGACTCCACAACAGTCGTCGCAATGTTCTTCTCTTTAGCAGTCACATTACGCTTAGAGGCCTTACCTCGTGTGTTCAATTGAACGATATCGAGCCAAGGCTTCTCTGTCGTGATCTTCTCGAATGCCTTCGTGTCTACTACTACATCATTTACGTCTGCATTCTTACAACGCGTTAATGCTTCACGACTCACATAATACTTCTGTAGATCTGCTACAGTTGTACCCAACCTGTTCGCTTTCTTCTGTAAGTAGTCATATGTTGTTGGTCGACTCTTACCCGTTACTATACATGTTAACTTTGGACTTGCCATAATTTAAATTCTATCCATTCAATTCACTAACAACCTCTATATCATCAGTATCAATTGTAAAACCATCTCCTAATTCAATAACATCTACCCTATCACCATCAAACCCACACACTACACCATCATCACAATCTTGACCAGTCATCTTTACTATACTGCCAATCCTAATCTCTTTTCCTTCTTTATCTCTTATCACAACCTTATTTGTCATATCTTCCATGCTATAATTATATTGTAGTTCCCAATCTCAATCAACTAACTTCTCAAAAGACTCTTCAATCAATTCAACCCATTCTTCCCATAAGGAACCATCATACTTACCATTACTAAAATCTACCTCTTTTGCAATACTATCTAAATTCAACTCATCTACTTTACTATACCACTTATTACCCTCTTCAATAACCAATAACAAATCTTCTTCACCATAACTAATAAACCCAACTCCCTCTATAATACCCAAAACCTCATACATCTCTTCACCATCATCACTAAACCCTTCCCACTCATCTTTTCTCATCTTCTCAACAACATACTCCCCAAATACATCATCAACAATATCTTTAATCTCCCCTCCAAACTTATCTTCTTTTATCCAACTAATACTATTTTCTGCATAACCAGTATAAACATCAACAACTTTTATATTTTTCATCTTATTTTTCAACATCTGCAACATTTGCAATACAATAATTATAAGCTGGTTCCCAATTCTATTCAATCTCATTCTCAACAGCTGTAATGCGCTCTTCACCCACCTCTATCATCGAATAGATCACATTGCAATCATCATCGATTTCGACATCTGTCACCATGAAATCAGACCCCTCATGCAGAGATTTTGCTGGTATGATATCCCCTTTATCGAATCGAGTCTCAAAGCGTATTGCACCACGAGTAAACGTCATTTGCCCTCCTCTTCTTCGATGGTTGCTTCCAGCTCTGAGAGATCTTTATCAAACATCTCTTCCAATTCAATCTCAGCTAATCTTAGCATATCTTCCATGCTATAATTATATGGTGGTTCCCTACTTGGGTCAAGCTTGCCCTACGGGCAGAATTCCCACCTTGACTAGAATTGGGAACTAGACTATAATTGTAGCATACTGCGAGTATCACCACTCCATCAAGGCCACGGGCCTGGCGAAAACTCTCTTTTTTTAGCGGGCGGGGGTAAAGTAAAGAACATACTACTTGATATACACTTGGATTGTTCATATAATATGCACTAGTTATGTTAGTAAACCTTAATGAAAACCAGAACCCGCCTAGAGGGGGGGCTTTTCCGAGTGTGAGTCCTGATCTGGATCTTCGGAATCTTTTTTCTTTCTCTGGAGTGCTTAAACTTAATACTACTCTATTCTTTGTGCTGGTTAGTGCTCCATGTAAACCCCAGCATTAAATTGTATTTTAAGTATTATCTTTCTCTCTTACCGCTAACATACATTCGGAAACCGTTTTTTGAGCATTCTATTTCTTTTTAGTGAAAATTTGTTACTTTTTCTATCTGAATCAGTTGTTTTCCAATTGATTAAACTAGCTATCACATACCATATCCATCTTTCTAACGCTTTCATCTCTTCTATACCTTTATTATATAAACACAAAAATTATTACCTCAAACCTATTCTTCATCTATTTCGCATGGCTTCTGGTCTGGGCATGCTCCATCATTATCGTAATTGTCTAGTTCTTCTCCATAGACATCTCCTCCTAATACCTCTATGAGATATTTCATTTCTTCTACCTTTAAGAAAACTGGAGTGCCAATAGCTTTTATATCATGCAAGCTCTCCATAACTCTTGCTTTCGGAATAGCCTCTTGTAGCTTTTCAATCACTCTCAGCTTCATGTGTAGTATTGACTTCATCTCTGATATTATATAATGCCATTCTCATATCATACAACCCTTTTGTCACTTGATGCAGTGCTTCATTGGCAGTTTTTGAATATCTATTCTCACATGCTGTTGGATCGATCACATAACGCATTACACCTTCCATCATGGCGAGATCTCTTGTCATGTTTTCTATCTTTCCGTCTACATTTACTTCTAAATCATTCATACAATTTATCGATCCTATCATCTAAAACCTTTACAATATTCTCTGTACTCTTTACTAGATCTTGCAAGGCATCTCTATGCTCTTCTAAAGCCTCGACATACTCCTCCAAACTTAATGTATAATCATCATCATACGTCTTCGCTTTTTTCAGAGCTTTATACTTCTTCTCGATATCCAAGTAATATTGAACCGACTTATCTTTCTTCTTATTTTTTGCACTCATCACAATCACACGTCCTTATCGCTCCTATCAGTTTGCTTATCTCTATTTGGATCCAGAATGACTTCGACTTTCGTCCCATTCTCTTTAGCACATTGATCAGCCAATTCCTTATCATAAAAAATACTAATTCCTTTTTTGACTTTTACTCTATAATTGCTCATCTAAAATCTTTAATCTCTTTGGCAGAGGCATTCTTTTCCAGTTTTCCCATTTTGGTCTATTCTTCAGTGGAACTCTCTTCCACTCGACCATCAACTTCTTTCGTGCTTCTATATTCTTATTCGTCAAAACAAACCTTTACATTATTACCAACTCTATCTTGATATGATTCATACAAAAATGCTATTTCAGCCTTACTTCCATGCTCTAATAGATTTAACATATATGCTTCTGCATGATCATACAATACCTTCACCTTTTCTTCTTCAGTGATCATCTTCAAATACTCAATATCCATGCTCTAATTATATGGTCGTTCCGTATCCGATTCAACTGTAATCTTTATGACATCCAGTGCCAGCCTCATTATCATCATACCCTGCATGATATGCTTCGATCTCAGCTTTTGTCATCTCATCGATGCTGATCCTTTTCTGTCCATCTATCAGGCCCTCTCCATTCTCGTGCCTTCCGTAATAGTGAGGACATCTCGGACGAATGTACCAGCTATCTGCTGCTCCTCGATCATATGGGCCTCCGTGCCTCTCATCATATTTTGCGTCTTTATTTCTCATCACGTTTGCTGTAAGTATGCTTTTCATAATTTAATCCGTTGCGTAGTCGCTCAAATCTTCTGTGATCTTGATCTCATGCATTCTTGTAATCCATTCAAGAGCTCTGAGAGATTCATCTCCTCCCATATACCTAAAGAGCTCTTCAGCGAGCTTCTCATTCACGAACTCATCTGTGCAAGTCTCTTTGATCTCTTCCAATATATTAAACACTTTATGCATCGGGTAGGCGTCGGGATGTTCAGTCATTTTTATTGATCTTGTCGAAGTTTCTCACTATAATATTACAAATGTCAACGATATGCTCGTCTTTAATTTGTGGAAAGTCATCAAAATATGTTATGATATCCTCTTGGATTTGCTCTCTTATTTCTATCATCTTTCCTGCTTCGCTCACATTCATCATGCTATAATTATATGGTAGTTCCCAATCCTGGTCAATCAATTACTCCGAATTCATACAATCCTCTTTCCGTCCTCGGAAGATCCAGATTACATGCATCAAATCCACAAACCTCTCCATTCTTGAATTCAACATAATAGGTTGTGTAACATCTGGTCCAATTACGAATATGCTTTCCATCAGGAGTACTAACTGCAATAACTCTTCCTCTCCGACCTTCAAAAGATTGTCTCCTTTTGCTATTCCAATCAGCTTTAACATCCTCATTCACAATTGCGTGCAATCCTGGAAGGAACTTGCTATTGTAATGTCCCCAATTCCACAATACTCGCGCTCTGATATCTTGCTTTCTCATCATGCTATAATTATAATGTCGTTCCCTACCTCAATCAAGCAGAGTCAACCCATCCGCACTAAGAACATTCTTGAGATCTTCCCAAGATCCATTAGATTTTGGACAAGCAAGATCATCATCATCCATAATGATCAAAAGATCATGAAGAAGAATCCTTGGATCCAAGGGCCTATTCTCTCTCAGATTCATGCTGATATATCCGTAAATCTCTTTTGCTACAGAATACGTGTTCTCGATGCTTGTCTTGCATTCGCCCTTATCTTCATAATCTCTTATCGCTCTCACAATACAATAATTATAGGGTCGTTCCCTATTCACCTCAACTGTTCTTTCGAGAAAATAAGCTTTTTATCCAATACCATAAGAGATCTATGAGATTAGAGAATATCTGTATTGCTATAAGCGGGGAGTAAATTATGATTATTCCGATTTTTTCTATTATCTTCA
>Ga0098054_1000386_pt1 | contig 30143 bp, 50 predicted proteins | sample 16_taG_FD_75048 | JGI IMG/M metagenome (GOLD analysis project Ga0098054, IMG submission 75048) | Marine viral communities from the Subarctic Pacific Ocean - 16_ETSP_OMZ_AT15313 metaG | ecosystem: Environmental > Aquatic > Marine > Oceanic | place: Pacific Ocean | collected 2015-01-18
AACAAGTTTAGCGTCTTCGAACTTTAGCTCAACCTCTTCGGGAGCTGATTCGGTTACTTTTTCCTCCTCTGTGAAGAGAAGTTTCTTAATCTCAGGGAGTCTCCCTGATACGAGTTCAGAAATATTCATACGATAGAGTCTTTACTCATATATAGAGCAGAATCTATTTCGTGCCACTTACCCCACAATCTCCGATACGATAGCCTCGATGAGCTCCTTGTCCATCGTGAGCTCCTTATCCTCTTCGAACAAGCCCTCTACAGAGAAGCCCTTAAAATCACCCGACTTGACTTGCTCCCATATATCATCGTTCTCAACCTTGAATGAGCCGAACCAAGAGCCCTCAGTCAGTTCCTCATATCCTCTCGGAGTTTTCTTGCGGTCATCAATAATGAAAGACTCAAACATGAATACACCATCTACGGCAGTCTCATGCATCTCATTAACTGAATTAGTCCTCCCCTCTTTCATGTACTTGTAGACTATCTTACGAATGGTCTCAGGGTTGAATACCACGTAGTATTCGTTATCCTCAGAATCGCGTCTGTATATCGGGAGGTCAGCTATCATTAGAGGACCGGAAATAACCCTCTTCTCTTCGTTCGTTATCTCAAAGGTATAAGCCTTAGGCTGCTTAGAGAACGCCATCCAATTTCGCTCTATGGCTGGTTCGTCCACCAAAGCAATGCTATCTACTCCAGCCTCTTCGTTATCATCTATCGTTAAGTATATTACGGGTAACTTGTTCATCCTCCAAAGTTTGCTTGTGATTCTATCTGATTTACATTATTCTGATTGCCCGTCATCTCGGTCTCTACTACATAAGCTTGAATAGGTGCTAATTGAGCTTGTTCCGAACCAGCTAACTCAGTCGTAGCCGTAGATGCAGCTGCCATGCTTGGAGCTGATGCTGATGATGGAGCTTGTACATTCATAGGTGGAGCTGGCGGTCCCTCAGCTTGATTCAATATAGCTGAGGCTGATGCGATAGCTCCTACTACAGTTCCTACTGCTACTGCTATGTTAGCTATCATATCCCACGGAGAACCAGAAGATTGTACCGCATTCTTTATAGCCGCGGCTGTAGCAATAGCCGCATTGATAGCTATCTCTCCTACCGCAAGAGCCTTAGCGAACGCTTGATTCTCCATACCAGCTTGTTGCATTGCTGAGCTGATAGCTCCGAGAGCTCCAGCCACTCCCTTAGCAGCTCCTACCTTAGCCTTGTCTACTTTATCTTGCTCCTTAGCTATCTTATCAGCGTGAGCCTTCTCTTCCTTCTCATCCTCCTTATTCCATTTCTCATTCAGCTCTGCCAATCTGACTCTCTTCTCTTCCTCTAAGTCAACAGTTTGGTCGTTAGCGAGTCTCTTCATCTCTGCGAGTCTCTCCATCTCAACGAGCAGCTCCTCCATCTCTACCTCACGCTCAGTCTTACCGAGAAGCCTCAGCTCTTGCTGGAAGTCGAATAGTTCTTTTTCAAGAGCTTTCTCATTAGTCATCTGCTCGGACTTCTGACCCGTTATCCTCTCATCTACATCAACCAGCTCTTTCTTAGCTAATATGAGAGCCTTGAGTCTCTCTGTATTCTCCCCGTAAGCATCTATCTGAGCCTGAGCTGAGTCTACTGCTACCTGAGCAATAGCACGTTCATTCTCCGCTTGTTCGTTGAGTATCTCTCCGAGCTTTGTATTAGCCTCAATTCTCTCCCGAATGGTTTTGCTGATATCATCCCGTATCTGTCTCTGTATCTCAGCCTCTTCTTGTGTAGCTAACATTTGGAGCTGCATCTGAGCCTCTGCTAACTCAGCTGCGTTCCTGAGTTCAACGATTTTCGTGGCAGTATCTACCGCTTCGGTTACGGTTTCCTTAACCGTTTCTACTACTGCTTGAACTCCATTAACAACAGTCTCTACTACCTTCTGAGCTTCCTCCGCAGCCTTAGCTTGATGCTTCAATACTTCCTCTTGTCGCTTAGCTATCTCTGCTTGTATTTCAGCTGCTTCCTCAGTATCTCCCGTTAGCTCGTTCCACTTTAGTCTTACCGAATCTATGCTGTTGACAATCTCTTTCCAAGTACCGAGAAACTTATTAACGATAAAGCTGGTTAAGGACGAGAAGAAATCTTGTACGGGCTTCGTAGCCTCAACGAAGTCATCTAACGCCTCCTGAGGTTCTGTGAATAGCTTGATAAGGAATTTAGCTAAGGGCATAACCGCCTCATTTAATACCTTGGTAAGTATTATCTGTACGGACTCGAAAGCTATTGCGAAAGCATTAGCTGCTTCTTGATTATTACTCACTACGCCTTTGAGCATCTCGAATGCTTTCTGTAGTAGTATTAGTAGCCCTCCCATCGATAGGGCAGTCTTAAGGACTGAGCCGAATTTCTTTACTCCTCCACTTGCTGCCTTGGCTCCTTTCCCAGCTGCCTCGAATCCTCCAGCCATCTGTTCTTTCATAGCCTCAGCTTCCTCCTGAGTTCTGAACATAGCTGACTCGAGAGCTTCGAGCCTCTTAATGGCATCTCCTGACTCTACATCAACATCAATTACTACTTTCTTATCCTCTGCCATTATACGGGAATCAATCGATAAGTAACGTGTAGTTCTATCTCATCTCCTCCAGCCGTAGGGTCGCCCGTTTCAATCGTAGCGGTTAAGTCTTTATTCTCTATCAGTTGAGTATCTGTTGCTGAAGTTGCTTGTACTGCTGACATCTTCCAAAACGCTGGAACGGTTGTTAGTAGAATCTTGCCATTATCGAATTGAGCATCTGTTGCCGTATCGGTCAATAGTTGCAAGTTCAGATTTGTTGCATAAGGAACGAACCGCGATTGATTTCGAACGCTTGCGGAAATAACCTCTATTGCGTAACCGCTAACCGCGCCAACCAAAGTGATAGGAGTAGTGTTCAAGGCTAAGACTTGAGCCTTTGTTAGAACGACCTTTACCGAGCCGCCTAAGCAACTTACTCCGTTATCGTCTCTGCTCCAAAGAACCCCGTCAGCTTGGTTATAAAATAGTTCGCCCTTGTAGATATCCGTAGCTATCCAAGTGCCATCAGTATGGTCGCTGGAGCTTGGTATTGTAGGTACGGTAGATGATACCGTTGACCGTTTAATTTTGATTCTTGAGTCTTGTGTTGCCATTAGTTTTGTCCTCCCTCTATTAAGTAAATAGCACTATCGCTGAATTGTGTCTGAACGATATTTTGACCTCCATCAATAGTGAAGATATTAGTACCTCCGTTCAGAGCTCTAACGGTATCCTCTCCTCCCTCTATTATGTCGCGGTTCTCTTGCTCCTTTCCATTCACGAATGTCGTATTGCTCTGAGATACTTTTGCTCCGCTTGTATTGATTAGCTGGACATTATGAAGTCCTCCGTTGACCTGATTGTTATCTCCTGAGATATTGATATTCGTAGAGCCGTTTCCGATAAAATTATCATCTCCGTTAATTACGAATTTTGATGACCCAGCTCCTACCCGATTATTCTTGCCACGAACTGAACCAGCGAAATCAGGGAAGATATTACCTGAGCGTTTAAGCTGCTTGACATTGGGAGCTTTTACCTTTGTGAGAGAATCGGTGATATTAGCCGTTCTACCGAGCGTATAATCTTCTTTGGAGAAAGTGGTAGGCTCTTTGATTTTAATGAGCTCAGCCTTTGTTAAACCCTCCTTAAACGGATTGTAGTTCATTATCTTATTGAGCCTCCAATAAGAATTGTCTATTATGATTTGGTCTCTGAAGTCGAGCGTATTGATATCCTGAGGCTCAAGATAGAAATGAGCCGTCATTACTTTCGAATCCTTATCTGTTATCTCAAGAAAGTAATTCCTATGGTAGTTATTGAACAGATTAGCATTAGTGATTTGAAGAGTTCCCGTATTAGCGTTAGCCTGATACCTCAGCTCTCGGGTTACTCCGAAATTGATATCCAGCGTAGGAGTTAGAGGGTTATCCCAATGCCCAGCATAGGGATAGAAATATTGTTGAACATTTACGGTAAGTGGAGGTTGATTATTTGGTTGAGCTTGCCTATACTGAAACATCCATGATGGACTGCTTGGCAATAGACCTCCCCAATATAGGATACGAATATTATGCTCAGTCTGCTGGATGCCATCCTCTAAGTCCTCGTTATATATCCTCCCTACTATTCTATTGCTATCTCTATCGTTAACCAATACGGTAGGAGAGAACTCTATCTCTACCTCCTTATCTGATGTCAGGAAATCGTTATCTACTTCAATACGAGCATCACCATAAACCCTCGAGTATTTGCTCTCGTATTTGGCGTTATCATAATCTTCGTCTGACTGATATGTATAGGTATAGAGCTTATCCGTTAATACGCCTAACGGCTCAAGACTAATACTCTTATCTCTTGCCATCTTACGTGTCCAATCCTTAGAGCTCCCAGCTGCGTAGAAATCATCCCTTGTCTCGATAAGTAGATTGCGCTCATTATTAGGGTCTACCTCCACGAATAGGTTGAACATCTTGAAGATGGAGAGAAGCATATCCTCCATCGTGATATTCGGAATCAAACTATTCATAGGAATGGTCTGTCCTTGAACGATTCCCAGCTCACCAGCTGCTACCTCAAATGTAGAGTTAGTATCCATAGTGCAAGATAGTTGAGCCATCCATATACCTATCTCAGTAGAATCTCCACCGATGGCTGCGTATATCTTATCTCCAGCCTCCATCCATACATTCTCCGCACCAATACTAACCGTAGTAGTCTCGGTTGCTCCTATGGTGCCTGATGCTGGGATACCAATTAAGATTTGACTACCCGAAACTACGTTGATTGAACCGTTAACGGTTTGAACTATGATAGCCCAATTGGTAGCCCAATCTCCCGTAACCAAGGGAACTAATGAAGCAAATCTCTCCATAGTAAACGATGCAACTACAGAAGCATTGTAAAAGCCCGAACTTGGTGCTACATAATAATCACCAGAGTTATCCCATAAGTTATTAGGGTCTATCAATCCATCAAACTGAAGATGTACCGTATCGTTGAATGGAGCGTTAGGATAGTTAGGGTAGAAGTCATCTCCCAAATTAGTTAGATTCCCGATAGCAGTACAAGCTCGATTCGCTATTTCAGTATCGCCAATTGCGAAGCCCTCATTAGTCCATGGTATGATGAGCTTCTTGAAGAACGCTGAGTCGAAGAAACTACTACTATAAGTGAAATCTGCAAAGCTGAAGATTCGGTCAATAATATCATACAAGAATACCGCTGGTCTAAATTGCTCAACTTTCCATCCGTTAGCATTGCCTATTTGGAAAGGCTCAACTACTCCGTAATCTATCATAGGGTAGACATAGCCCGAAGTATTGCTCCAGCTGGAGGTTATTCTTCCGTAGTCCCATTGGTGATTAAGGTCTGAGAAATCTATGTAGGGTAAGCCATTATCATCCAATCCGTTGAGCTCCTTATCTCCCAGCTCTGCGAAGATATTCAAGAGCTTCCCAACGAATACTACCTCGTAGGTATAAGCATTCTCTTGCTTGAGTATTTTACGGAGCTGCATGACTCCAGCCATGACCTCCACTCCATCAGCTATGACCCTTGCCTCAGCTTTTTTATTAGGGTTAAAATTGACACTAATATTATCGTTGTTAGCATCGTAATTATTTGAAATGTTAATATCGTAGATGTGTCCGAGAAGCTCATCGTTATTCTGAGTAGCTGGGCACTTGATAGTCTTAGAGTATTCGGTACTCCTCTTCTCAGGACTCCTGATATCTGCTATCCCATAGTTAAGGGAGAAATTGAATCCCTCAAATACATCTAATCTCCTACCCTCTATACGAACTTCAACCACGTTGCCTTTTATTTTTAAGTGAGTATATCAGCTCGAAAGTATATTGGCAAAGCTTCTCGTTAAGAGAGGTCTGACGAACTATCCTCTTCGGGTCTATATTAACTGCTATCAGCTCGTTATTCTCCTCAATGTATAAGCTGGGGCTTGATGCTAAGTCCTCCATCCATACGCTCTCAGAATCAGTCAGGTAGTCGGTATTGATTGTTACCCGTTTCCTGAGCCCTACATTGTAATCCGTTGAGCCTTTTGACTTCTTAGAATAGTCGTAAGTCCAGCCGTTCCAATCATGATGCTGCTGGTCGTATTTGTCCTTCTTGATATCCGTTACATTGATTGATTTTAGATAAGCATTGAAAGCATCATAGCCTCCCAATCTATTGAGGAAGTGAACCCTTACTCCATCATACTTAGAGCATGGAGGATTGATATTGAAAGTGAACCTTTCACTTGTCTGAGCGTTAGTATTATCCTCAAGATGTATGGTATAAGATAGAGCTCCATTCAGAGCCGTAGATGGAGTAGAGCCGAGTAAGCTATCAGTCCATATACTCGGGTCGGTATTGATGATGTCCTGAGTCCCAATTGCTATCCTCTGATATATCTCACTCCAAGAGTCAGCCGTTGCTATCCCGTTAGATACCGTAGCATCAGCTATAAGAGAGCCTGAGCCATCGTATCCGTCATATACCTTAATGTTATATTGATAGGCTCCAAATCGTTCGTTAGCGATGAAGTAAAGATGGTAGCTCTGAGCTGAGTCAATACTGATGGTTCTCGGAGAGTCAGTCAGGAATCTCTTAGTAGTGGAGCTGGAGTTATTGATGATGTAATCATCGTAGTTGAAATCCAGCCACGTATCCATATCACGAACGCCATTCCAAACGCTTTTCATCTTGCTAAATAGCCAATTGTTAGTAACGTAGTATATGTCGTTGGAGTTCTTCTCCTCCTCTTGAATGAGCAGATAGTATTCCTGATGTATCTTGTTAGTCTTGAAGAATCCAGCATGAGCAGCTCCCTTGATATCTACCTCTCCCTTAATATTACTCTGCAAGAATCTTGACGGGTCAAAGAACGCTCTATCAAAATAAACCGTTCCACCATCTTCTGCTCTTGTAGGATATACTCGAACCGTTGCTATTGCTGGGTCAGTTGGAAAGGTCTCAGGGAGTACCATAATCTTGAACCTTACCGTTGGAGTATAGTTCGTGGTTTTGATAACGTAAGCGTTATCGTTGAATGCTAAGCCATACTCGGACGGCTCTCCGTTCTGTGTTAAAAATATTGCCATCTAATCCTTTTTGCTATCGTTGATGAAAGTGATGATTTCAGAGAGCTTGAACTCTACCATCTCAGCCGTAGCCGTTGCTATATCCTTGAACATCTTATTGTCCAGCTTATCTCGAGCTTCGGTTACAAATGGTCTTGCTTTATATCCCTCTCTGTGAATCTTCTGAGCCATAGCCCATGCCACGCTCTTATACTTAGCATCAGACCACTTAGTATCTGAGCCTCCCTCGTATTTACCCTTTCCTCCTGAGGTTACTTTCTGCCTTACATTGGGAAGCCTGAGCCATTCCTCCAGCTTAGTCTTGAGCACTCCACCCTCTCCGTTCTTGGTTTCTCCTCTCCCGTAATTGATTTGCTCCCAATAAGGTTCTGCCTCTATCTTCATTACATAGGTCTTACCGAAGAGCTTTACTCTTGGTTGCTTACCTATCTTCAGACTTGCTCCGAGAGCCCCTGAGCCAACGATATCATACTTCTTAATACCTTTGCCCATCTCTGAGAGATAAGCTCTCTGATAGTCTCTGAGCGTCTTTATTACGGGGTTAGCCTCTGCCATTCTTTAACTGTTGTTGGTCGTAGGCTTGTTTCGCTTTCTGAAAACTGATGAGATTGAGGAACTCTCTGAGCTCAAGGTCGAAGAAATAACCCCATTTCGTAGCATCGTTATTAGATAGGGAATTGACGGTAGCCAACCAGCCGTATTTGGTTTGATACGTTTCAGCTCTCGTATTAGAGTCCTCTCTGCTTTCTTGGTCTCGTTTACCGAAGATTCCAACATATGTTCTGCGAACCTCTTCCAATTGTCTAAAAAAAAACCTGATAACGGATGAATGATATCAATAGGGCATTCAAGCATCTCCTCAGCTATCTCGTTATGCTTGTTAGAATCATACTCTGTCCTCTTCCAGCCGTACCATCTCTTCTCATAAGGGATAACGAATACTGCCATGATATGATGTAGGTTATCAATAACCTTATCAGGGTTCTTTAGAAGATGCTGGAGCGTGATATACTGACCTCCACTCAGCTCGTAGATATCATGGACTACTCTATATTTCTTGCCGTTCAATTTAAACCTCCGAGTCAGAGTATTATCCATTGGCTCAGTTATAAACTTGAGAGCCTCCATGACCTTTGTATAGCTCTTGAGAGCCATCTTCTCGACATCAGCTACATCCATACCACTAACTACTGATATTATCTCAGCATTCTTAGTATAGACCGTTCCCTCATCTTCAAGCAATGCTTGAATAGCTTGAAACTGCTTGAGCGTTACTTGACTCCAATCCTTAGGTAGTTGTATCTGCATCTTATTAGTAAGTAGTGATTCGTGATAATTGTAGTCTATTGTATGAGCTCTCTTATCTTGTAGATGATATATTGAGCTCCTCTCTGAATAGCTGCTACTCCGAATAGGATTGTAAATATATTAGGATGCCAATGCTCTCCACATATCCCCAATAGATGCCTGATAAACTCTATCATCGCATAGCATATTTCCCAGCCCCGAAGTTGAGTTTCTCCATAGCCACATAGCGCAAGGCATCCAGCGCATGATTGTTAGCATCCTCAGGTATATTGATTGATTCGTTAGTCCGATGGTCTCTCTTCCAGCTATAAGCCTTGAGCTCCTTGATGATATTCATGGAGTCTTGATGAACTATTATCTGAACGCTCTTGAGCTTATCGATTCCTGACCTGACTGAATCCGTACCTTTCTTGACTCCTCTTATTCTGAAGCCTCTCCTCCTCATCTCCTCGATGCTCTTAGGCTCAGCTGAGTCTGCTATGATTTCAGCATGTCTATCGAGCCCACATCTCCCAGCTATATCAGAGTTAGTCAGCCCCGTCTGATAGATGAGCTCTCTGACCCATAGCTTGCCCTCCTGATAGATAACCTCCACGAGAGCAGTAGGGTCATGGGTAAAGCCCCAATCAAGCCCGTAGCAAGTCCATTTCCCAGCCGTAGGGAACTCAGCCGTTTCCTCCCACCAAGTATAAATTGCGCCCTCTCTTCTCGAACGCTTTCCGAGTCCATATACTTTCCATTTATAATCATCGGCAGTACCCAGCCTGATATTCTCCTTGGTAGGCTCATAGCTGAGTATCTTATCTCTTATCGATAAAGGTAGGTAAGGATTATCCAGCTGCGTAGAGTGAACGTATCTTACATCCTCTCTCTTGAGGACTGAATCATATATCCAATGCTCGTCTGTGCTCGGGTTATAATCTAATAAGAACTTACCTAAGCATCTTTGCTCGAGTTGGTCGAAATCGTCTTTACTTGTTTCGATAGCCTCATTCAACCAAAAATAATCACACTCAATCCCATGTAATTTCTGACTATCATCTAAACCGTAAAATTCATAAGTAGCTCCATTCAAGGAATATATCAGCTCAGTCTTATTGAACCTTTCCTCATCCCATAAGTCAAGCGATTTGCAGACCTTGATGAACGTATCGAGAACAGTCGGCTTAATCCATGTTCTTCTGAACCTTGCGATAACAATACGCGCCTTATCTCTATGCCCGAGCGTGAGCAACGCCTGACATATACTCCATGTCTTAGACGAACGTGAGCCACCCTCACAGACAACTCCCCTGATTCCATTATCATTAAGCCCGTTCCATACTTGGCTGAATACTCGAGTACATTCAAGGTCAATTGTTTTTCGCTGGATCATTTATAGTGATTCTGAACTCGGTAGGTGCTCCCTCATTTATGGTCTGCTCAACCTCCTCCTTAGGCTTCCCATATACCCTATCGAACAATACATCAAGGATATGGATAGAGCCCTTATCGAAATCCCTCTGAGCTTTCTTTGCTATCAGGGATATCCAAAACGGCAGAGCATCATTCTTAGCCATCTCTACCAGCTCGTTTCGAGTCTTGCCTAATATCGTTCTGATGATATCCTGAGTCTGAGTCTTAGATAGCTTGAGGTTATGCTCATCAAGAAAGTGCTCCTTGAGCAGAGTCTCTATCTTCTTAGGTCTACCATTCGGGTTACCTGATTGCCCTTTCTTAAAGGGTTTCAAATTATCCTCCTTAGCCATTGTTATCTCTCTGTTTTAATATACATCAGGAACTCATCTTTTGCGCTTTTCTCATCCTTAAAAGCTCCGAGCATCTTGGATGTAGTAGTCCAAGTATCATGCTTCTTAACACCTCTCATTGCCATACATAGATGCTGAGCTCTGATTGATACGGCTACCCCTATCGGGTCAAGCTCCTCTTGTATTCTCTCAGCCACCTGAGTAGTTATCCTCTCCTGATTCTGAAACCTCCGAGAGTAGTACTCCAACGTTCGGGCTAATTTGGAGAGCCCTACTATCTTCTGATTGGGTATATAGGCTATTGCAGCCGTCCCAAAGAACGGAGCCGTATGATGCTCACAGAGAGAGTAGAATGGTATGTTCGATTGAACTATCATCTCATCCGTTCCCTCAGCATCGAATGACGTAAAATTAAACTCAGGTGGAGATAGGAACTCCTCCATGAACTTGATATACCGCTTAGGAGTCTCTTTCAAGCCCTCTCTTGCCGTATCTTCTCCCAGCTCTTCCAAGATGGTACGAAATGCTTCTTGTGCTCTTATAGAACGTTCCATAGCTTATGGTCTTGTACGCTCAACCTCCACTTAGGATTGTCGAGACATAGGTTAATACAATGCTTCATATTCTTAGGGTTGATTTCAAACCCGTCTGAGTGAGGACTCAGCCAATAGTAATACGCCTCTACTGATGGCTCAGGGACATCCTGACCTGAGTGTCTGACATATCTCAATTCGCTTACTCCTTTAGGAAAGTTTTTCTTCACTACGTGCTCAGCTACCTTTGGAGATACACAGATGAAATCTATACCCTCAGGAACTGCTTTCAATCCGCTTGTTTCAATAGCCTGATAGAATCCGAGCTCCTTGAATCTCTCTACTATCTCATCCGTCAGCTGGTCAGCTGGTTCTCCTCCCGTCCATGTAATCTCCTTACTCGGATACTTAGAGCAGAAATCGAGGATGTCCTCTACGCTCATCTCCTTACCGCTTTCGAACTCGGTATCACATCTGATTCCTGAGGCATAACAAGCGTGCTTAGCTGAGCAGCCTGAGAGCCTGATGAATATAGTCGGAACTCCTTTCCTTGCTCCCTCTCCTTGTAGGGAATAGAATATCTCACTTACTTTCATATATCGCTGAGTTTTTTTCATTCTCAAAACACTCTACCCTGATGACTCTGCATCTCCCAGCATCAGTCTTAGATAGAACCTCATTAAACTTATCACATACCATCTTTGCTAAGCTCTCACATCCCATCTTTTCCATCACCTTGAGCTTACAAATACCCTCCATCGCTGCGCTCTCGAAGAAATCGAGATACGGGTCGTCCTTTTCTATAAGTAGCACATGGTCGAAATTGTCCTCCATCCAGCTCTTAAGCCCGTTCCCGATGGGAGCATCCTTGAAGCCTCCAAAGTCTACTACCCAATTCATGTCGTCCAGCGTTTCAGAGCTAAACCATACCTTAAACCTGAGAGCATATCCATGCAAGAGCTGACAATGAGAGTGCTGAGCCTTATGCTGCCTCAGAGCTACTGAATAGTTATCGAATATCTTAGTGCTCACATACATTATATCTAATCAGTATAACAATTTGACTTTAATTTGTTTGTGATTTGTTCTTTAGTCATGTTCTTCAACGGCAATACAATTCGCACTTTATGAATTGATACTTTATTCAACATCAATTCAAGTTCTTTGTAGAACTGCGGTGAATTGTCAGGGTATTTGTCTTCTGCGTTTGTTCCTAAGTGAATCTCAATGTCTTGAGAGCCAAATGTTGAAGCCACACATGAAATAAATGTCAGATTTCTACAATTTACTTCTTTGCCTACCGAAACCATTTTTGGTAATGTAATTATTTCAGTTACATACTCTCTACAATGCTGGAACTCCTTTGTCTTATGTGGTTGAGAATAGTCTATGAATACTTTAATATCATAATCATATAGCTGGTTTAGCAGCATACTATCAGCACCGCCCGATAGAAGCAATATTCTTTTAGTATTCTTCATAAGCGTATTGTTGAAATTTAACCCACTCCTTAAAGTTATGAATTGCTACGGCTCTTGACTTGAGCTTCATTCCTTTGGGCTTGTTAATCTTATCAATACCCTTACCATTAAACTGATAGAGATATCCTCCTCTGTTTCCATATATCCATGCCGTAGAGTCCACAGAATAGAAAGGTAGTTTTTTAAGCATTGGGAGTGATGTATAGCCTAACGCATGGACTTTGCAATCATTTTGTAAAGCAATTTCATTTAGTTTATACAAGATATTTTCAGCACCTTTCTTTCTCGTCCATTTACTATCGTTCAGTCCACTTGCACCAAGAGCAATGTATTCGTACTCCTCGCACATCTTGAGCCAATACTCCTTACCTCTTGACTTATGCCATACGGGTATAGATTTCTTGCCCGTTTCTGCTTCAAGTCGAGCCCTCAGCTCTTCAACTCGTTTAAGACCCACGACCGCATCAATATCAAGTTCGAAGAAATTATCTATGTCCATCTCGTTGATGAAATCAATATACCTCGTGAGATAAGCATCCCAATCAACCCCGCTGGAGTTCTTCTTATCACTCATAAAAGTGAACGCTCCTGAGTCGAGTAGAAAGTCCCAATGGTCTCGTATGTATGGCTTCATCCAATCTTGCATGTAGTAGAAGCTCTCAAGAACGCATATCTTCTGAGCGTTTTCTTCGCGCATTTGTTTCTCAGCTTCCCGAGCAGAATCTCCTCCAAACGGAGTGCTGTACGCTGCCATATAAACTTTCATGTCTTTATGATAATCATCGTGAGCATATTTACCCCATCCCTGAGGAGATGCTAAAAAAACCTTCATCGCTTCTTTTGGATTATGTTTATTCTCCCTCCATACTGACGCAGCTGGAGTTCCGTTCGTGGCTGCCAAGAATATCTTCATTGCCTCAAGTCCCTCCTTAGTGTTCCATACATACCCCCCCCCAGCATTTGCTAATGCCATATAAACTTTCACAATCCGAGTAGCTTGAAAACTATATCCTCCTTACTGCCATCTCTATCCTCGAATGCTTGAAGAACGAGAGCGTAATCATCCTCCGAATACTCAAGCACTATCTTGGTAGAGCTCTTCTCTATACCCTCATCCTCCTCGAAGAATTGGTCAAGGTCGATATCCTCAGGATTCCAAACATCAAGACCCCACTCATTCAGCTCCTCAGGATTCCAGCTATTGCCCAGCTCGTCCCAATCCCACTCACCGAATCCTACGTTATCCTTAACTATAAACTCCTTCTGCTTCTCTTCTGACCAATCAACTATCTGAACGGGAGCTTTCTTCCATCCAGCCTCTGTCATAGCCTTGAGCCGCATATTACCTCCGAGAACCACCATGTCCTTATTGACCACAATAGGTCGGACATCAGCCATCTCAGGAAAGTCCTTTAAGCTCTTGACCAGCTTCTGAAATTTCTCGTCTCTGATTATTCTCGGGTTCTCCTGATTCGGACGAATCTTACTTATTGCAATAGTTTCCATTCTTGTAGTTTGATAATGCTTCTTGTGATGTTGCTCCTGAGGCTTTCTTACATGGCTCCCCGTTCCAATAGTTATCCGCTACCTCTCTGCTGAAACAGTAGAATTTCATGGTATAGGTATTCTGAGTGATGTAGAGCCCGTAGTTCTCGTGATTTTTGTTCTGTTTCATTTCTTCTTTTTAGGCTTGTTATCCTCTGCCCATCTCAGGAGAGTTCTTCCCATTATCTGAGCCGACCTACCGCAAGTAAAGCATAGGGTAGCAGTTGAATTAACGTAATGATATGCAGCCTCGTATTGCTTCTGCTCCTCTCGGGTCAATCTCCCTGAGCTCTGAGCTCCAGCAAATCGTTCCAGCTGGGACTTATGCTCCTTGATGAATTTAAGTAGCTCTCTCTTTGTCATATCCACTCAGACTTATAAATGATTCTCTCGAATAATACTGCTAAGCAAGCCGTCTGAAATGCTATCAGAGCTCCTCCCGTACAAGCTCCGAGAATCAAGCCCGTCCAAAAGGATAAGCAGAGAGGACAGTCAAGAGGTTTCAGTCCAAAAGTCTCGGGTAGTCCGAGAAGCTTCTTAATCTTCAAGTCTATCATCAGTATCTCTACGAATATCAGAGCCGATACCGCTGCTGCAATTGAGTTTAATAACACGTCCATTGTAATCTTCTTTGAGTTTTGTTATAGTTTTCTTAACGGTATTTCCTACGCTCTTGAATGGTATTCCCGTAGCAGCTGCTACCTTCCGATAGCTACCCTCCTTGAAGTAAGACTTCAGCATATCTTGCTCATACCAATGGTAAGTCTTTAGAATACCCTCAAGGATAACGAGAGTCTCCTCTCTTGCTGAATTATAATCGTTGGTGTCAGGTATATCATCGAACTCAATGCCCTCAGAGCTATTAAGCTGATATTTCCGAGCAAAGGTGCTGCGGTTGCTGGTTGCCATGTTTATCATGGTTCTGATAACGTACCAGCGGAGGTATCCTCCCTCGTTTATTTCGAGCCATTTCTCCTCCTCCATTTCGAGAAGAACGAGAGCTACCTCTTGAATCAAGTCATCGGCATTCTGACCAGCTATCCTCTTCGCAAGAGCCGTCAGGCTGGAGTCGGATAGCAAGTCAAGAATTGCCAAGTCTTTCATTTATGCAAAGAAGTAGAATAATAAGCTACCCGTTAGCATTAAAATTGTCATACTTACTAAGGCTCTTGTTAGTATCTCCTCCCATTCTTTACCCATAGCTCGTGCTTCAATTTGCTCAGGATGAATGTTCATAAGTTTGAGTTTTATTTCGTCAATCTGCTTAAGCTCATCATCATCGTATTCGTATTCCGACATGATAATTGCTCTAAGTATTAGAGCTGCATCTCTCTTGTGCATCATAGTTCTATGTTTAGTTCTGAATTGATATTTCTCTTTCGCATAATCTGTAAGGCTTTCTTTCTTAGCTGCTCCTCAGATTGATTCTCTAAAGGCTCAATAATTACCTTATGCCCTTGTTTTGATGTAAATACTGCTCTCATAACGCTTCTAAATATTCAAGTTCTTTGTTTACGTTTCTCAGCTTCTGAGTCACCATCCAAAAGTCTGAGTCCTTTCGATTGGTCATATAGCCTGAATCATGCTTTGCGATAATAGCCAATTGCTCGACTATTCCTTGCTTGTAGTTTCTCAATAGTCTGAGTGTTGTCGGTAGGTAACTCATCTTCTTTTTATCTTTTCAAGTCGTTCAATTGAGCGTATAATCCTATCCAGCTTTCTAACCATCTTATCAGCTTTTAGCTTATGCCCGTTCAGCTTAACTATCTTGCTACTCATCTTCTTTGGTTAAGCGGTTAATATGTATTCTCATTACTGCGTAGTCAAGATGGCTCTTGCTCAGCTTCTTTTTCCTATCCAATAAAGACTTATTACTCTTGTGATATGCCTCAGCTATCTCCCAAACCTCAGCCCTATCCTTGTTGCTGACATTTAAGATACCTTGCTCCTTAGCATATTTACGAGCTGCATGATAGTCCCAGCCATACTCAGGGAAAGCTCCATGCTCCTCTACCCATTCGAGCAGACCTTCGTATAAGTCTTTCTCTCGGTCTTTATACTCCTCAAGCCTTAAAGCCTCAGGGTTAGCCATCTTAGGTCGGCTACGCTCAGCTCTGCGGTATTGGACATAGGCTGAGAGGATAGTTCCCCACCAACCTACTGATTGTTTAGTGATATAGGCTACATCTCGAGCTGGAGTAAGCTTCTCGGCAAGTATCAGCTTGACTGCTTTGCTCAGACCAGCTACCTCCATGTTCGGGAACTCAGATATCAGGAAGTCAATAACTGATACCTTCTGAACCTGAGTCAATAGAGGAGCATCAATGTATGCGCTAATCTTATCCAGCTGGTCAGCTATCTCAGAAGCTGCCGAGTCCCTCAAGGCTATCGAGATTTCCATTGTTCCCGATGTTTGAGAGAGCTTGTTCTGCTCTTGTTTTCCCTTTTTCATTCTTGTTCTTGTTTAATTCAAAAATACCTGACCATCCTTGCTCCATAGATTGTAAGAGCATAGCCTCAGCCGTTTGGTTATCATATCTGTTGAGCTTTGCTTTCATTCGAGTGATAGCTATCATAGTCATCGGCTTTTTCAGCTGCTTACGATGTTGAATAAACTCTTCAAATGTCTGATTCAAACCCTCATCAAGAAGCGCATGCTTCTCTATTATCTCATTACCATTACCATTACCATTACCATTACCATTACCATTTACAGCTTGATTTGCTTGAGTTTGCTTAAGCTCTTCAAGCATTGCTTGCTTTTGCTTGAGAGCTCTTGCCTTTCCTCCCTTACGCCCAGCCTCAGCTCTCCTCTCTCTGCTCCCGTTCCACTTCTCAAGGTCTCTCTTGAGCTGCTGCTTGATAGGTTCAAATGTTAATTGAACGAGTAGGTTCTGAGTCTCAGGCTCAAGGTCATTCACATATCTCAAGATATGCTTGAAGAGCTCTCCAGCATCCTTATCAGGGAGCTTCTCAGCCGTATGAATGACATCTGCGTATAGTATAAACGATTTCTTGTTTTCCATGATTGTTACTATATCAATTTATACCTATTGAATATCAATTAAACTCCAGCTTAAAGCCTTGTTCTCTACATCGAACTCGGTCTCATATCCGAAAGCATCAAGCATGATTATTAAGTCAGACCTGAGCTCCTTATCATAGGGTAACCAGCCATCCATAGCTTTTACTCCATGCAGAACCGTAGAATGGTCTCTACCGAATAGCTGACCAATCTCAGCAAGGGTCATTGTATTTCGAACTATCTGCTTATAGAGAGCCCAAAAAACGAAATACCTTGCAGTCTTATAACGATATACCCGACAAGAGCTCTCCAGCTTCTCCCTATCGAGTACATAATACTGACACCAATACTCGATTAGAACCTCTATCTCAGCTGGATTGTAGATTGCTTTGATTACGGGCTTCTTAACATCCTTTTTCTCAGCAGCTATCTTATCAGCTACCTCTTGCATATTAACGCATTGCACGAGCTCTGCTATCAGGCTCTGCTGCTTCTCAATTATCTCTCTATACTTTTCAACCATGATTTTTGTATTTGTTTATAAGTTCAACTAAATCCGAATCGGTAAACTTAGCCGTTCGGTTACTCTTATTCATAAGCTCCTCAGCAGTTCCAGCTCCATACTTTTGGTCGATATGGATACTCATCTTATACTGCTGACCTTGCTTCCACATATTACACCCTTGACATTGGGCGTGAACATTCTGTTCATCCCATCGAGTAGAGTATTTACCTCGGCTCATAAAGTGACCAGCTTGCATCTGCTTAATCGGCTTGACTACTCCGCAAGTTGAGCATGAGCACATATCATCCTGAGAGTCTCTCCTCCTGATGTATTGACTGAATACGGTATCCAGCTGCTTGACGATTGCCTTTCTACTTCGCTTCTTCATAGCTCTCTCCTTTCGTGGTCTCTCTGAGATTGCAATGAATCAACTACCAGCTGCTGCTGCCTGAGCCGTTGTCTAAGGCTCTCTAAACACTCATCATACTCAGACAAGGTAAGAGCAAGGTAATAACCCTTTGACGAGCTTAGAACGCCTGATATCAAGTTATACAATCTGATATGGCTAATCATCTTACGCAGCTTAACGGGAGTGAGCTTATACTTACCCAGCCTCCCCGTAGCGTTAACTTTAGAGCATATCTCTGTCCCTGAGATAGCTTTCTCCTTGCCTAACTTAGAGCGAAGCCCTGCCAATATAATCGGCAAGGCTTCACTCTCCTCAAATGGAGTTAGGTCTTCGGTTATCTTCTCGAATCCTACTAACATCAGAATGGCAAGTTATCATCTTGTTGCTCGTTGAATTGCTGAGCCATATCTCCAGCTGGATAAGGATTGACTGCATCAGTCTGAGCTGCTCCTTGAATCTTCCATGCTATCAGATTAGTGAACCATCTCTCCTTATACTCCTTACATTCGATATTAAACTCTACATCTACCTCGTCCCCTATGCTATTGGAGTACCTCTCCATAGTCTTAGCGAATAGGGTGAAGTGATAGAACGCCTCAGCATCCTTGTAGCCATCATTATTCTGAATGACAAGCTCTGCTTTCGAGTATTGCTTTCCAGCTTTCGATACTCCTGACGCATCTTTGTACGATACTACTTTTCCTCTTACTTTCATGTTATTGATTGATTGGTGATAATTGTGTTAATGTTAAATTGAAATTTCCGCATTCTTCTACTCGGCTCTTGATAGCTTCCCATGCCTCCTCGTCCCATTCTACCTCAAAGGTCTTCACCCTGAGCTCGATAGGTATATGTCCGAAAGTCATGTTTCTTCGAACCTCATCCTCAGCAGCTTCAAGAACCTCCTCAGCTCCCATCCTATAAGCCATAGAATCGAGCTCTCTTCTTATGAGATGCTCAGGAGTATCTACAAGGCAGTAATCGAGATACGCTTTCCTCTTACCCGTTAGAGCCATGTAACCCATGAGCTGCCAATAGTAATCCTTATTAGGTATGACCTCATCGAATAGAGGGTAAGTATCGATGCTCCATGAGCACTTGATATCCCTGACTGAGTCCTGATAAATTAGGTCAGGAGTTCCCGTTAGATAATCGTCAGAGAAATGCTCCTCGTTCTTAACTATGAACGGGTCGAGCTCATATCTCCCAGCGACCAATTCAATCGCCTCGTCCTCCATTATCAGCCCTTTATCGAGATACTTATTACTAAAGGTTCTACGAACTCCGAGAACCTCCTCCTTAACTATCTGCTTTACGCAGCTCTGAGCAGTCTTTGAAAGCTCTCCTTTCTTGCGTGAATTGGTCATAACCTGACCGAGTGAACTACATCTGATTTTCATGATTCTGTTTTATTTGATTCTACAACTATTTGCTTCCATACTGAATCCGAGATGCTAACGTGCTCAGTCATCTCATCTCTACTCATGCCCTCTCCATATCGGTCAACGCAATGCTGGAACATCTTAGTTCCCTTTGTTACCGCTTTCTTCGCTGGAGCTTTAGTTGCTACCTGAGCTCCAGCTGCATCAGTATCCTCATCTACTACTATCCCAAGCATGGAGCTGAGAGCGTATCTGCGATAGTATGTAATAGCTGAACCATCAGATTGAAACTGATTCATACCCTTGAGCATAACTCCGTCAGGGATATCAATGTAGCTCGTCTCACTCTCTCCCGATGATATATGAACGAGCTTCGTCATTATTGACCTATTGACGAGAGGCTGTAGTAGAACCAGCTTATGCTTCCTGAGAAGAGGCTGGATGACATCCATGATACTCGGTAGGTCGGCATACTTATACCCGTACCCTTTCGCTCCTTTATTGATGGCTGGACATTCATTCTGAAAGTCGCTGAGAGCTTGCCATATTGTTTTCGTTTTTTCCATGATAATTACTTACTTGATTAGTTGATTAAGTGGTGTGAATTTAATTCCTCGTTCACGTAGGAACTCGGCAGTAATAGCGTAGATGCGATTAGCATCAATTCGTCTACTCGGACGATAGGTACTCAGGACATCCACTACTGTGCTTCTCGGAAAGCCTGACCTCTCCGATACTGCTTTGATTCCTCCGAGAGGAAGTAGCCGTAGTGTTCGTTTTAATATTGCTTGTTCTTTCATTTCGCTAAGATAACAATTAAGCACCCCTTTGTAGGGCTATATTTGACCCAATCTGAAGCCAATCGTATCGGTCAGATAATCCTAAGTCTCGGAGTAAGCTCTCCATCTTTCTCGGAGAGAGAACTATAACCGCATCTCGAATCTCTGACATCATCAGAATAGTCAGCATCTTACAATACCTCTGATTTCTAACGCTCATAAACTCCGACATCTTATAGATGTATTGCTCCAGCTTTTGAGGCTCTATATTCTTGCTTAGTATATCCATTGGTAGTCTCCTTTTTCATTGAAATTATTCATCCAAATTACCAGCAGTCTCTTAGCCTCAGGTCGGTCAATTCCAAATATCGTAGCGATATAAGGAACTGCTCCGAACATATTGGTTGAGCCCTCTGCTCTGAGCTGATTAAGGTATTCACATACCATTACTTCGAGCTCTGAGGCTCTTCTCTTAGTTGCATCTCCCATTATTTCTTCTCTTCTTTTTCGGGTATTAGGTTTATAACTTCATCTTCCTCTTTCCATTGCTTTTCTTTCCAATAGCTTACAATGGGTTCGTCCATTGAGCAGTCTATGTAGAAGGTCATATCTCTGATTGTTATGTAAACAACCTCTTGTGTGTTTGGCTTGATTATCATGGGTTCAGGTTTATGAGTTTAATACGACCAGCTGCTATCTCCTTTCGAGTCTCTCCCGAAGTAAGCCCCAGCCATTGATTACGATACTTTGAAGTGGTTCGGGAGTAGTCCCAATAATACTCGTCAAGATAGATATCCTGACCCTCCCATTTACCGATGATTGAGCCGTAGCTCTGAAACCATTCTACGCCATCGTGATTGATGACAAACTGATTAGCTACCTCCTTATCAGAGGCTTTGCTCACCATGTTCTTTACCTTAATAAATTTCTCCATGATTATTTGATTGTTTTTCTGATTACTTCGTCATACAATTCGATGGCGGCATTTACACGACCATCTCTATACCTATCTACTGCTTCGGAATTGGTTGATATGGCTGAGTATAATTTGCCATACTTTTCAATGGTCACTTTATAGTGCCCCCATCCTGAGCGTCTTACTCCTTTTACTCTGTCTTGCTTCTTCATGATTATTTGATTATTTGATTATTGATTTCCATAATTAACTCTTAACCCTTTCTTACGCAAGGCTTTCACATGCTTAACATGCCCTTTCATAATCTGACACGCTGCTGATTTGCTCTCAATACCTGAGGAGATAATGAACCACTCCTCAGACTGATACCAAGTATTCTGCCCCACCATCATATCATGCTTATTTTGAGCAACCTTATAATATCGAGCCCTCTCATCTTTATTAACTATTACCATCCATTCCATACTATTCTGCTTTTCCATGATTATTGATTTTTAATTGTTTAACTTATTTGAGCACCCACCATTGGGCTCTCTTCATCCCCAAATATATGTAATTGTTTTGGTATAATAACAAAAGTATGAAAAGAAAATAGAGCCTTAGAGCTCCATCATCTGATTGATAACCGTATGCCCTCCGATGGAAACCGCGCAGCCTATCGCTGGTTTCTTCCCTCTCTTGGCATAAGCGAATGCATACTTATCGTTATCGATTCCGCAGCCTACTTGAGTCCCGAATACCTTAAAGTTTTGACCTACGTAATATTCCGTATAGCATTGGGTATGGAGATGTCCTTGAATGGTGCTTTGCATATCAGCTCTACATTTTGTCCGAGCCGTTCCACCCTCTCCATGAATGTATTGGACATTATCATAAACCACCCGGTCAGTAAATCTCCAACTTGGAGCTCTCAGGACTTCGTTGTAGCTCTTAATCCATGCCTTTGGAATCCCTCCACTAAAGGCTTTACGAGCTACCATTCTATCATGGTTACCTATAATCACATCAGCTACGGGAAAGGTCTCAATCCATTGCTGGAGCTTATTGATTGCCAGCTCCAATTCATCCCCAGCTGAGATACCATCAGGGTCAGTTTCGTGATAGCTTGAGTAGTGGTTATCAATTATATCTCCGATGAATACTACCTGATTACAATTCCATCTCTGATATGTATCAACGCAATGCTGATAATAGCCCTCAAGAGAGAATGGTTCGTGGAGGTCTCCGATAACTAAGATGCGCCTCTCCTGAGCAGTTAGATTATTGAAAGCAGCTAATCGGTTACCGCTTAATCTCGGTCTTTGCTCAGTCATTCTCTGCATGAACTTGATATGCAAACTCAGTATCGAGCCTTGCTATTTCCATGAGGTCATTCTCCCACTCCTTAGCAGCCTGAGCTCTCTCTTCGGTAGTAGATTCTACTCCAAGATTAGCCTGACGAGAGGCGTTCTTCTTGAGATATCTATCAATTGCTTCTCGTATTCCTTGGTTCTCGTGATATGTCATAGTTGGTATCCTAATATTCCACTGATTTGATGGTTAATACTATATCCGTAATCTACTCCAAACATAAATCTTTTATGCGAGAACAGAATCCCTCCTCCAATAACGGGAGATGTAGAGCTCTTGAAATCACTTATTACTCCAGCTCGAGCATAGAGCCCTATTCGTAGCCTCTCAGGAGATGAGCTCAGAGATATCTGAAGTCTCTCAGATTGGTTCTGATAATTGCTCCAGCTGACTCGGACTGAACTACGCTTAAACTGAGCAATAGTGTCATAATTAAGCTTCTCAGAGAGCCATGCCTCTACTATTTTAACTGTATCAATCAATATAAGCGTATCTAAGCGCATAACTATTTGCTCTGATAGGATTGTATCAAAAGTTTCTATTATGCTCTTAGAGACATATCTAACGGAGTCAGTTTTCCATCTCTCCACGTATTCTACCGTAGGAACGAGCTTCTCAATAGTGATAGTTTCGGGCTCAGGCTCTCCGCATCCACGAGCTCCGAGTAAGATTCCAACCACCAAAGCAGCCGCAACCATCCAATACTCCTTAATGAAATACGATAGGATGCTATGCAAAGTAAAGCTCAGATTCTTCTGCTCTTCTTGCTACCAATCCGTTGAGGACTTTACCTCCTGATTTAACCCAGCGTTTCATCTCTCTCTCAATGTTCTGATTTGATGGGTCGTTATTGATTAAGATGAGCATGGTACTCCTCTTGAGATTCCCGATACCGAGATTGTAAGTAAACGATATTAGAGCTCCCAGCTGGTTAGGACTTAACTCATGTTTCAAGACTTTCCTGACCTGAGCCTCTACATCCTTGACATGGCTGATAAGAATCTCCTGAGCTCTATCTCGGTCAATCTTCTCATCAGTCATCTTGACCTCCTCTCCATCCTCGTAGAATGTAGAGCCGTAGCCAATAGTAGGGACTCCAGCTGGACATAAGTATGCCTCAGGCATAAAACCCTCCCATTTCTTGATAAGCTTGATAGCAGCTCCTACCGCTTTGCTTTTCTTCTTTGCCATGTTATTTCATTTTACATCTATTCTCCTTGAGCTCACCTTTCATTTCTGTTAGTGCTCTCGTATTATTGGAGATGACATCAGCGAATTTATCTACGTGGTCGTTATTAGCATCGTTCCATTCTTTGCGCTCGTCTCGATGTATATCGGTCAGCTTGTTTAGATAGTATAAAAGGATACCTAAGATGACTCCTGAGAGACCGAATGAGGTAAGAGCTTCGAGTAGAATTTCCATTATAAAACTAAGTTTCCTTGTTCGTCTATGTCAGGAATGATACCCCACTCTGCTAACTCAGCTATCCATTGCGCCTCATCTGTAAATTCATCGAATATCCAAATCGTATTGAAGACTTGGTTTGGGTCAACCCAACCATAAGACTTGACTTCTGTTCGCTCGTTATCGAAACAGATATAGTAGGTTCTAACTGATGGGTATTTTATTTCGTTCATCTTATTTGTTTTAAGCTGCTCCTCCGTCTGTGATTCCTCCCCACTTAGAGATTAGACTTGTTCGTGCAGTTTCTGCTGCGCCTCCACTTGTATACTTACTTCCACCGAAATTAACAGTCCCTGAGTAAGACATAGCTCCTTGAGCATCCCAAGCGATTAGCAAAGCATCATAATTAGCCGTTGTGATACCCGTTGCTCCATTCATGAAAGCCTGCAAATTCCCTTGGTTGATATCCCAACCATCCATAGCACCCCGAAACGCATCACATTGATTTAACATATATCGAAAGTCGGTTGCATTTGAAGTGTCGAAGCCACTTATATCACCATTCATTTTTGTACAGCCACTAAAAGTTCTATTGAAACCTGCAACATTCGAAGTATCCCAAGAATCTAAACCTGTTCCCGTAAATTTCGTGCAACTTTGCATCATGCCGTATAAATTACAATTAGTTCCAAACGATAAATTTGCAACTGAAGAATTGAACGAAGTACAACTACGCATCATCTCATAGGCAGTAGTTACGCCTGAAAAATCTTGACCATCTAAACTTCTATTCCAAGCAGAATTTCCGTTAAACATTTGAGCGACATTTGTTACGCCTGAGTGTATCCATCCGTCAATGATTGGGTTTAGACCATTTGCTCTGAAAGCGTGATTAAATGCAGTAGCGGTTGAAACATCCCAACCACTTAAATCAGGAGTTCCCAAAGAATGACAATTGTAAAAGAAGTATTCAAAAGAAGTTGATGTCACAATTGGTGCATCTGTTGCCGAGATAGTAAAATTAGAACATCCGAAAAATCCCCTTGAATAATCAAGCGTTAAATCACCCCAATTCGAAACATCAAGAAGTTTTGTTTTATCACCAGTATTATTAAAAACGAATCCGACCATCGTACCGCTAAGCGTAATGGTGTAAATTCCAGCAGTTGCAAATGTATGCGTTCTATTTGCGTAGCTTAGACTTGAACTTGAGGAATCTCCCCAATCAATTGTCCCTGAATATGTACCTGCTGGTCGTAACGGCAACGTGATGCTATCACCATCACTTGCTACATTCCATGTGGCAACGAAGTCAGGATTTCCAGCCGCACCTCCTCCTCTTCCAGCTTTATTAAAAGATGTCCCTACTCGATTGAATAAAGATGGCATAGCTTATCCGTTGTAGATTACTACTGAGCCTGATGCAAGAGTAATAGATGTAATTGAGCTCTGCTCAGGAACGGTTATCAGAGAACCAGCTTTTAATACTGCTGCGGAATCTAATCCATAAGCAGCAAGAGAGCCGACTCCACCTACTGCGAAAGCTGAGAATGTAGTATCCTCCTGAGCTATCAAGCAGTAAGCTCCGAGAGAGCCATGAGCTCCCGTTCCCGTTAGTAGTTTTGAACCCTTAGAGCCCGATATTCTTTGGTCGTAAGTCATATTAAATTGGTATTTGACACTTGTTATAATTGTAAGATTGAGTCAAGCTAAGAACACAAGAATGACCACTTACCTTATCATCAAATCGTTCCGTAAATGGGTCGAATGATACTGATGGTTGAATGGTTACTCCCTCTGTATGGAGCTGACGAAAGTATGCTACAAAGTCAAGAAGAATCAGAAGCGTATCGCTAAGGACTTCCTCCTCATTCTCCTCAGCTGGGAGAACCCTATCCATGCAGATTAGCCTGATATCATAAGTCAGAGTTCTATCTGATACAGAAGCAGAATCTTCTATTGCCCAAAGGACAACGTAATCAAGCTCCTTTGGTTGAATCTCCCATACATCTCCCTGACCGTACTGAGCTATCTGCTGGTGAGCATTCGCTTCCGTTTCGATTAGTTGAAATATTTGATTGAGAGTGTACATATCTTTTAAGCTTTCGCTGATTCTTGAGATTAGCGTTTCGACTCATATTTGTCCTTTAAGCTGGTATAGTTTGGTCTGCGCCCTAAGTAGATTCCCGTAGTGAATACTCGAGTATCAGGCTGGATAACATCAAGCCCATCATCAGGGTTAGCATAAGCTGGGTAATCAGAAGAGTTCTCAAGGAGAAAACTTACGAGCCTCTCGGTGTACCATTCTGCCTTATCCTTATACTTCTGAGATATGAAGTTAATCTCATCTAAGGAAGCCGTTTGACTATTCTCAGAGCTCTGCTGCATTACGCCCTTATTCAGAAACTTGTAGCTGATAGCTGACGGAGCTTCTGCCTGAACCCAATACAATAGCATAGGCTGGATATAATCATTCAGAAGAGTAGTATTTGCAGCCGTTAAAGTGCTACCAATAATCTGAGTCTTGAGTTCATTATACATAGTCGTTCCCAGCTTAGGCTGAAGATGTATATCTTGACTCAGAATGATAACGGGACGAATGAACTTAAAGTCAATATTCTCATGGAGGAGAGTATTGTCTTTTACGAACGCCTCTGATATGAATAATACGTTTGCCATTATCTCTTCGCTTTAACAATTACTTGCTTCCATTCATGTCGGCAATGGTAATTCTTACCCCAATATCCACCGCCTCTCTGCCATACATTTCGGTCAGCCTTGACTCCCATGTTTATGATATCCTTTAAGTCCCAAGTCTTATTGCCACCGAGCTCTCCGTTCTCTTGCTCTTCGGTTCTCTCATCTACTCCAGCGGTTACCTTACATAGCTTCTTACAGAAATCTCGAGTCGTTGAAATAACAAGCTCAGCTCCAGCATTATCTCTCAAACCATATACATAACGAATCTCGTAGACTTCCTCCATCGGCTCTACCTCCTCAATTATCTTCTCTCCCTTTGGAGTAACCGTAGTGGAACGCTGAGTCGAATCGAGTACCTCTGATATCTCTATCTTAATTGCTCCCTCAGTTACAAGAGTCTCAAGAGCTTGAGTAACCCTTTCAACAGAAAGGTTCAGAGAACGGCTAATACTTAGGTATGGAGTTAGTGGGTCTTTGCTTAATATCTCAAGGATTGCGCTCTCTACTGCTCCGATAGAACTGAACCAATACTTGAGGCTCTGAGCTTGTCTCATAATAGCCTCTTCGTTCGAGCTGATACTTGAGAAGTCAAATGACCGAGCCTCTGAGCAAACCTCATACTTATCTGAACCAGCTGCTATCAGAGCTTCAAGATACTCCTCTCTATCATCCTCAGAAGAGAAGCCTTGAGATATTATTGCTCGAAGCTCCTCAGATACATCCTCAGGCAATTCATCCCCGTAGACTGTAGCTCTTGCCATCTCAGGCGTAAAGCCGTAGAGCTCGGTCAATACTGAGATAGCTGAACCAGCTGCTACCAATCCTTGTTTCACATTTTGAAGTAGAGTAATGATTCCCGATACTCCACCTACTGAGCCCTTGAGAGTTGCCTGAGCATCCTTAGCTTTGCCATCATCTCCAGCCTCTTCTTTTTCTACTACCTCAAGTCCTACCTTCTCACGTATCTCGTCATTAGTCATAACTGATACTACGGTAGCCTCTGAGAACTGAACGCTGATAGGCTCTGTATCTTTGATGAATAACCTCTCCTCGAATCCTTGAAGAGACGCAAGTTCGTTGAATACTCTCTCAATTATCTGCTGCCGTCCATTCACATAGGTATTCTGGAAGAGCTCGAAGCTATCAATAAGCTGACCTCTTGATGTGAATAGACCATCCTCCTTAATTCCGAATAGAGCTGGGTCTACCACTTGATGTCCAGCGTATAGCTCTTTCTGAACGGTGCGGTTTAGAATCTCGAAACGCTTATCAAAATCATTCCCGTTAAGCTGCTGAATCTCAGCTCCTCTCTCCTTAGAATCTGAGAAGTTTAATACTATTGAATTAGCATTATCCGTATTCGTGAACTTATCCTTTATTTGTCTCTCAATTTCTTCTTGCTCCTCAGGAGTAGGTTCTCCGTTGTAAAAATTTATAAGAGTTCCTCCCATGAACCCATTCTTGATTGAGTTGAGGTGGAAGTTCGCAATCTCTACATCGAGCTCTATATAGCTTACGCATCCCATATAAGTCGGGAGAGGATAGTATTTACAATCAGGATGATAAGCCTTAACGTATAGCAATTGCTTACCCTCAGGCTCTTTCCAATTAAACGCCTCTATCTCCTCTACTACGGGATTATGCTTAGACCAATCCTCTGAGTAGTAATACATAGAACCATCATCATTACTCCGATACCTTGCGAAGTCAGCATGATAGATAGCTGCTATCTTATCGTTAAGCTGATTGTAGACAATCTCAAGTGCGAAGCCATTGTAGAGCTCCATATCCATTGCTACCTTCTCTAAGATATCATTAAGGCTCTCGTATTGATTAGGATGCTTAATGAATTGCTCCAGCTCTGCGAGCCTTAGCGTATCAAGATTCTCAGAGTTAATGCCCCATCCTTGACCGACTACATAGTCTTTCTTGGAGTTAATGATAGCATGATGCTTTGCGCTCCTACGATAGAGGTCAAGTAAGAACTCAGGGTAGCGATTTTTCCACTCACCCTCAGCTCCGAACAGAATCCAATCCTTGCCCCTGACCTCTCTGAAATCAGGAACTTTCTGAGCTGCAAAGTTCAATATCGATAGTTGACTATTCTCCATAAACTACATATGTTGCATTACCTCCTACATAAGTAGGAGTAGCGGTTATTGTTCCATCTACTTTAACTATCCCTTGCTCAAGCATCGAGAGCCCTGATGGGTCTACGTTAGAGCTGGAAGAATTGGCGTACACATAGTATCTCCATTGTCCTTCATTACTCAGCTTTATCTCAGCATTTGCTGGAGTAGGAGTTCCACTACCAACCTCAGTCAAAGTGAACTTGTTATATCGAGCTGGGTAGAGGCTTGAGTCCTGAGCTATTGCATAGACTATTTGTTCCGTAGTATCACTCTTGAACTCGAATAAGTAATAGGTAGCCGTCCCTTTTTCTGTGAGGGTTACGACCACCGTATTGCTGCTATCTTGGTTGATGTTTATCAAACCGCGAATACTACAAACTCGATATCAACATCTGAAGTATCTGCTTGAGCACTAATCACATCAATATCATCGAACGAGGAGAATGCCGAACCACTTGAGTTAGCACTAATGTCTCCACTTGATAACATAAATGTAGCACCAGCTGGAATCTTTAAATCGAATGTATCATGCGATGTTTTTGATACTCTAACTCTTACGTAGTTGGTATCGTCCAAATTAGTGATGCGGAAATAGTTGAGATTTGCTCGAATAAATTTACCCTGACCGTTAGCGGTTGATAATGCTATTAGGTCTATCTGTCCCGAAGATGGAACGGTCTCTACTCTGCGGTCTGTCTCCGCAACATTGGATATAGTTCTCGAGTGATTTCCACCACGATCTACTCCTCCAAGAGTCAGACTTTCTGTTATCGAAATTGTCGCAGTTGCTGCGGTTACTGTACTTGCCATTAGATGGGTCTTTTTTAGTAAGTAGCAAAGCCTGATTTTCGTGCCAATAAGCCCAGCAAAAAACAAGTGAAAAACGGGCGCAAATTGGAGATATTAGAGAAAAATACTAAATCGCTGAGAATGCGGTTTTAAAGCGTTCTAAGAGCATAACGGGTCTGAGTGGATATAGTATATTAAAAAAAAAAGATAGTCGAAACCCTTGATATGAGTGGGATGTAGAGCCGCACCTGATTTCCAAAAAGAAAGGGCTACCCGTTAGAATAGCCCTCTCATATCATGGAAAAAAACAGCCTGATTATTGTGGCAAATCAGACTGCTAATATACACTAATTATGGATGCGTGGTAGTGTTAGTTACTGCGCTAATAAGTGCGGCAGCTGATGCTGCTTCAATCTGTAACATAGGAGCAGCCTCCATGCCCGAAAGCGTTAAGGTGTATCCTTGTAAATCTGCATACGCAGTACCCGTCGCTGAAGTTCCAGCTGAGACCTCAAGTCCCGTAGTTACTCCGCAAACGAAATACCCAGCAGTCTCGTCATTAGTCTCAACGATTGCGACCAAACGATTCTGAGCAAGAAGCTTGATTTCATTTCTACGAACTGCATCCAGCTTACTCATTACGATGGTAACCTCAGGAGTGTAATAAACTGTTCCAGCAGATGGTGCAGAATTGATATTTTCTGTAAGGCTGCTCGTTTCCTTGAGCTGGTCATATTTGTAGAATGATGTCGCTGCGCTTCCCCACGCAGTTATCTCTCCTCCTGATACTGTAGCATCAAGAGCAAGGTAATCCGCAAGAGTAGCGATACGAACTGACTTCACGCCACCTATTGCGTCCTTGCAATCGAGAGTAAAGCCTTTAGTTAAAGCACATGGCATAGTTATTCTTTTTAGGTGGTAAAGGGAGAGCCCGAAAGCCCTCCCATGAAATCAATTTATACTACTCGACCTACTTGGTCTAAATACGCTATCTG
>Ga0098054_1000390_pt1 | contig 29760 bp, 42 predicted proteins | sample 16_taG_FD_75048 | JGI IMG/M metagenome (GOLD analysis project Ga0098054, IMG submission 75048) | Marine viral communities from the Subarctic Pacific Ocean - 16_ETSP_OMZ_AT15313 metaG | ecosystem: Environmental > Aquatic > Marine > Oceanic | place: Pacific Ocean | collected 2015-01-18
AGGTTACACACGTCGGGGTATAAAACGGCCCAAACACACGCGTTTAGGCTGTTTTTCCTTGTGGACTTGGAGCCCTGAACCTTTCCCGGGTCCACTGTAACACACCAAGGACAGAATCTGTCCGCAAATCAACCCGGACGATGAGGACAGAACCTGTCCGCTCGGTTCGGACTGGGTGAGCTGTCCCGACTGTCCTGTCCCGGCCCTACCTACTTCCCCACCTTCTCTAAGAGAATAGCAATTCAATCCTAACTCTTTACTACTACTAGGTAGGGACAGTAGGGACAGTAGGCAGTAAGGGAGGAGCCAAGGCGGGAATCGCTGGCCCGACCAACCTCTTGCTGTCCCGGGACAGGTTATGACCGCGGCCCATGTTGTTGGACTATTTGCATCTTGGGGCTCAGCCATCGCCACTGCCGGACGGATCCAGGTTGGGACGTAGGGACAACAGGCCCCGAGGTTGGGCCATCAGACCACCGCCGTCGGGACTTGGTGCAGCCCAACTCGGAGAGGATGGAGGCCACCCTCATCTGTGCGCCGCGGCCCTGTTGGGAGCTCGGTAGCTCGAGGACCAAGTGGAGCACATCGCGGGACGTGAACGCTTCGAGATCCGGGTTGCACTCGACCCGAGGGCCAGCACCATCGAGGAGCCAGGCGGAGATCGGTGCCTCCCATGCGTCGATCTGGCTGAATGCTGAGCTTGAATCAATGAGTTCAAGCTCTTGATCACCCTCGAGCCACCAGGTCTCGCCCGACTTGAACGCGGCCACAGCCTCGGCCCATAGTTGATCGCGGTCGGCCTTCACTTCATCAAGGGCAATGGTCCCCACTTCCACGGGCCAGAACCGGCGGGATCCTGTGCGGTCGGCAAGGAATTCGTCTTCATTGGTCGTACCCACGATCACGCATTGGCGTTTACTTTGGACGAATGCGCGACCATATGGCGGACGGTAGCTGTCCACCTGGGAGCTTAGGAAGGCTTTGGTCGTCGTGGACTCACGCGGCCGGATGCTATCGAGCTCAGCAAACTCATAGATCCAAACGCCTTGCAGGGCCTGAAGTGCGTCCTTGTTGCGAAGGTCGATCGGCGTGTCCTTGAACCATGCGCCGTCGTTGCACAGAGCCGCAAAGAATGTCGACTTGAGGGAGCCTTGAGGGCCCTTGAGGATGAGGGTCTGGTCGACCTTGCACCCTGGATCAAGGGCACGGGCCACGGCGGAGACCATCCACTTCCGACCCATTGCCCGGTAAAGACTACTATCGGCGGCCCCGAGGTAGTCCACCAGTAGGCCGTCGATCCTGGTCTCACCGTCCCACTTGAGGCCCTCGAGGTACCGGCGGACGGGATGATAGGCCCGTTCCCCAGCTATGTTGGCGATGATGTCGTGGGTCTGATTGTTTGAGGCGCGGCACAAATAGACCTGGTCGAGCCAAAGGGCCACGCTCACCACGTCCGCATCAGTCACGGGCTCACCATCAAGCTCGGCCTGTCCTGTCAGCTCATTGAATGCGAACCGATCAACCCAGACCCGATCGCGGGTGAGGATGGTGTGGATATTGGAAAGGCACGCCATGGCAGAGCCCTCCACCTCGATCTCACCTGTCTTGGGGTCTCGCTTGTCAGGTCGGACCTTCAGGCACTTCCAGACGGCCGGATCCTTTTGATGGGCTCGGAGCTGCACGAGGTTGGATAGGTCGAGCTTCATGGCAGGGCGCCTCCGTGGGCTGTGAAGAGGTCGAACAGGTCCCCGTACCAACCACACGATCCCTTGTGGTTGCACTCGGCAGTGTGCCGGCGGTCGGGATGGATGGGGAACCAGACGGCGGCCCGCTTGCACTGTGGGCAGGCCACCCGCCGGGCCAGGGGAGGCTCACCGTCAACGCGGGCCCCGAGCTGCTTGGCGAGCTCAAGGCGTGCATAAGGATCGGTCTTGAGCATGGCGGCAAGGGCATAGGCCCTTCGCTTTGGCGTCGTGACATAGAGAGTCGGCCGGGGCACGGGCTTTGGCTTTGGCCTGGCGAGATCCTCGAGGTGGATGGCCCAAGGGACATCGGTGCCCAGGAATCCACCCGGCGGCCTCCAGCTCTGAGCGTGCCACGGCGAGGTCGGCGAGCGGATGGCGGGGAGGAAGTACAGGCGCGCGGCGTCCTTGCACTTTCCATCCACGGCCCCGCCCGCGTGTTCGTTTGCCCAGGCCCACACGGCGGGCCATTCCCTCGCCTTGATGGGCTCGGCCAAGGGTAGGACGACCCGAAACTTCGGGGTCGCCTCGGTGTGGCTGATCGATGTGTGGAGCATGCCCGGCCACTCGGACCACCTGAACAGGGCCTCCTCGACGGTGGTGCCTTCGTCATAGTCGAGGACCAGACAACTCACCGCCTCGACGCCAGCCTGGCCTCGGGTCGTTCCCTCCCGGTAGATCGTGGGACTCCATGCGGCGAGGTCGGGCTTGGGCTTGTCACCTACCACCGTCGGCGTCGTGAGCGTGGCCTCGAGCCTGTCCCATGACGGCGCACGGGCGTGTGGCTCCCGGGCCCTTGCCGAGGGCCAGATGGACACGGGCCACACCATCAGACAGCCCGCGTCCTGTTGAACAGGGGTGCGTCCTCTTCTATTCGGGCACGGGCGATCTCGAGGTAGCGGGCTTCACGCTCGATCCCGATGAAGTCGAACCCCTGGCGGATGGCGGCGATCCCGGTGGTGCCTGAGCCCATGAAGGGGTCGAGGACCACCCCACCCGGAGGCGTGACCAGGCGGCATAGCCAGGCCATGATCTGGATCGGCTTCACCGTCGGGTGGATGTTGTGGATGCCGTTGGGGTTCGGCAGGTGGGCACATCCGGCCTCACGTTCCGAGCGTGACGGCTTGGCGCACTGGTAGATGTTGGCGGGCCACCTTCCGAGGTGTGACATGGCGACGGACTCGGTGGGCTTCCCGGCGCTTGGGCTGTACTGAACGGGACCACCACACCGGCCACCGCGGCGGATCTCGCCGTGTTCCTCCTGCGGACCAGGCCACGCGGGATCACCGTAGGCCATGCGGCACCCGTCGATGTTGAGGCCACCCGTGCCCCACTTGAGGACGTTGGCCGCCACTGTGCCCTCGGGGGGCTTGCGTGCCAGGATGGCGGGCTCCTGGGCGGGCTTGAGAGCCGTGCCCCACCCGTTCCACGTCTTAGCCTCATCTGTGGCTGGGGCTGTGATCTTCATCACGCCGCCATGGTCAGGGCTGCCACCATAGATCGATCCAGTGTGGGATCCGTAGCTGTCGATCTTCGATATTTCGCCCACCACTTCACGTTCGGCACCTACGGCCTTGTCGATGCCCTTGGCCACGTCAAAGCTCTTGGGGAAGCCCGACCAATAGAGCCAAGAGATCGTGTCTCGGATGTCAAAGCCTGCATCCTCGATGCCGGTGGCCATCCGGTGAGCTGTCCGGGTGCTCGAGAAGGACACAAGGTGTCCGCCTGGCTTCAGTATGCGGAAGGCTTCCACCGCCCAGGACTGGCACCACACGCCAAAGGCTCGGTTGGCTCGGTGGCTTCGGTCGTAGTATCCGGCGCACATCGAAGGGGAGGGCGAGCCATCACCACCCCGGGCCGCCCCTCGGCCTCGACCGGTCTGGGCCAGAGTTTGGCCGCCCTCGGTGAAGGTGTCCCACGCCTTGCCCATGAAGCCCAGCCCATAGGGCGGGTCACATACAACGGCGTCCACGCTACACGCGGGGAGCTCGGCCATAGCCTCGAGGCAGTCCCCGAGGATGAGGTGGTGGCGCCCCACGGATCAGGATGCGACGGCGGTGGCGACCTGGTGGCCGTGCCAGTGTGGCGGATAGAGCCCGAGGGTGGCGCGGGCCATGTCATAGACCACATTGGGAGACGTGCCCACATACATCAAGACCATTGCCCCGACGTTGGCGGCGTTGCTGTCTTGGCTGTGGGCCATTGCCCTCGCTTCGGTCCTCGCCTTGTCGACCAGGCTGGCGGCCGTGGAGCATGGCCGGGCCTCATGGACTTCCCACAGAAATCGCTCGAGCTCAATGAGGTCGGCGGTCTTTTGATGGGTGCGGCGGGTGTCGGACATGGCGGGACTCCGAGGAGCGTGGGTTGGCTGGGGAAAGATGAACCCACCCGGGCGGCAAGTTGGGAAGATCGCAGGCCCCGAGAAGGGGGGGGAAAGGGGATTGGGAATCCGCCCGGATGGGAAAGGGTCAGGCGTGCCGGTCGGCGCGTTGCTTGATTGCGTAGAGGGCGAGACACCCCGCATCGGCGAGACCGTCGTGGGGCTTGCGTCGGCGGCCCCATGTCAGCTCGAGAGCCGGGAGCCTTGAGAGGCTGGTCTCAACGGCCCGCGCTTTTCGATCTGTGCCCTTGGGCATGCTGCCGAAGATCGCCCGGGTCCATGTGGCCGGGGGCACCAACACAAAAGGAATACCGAGCGCGGAAAGGGCTCCCTCCCAGAGGCCCTGACCACGCCCGGTGGTGAGGATCGAGCTGCGGCCCTCCATGGGGCGGGCCTGTTGCTTCTCGAGCACGGCGAGAGCGATCCCTCCGCGCGTGTCCTTCACCTCCCGAAGCCAGTCGGCCATCCGGGTCGGCCAATAGACGCCCCCGTTGGCATACCCTTCGTCGGGGTGGTTTGCGGCCACCCAATCCACGGGGATCCCGCGGTCATCGAGGGCGACGGCGGCCCCGGTCTTTCCTGGGTCGATGCCCACGAAGTTGTCGAAACTCATTGGCCGGCGCCGGCGTTGAGCTGGACGATGTATCCCGCGGCCATGTAAATCTGTGTCCGTTCTGACAGGTCGAGATCCCAGGCTGTGCCGAGCGCATCAAGCGCGACCCGTGGCGGTTTGGTCGCTCCCTGCTCCCAGTTGTGAACGGATGTGCGCGACATCGTTACCCCGGCCTCATGGAGCCGCGCGGCCGTCTGGGCCAGGCTGAGCCCGGATTTTGCGCGCAGGCTTTTGAGTAGGTCTGGCAGGGCTGTCGACATGGAAACTCCTTGCCCCCATGTCTACCGGCTGCGATCCCATTCTGTCAACTATATCTCTACAATTGGACAAAGAGCCCGACGGGTAGCCTTGCAGCTTGTCGCCGTTTGCTTGTCAACACTTACGGATCGGGGCTGTAAAGAAACATTGGACAGACTGTGGGCGTTGCGGTAGCTTTCTTAGGCATGTCCGAGGTTCATCCCATCATTGTCGAGCTTGTCGCGGCGCGGAAACGGGCGGGCATTGCCGCGGCCGAGGTCGCCCGGTGCCTGGGCGTGTCACGTCAGCATGTGTACAACTGGGAGGCGGGGCGCAACCGGCCCACCCTTGAGACCATGGGCAAATATGCCGAGGTCGTGGGGTGCGTTGTGGTCATGCAGGTCGTCGAAGGTGAGCACGCCCAGACGATCGCCGATCTCACACCTGAGAGTTGGGGTCGTGTCCTACGCTATGCGCGGGCTGTGCAGGTACTCGAGCCGGCCGAGCTGCGGGTGGTTGATCTGACTCTCGCCAGCCTTGTCGACGCATCCGGCACCGGAAAGAAAAACGGCAACGGCAACGGCAACGGCCACAGCTAAACGAGACGCATGCCACCCGCGTCGAAGACAATCTCAAGGCCAAGGTCTTCCTTGCAGGCCCGCTCAAGCTCGAGGCCCTCGGTCGTCTCCTGGTCCAAGACCTCGAGCATCCCAGCCAGTAGGCCCACCGCGTCGTCTGTTTCGGTGTGGGGGAATTTCACCTTCTCACCCGCGACCCACCGGGTGGCCGCTTCGGCCACGTCACGGAATCGGGACAGGTCCCCGCGGCCGGCCAGGTAGTTCTCAAGGTCCACGAGTTCCTCGGGTGAAGCTGTGATAATCCAGGTCGCGAGCTCAGCCCGGCGAGCCACGGAACACTCGAGCACCTCGACATCGTTGGGCGCGTCGGGAACGTGTGGCACCACGGCCACACCGGGGAATTTGGGCTTCGTCATTTTGTCTCCCGGCAAATATTTAACCACGCCACCGCCAGCTCCGCCGATGAGAACACCCGCACCGGGTACGCGAAGCGCGTTCTACGCATCCAGATCGACGCGCCAATTCGGTGCAGAGGCTTACGAATGATGATCGCCATGGCGGTTAGATCGTAGACCTGCTCCACCCGGCGAGTTTCGGCCGTGTCTTTTACGACCCGTTGTGCGTCGACCAAGAGGAGCCGGGGCTTGGCCGTGGCGGTCAGGGCTTCCTTAACCAGGCCCTGCGCTTGTCGGACATCCCCAAGGGTGAGCGGTGTGCCCTCAATGTGTTTTTGCCCACCCGGCAAAGAAACAACGATCCGATCTGATCGCACGTAAACCGACCCGCACGAATTGTGGGCCTCATCGACCAAGCTCACGGGCGCGCCGTCTGGGCCTGGCGTCCGCGCCACATGATCGTCCGCCAGTTCTGCATGTTGGCCACCCTGGACCACTCTGAAATCTGAGCGCGGGCCGCCTGTATCGTCGGACATTGTCTGTCCTCCCTGTAGAGATATAGTTGACATCCGCACCTCGCACCTGTAAAAACAAAACTCGACAAGGATGTCATAGCACATCTGTACACCAAAGATGGACAAAACAAATTGGGCAGCCCGATGAAGCCAAGCGACCGCCAAGATCAAACCCGACCCGATCCCATCAGGTGGGGCGCTTTGGCCGCTCCCTTTGATCCTTTCGATCTCCAATGGAGGGTCGGCCACAAGACCAAGGACGGCACCCGCGTCCAGCTCCTGGCCTATGTGACGAACCGGGCCGTGATGGATCGTTTCGATCAGGTGGTCGGGCCCGGACGGTGGGGCAATGAATTCCGGCCCAATCCTTTGGGTGGTTTGCTGTGCGGCATCTGGGTCGAGGTAAATGGCCGCCAGGTCTGGAAGTGGGACGGGGCCGAGGCGACCAAGGTTGAGCCCGTCAAGGGTGGGCTGTCCGACTCCATGAAGAGGGCCGCCGTCCAATGGGGGATCGGTCGCTACCTCTACAAGCTCGACACCCCATGGGTCGAGCTCCGCGAAGGGTACGGGCGCGGCCGGTCTGTCAACGTCAAGACAATGAACGGCATGACCCACGCCATCCCGCCGACTTTGCCCGCCTGGGCGATTCCCGGGGCGGAGGCTGCCGGCCCATTCGTGCCGCCGACTCCCGAAGCTTTCCGCCTCGAGCTGGCCGGACAACTCCGACAAGAGGCTTGGACCACCAACCAGATCCACGCCCTCCTCGCCTCGCACGGCGTGAAGAGGGCGATCGAATTGGACGCGGCCAAACGGGCGCACGCCATGACCACGATCACAACCACCAACGGCGCGGCATGGACCGCGAACCAGGGAGCAACATGAGCATTACCGCCACCATCTTCGGACGCATGGGCGCCGACCCAGAGACCCGCGACGCGGGATCGTCCACCGTCACCTCGATCCGAGTCGCGAGCGATCACGGGTTCGGGGATCGGAAGACGACCACATGGGTCTCCGTCTCCATCTGGGGCAAGCGCGGCCAGTGGATCTCGGACAACATGAGGAAAGGGGAGAGGGTCGTGGCATCTGGAATGCTGCACCAACGCACCTGGACCAAGAAGGACGGGACCGAGGGGTTGAGCCTTGAGCTCAACGCCACCCAAGTCGATCGGGTCGACTGGCCCGAGAAGGGTGCAACGGCATCCAGCCCCAGCCCCGCCGGCCGTGCCTACACGCCACAGCCCACGCCCGCGGCGGCCCCAAACTTCATCGATCCCAATGACCCAAACGCGATGCCCTTTTGAGGTGATGACATGACGATCCATAACCCCACCACCTTTGAGCTAATCCAGGCCGCGGCGGTCTTGGTCCAGGCCCTCACCGAGGACCACGGCGAGCTGGACGAACGATCGGAACACCTCCTTGAGATCTTCATGGAGCGGTGCCCCGACAAGCTCGGAGCCCTCAAGGCTGTCGTCGATCGGTCGGCCGCGGATGCGGACTTCTTGAAGGCCGAGGCCAAGCGCCTCGATGAGCGCCGCGGCGGGCTGCTCAAGATTCGGGAGCGGTGCCGGCTCATGGCTCGCGAGTTGCTCGAGGCACACCAGGATCTCACGGGCGAGACCAAGATCAAGACGCCCACATATACGGCATACCTGTCCACGCGGCACAGCGTGGCCGGGCCGTCGGACCCCGAGGAATGGCCCGAGCTGTACCGGGAAGAGGTGACCACGATCAAGCCCAACAAGAAGGCGGCCCTTGCCGCCCTCAAGGGGGGGGCCGTTGTTCCTGGTCTCGAGTTGGCCTCAAGCGTGTCGGTGGCTTTCCGATGATCGCGCCCTCACTGTATTTGGCAGCCTGGGGCGACGCCGATGATCTCCGGGCCAATGTCGAGGCGTCCACCGGTGGCCGCGTTCGGTGGCTGGCTGGGCTCGGCCTGTTGCAGCTTCGCATCGAGGGCACCCCGGTCCTCACTTGGCCATGCACCGACGACCCGGCGACGGACATTGTCCAGCTCTGGGCGGCCTGGTCCCAACGCATCCGCCAACACTCGCGCGGGGTGTCGGCATGAGATCGATGCTCTTTGAACTGGCCGCGGCCGGTGGTGCGGTCCTTCTTGTGGCCCTTCTTTTCACAGTCCATCAAGCCAAGAGGTGATCATGACCATCCAAGAAAAGCGGACAATCATCTATGGGTTGTGCGTCTTCGTCTTCGTCTTCTTCTGCATCTGAGGTGATCCAATGGCCCTATTAAAAGAACGCCCCATTGGCCTCGGTCCTTGTGATCTGCTCAGCATGTCCGAGGTCGCCAAGGTCCTCCGCATCCGAGAGCCCGACGCGCGCCGGTTCTGTAAGGAGCACGGCATCATTCGGTACTTTGCCGGGCGCCCGCGCGTGGCCGCTGGCGAGCTCCTCGAGGCTGGGCGGCACCACAAAGTGGCAAAGCCTAAGCCCGTCGCGGTAGATGATGGGGAGTGGCTCGACCTATGACCGAGCCACGGGAGCACACATGACCAAGAAGCCGACCCTTCGGGTGGGGGACGTGCGCCTGCGCGCCACCGCCGGGCCCGACATGGACGGGCGCTATCGCTGGCGTGCCGAATGGTATGAGGAGAAGACATCTAAGCAAAGGACCCGAGCCCTGGGGTGGGCCACGTCCCGCGACGCCCTCGACAAGGCCGAGCGGTTCACCCGCGACGCGCCGATGGGTCCCGCAACGGGCCAAGAGGTGGTCACCCTCCGCGATCTGTTGTCTCGACACATGGGCGCCTATCAAAAACGCGCGGACCTGTCGCCGGTCACCCGGCGGAATCGGGTGTGCAACGCGCGCCGCCTGGCCCGGGAGCTCGGTGCCGTCCGGGTTGAGCGGTTCAACATCGGCGTTCTCGAGGACTACCGGGATCGGATGCTCCGGGCTGGCCTGTCGACGGGCACCGTCCTCCTCGACAAGAAGGTCTTGGGGGAGGCTTGGGAGTATGGCCGCCGGATGGGGTGGACACCAGATCGCCCGATGCCCAAGCTCAAGCTCAAGCACAAGGCGGTGCGCGAGAAGTACACGCCCACCCCGGCCGAGGTGCGGGCGATGGCCTCATATATGGAAGAGCCACACCGCACCGGCTTTGTTCTTCTCGCCTCCACCGGGTGCCGGATCGGGGAGGTGGTGGGCTTGACCTGGGACCGCGTGGATCTCGAGGGCGGGTGGCTGGTGGTCCAGGGGAAGACCGGCCGCCGGGATGTCCCGATCATGGGCGGCCTTGGCTATGTCCTCGAGGAGCACCACCGTAAGGTCGGATCGCCGGTAGCCGGGCACATCTTCGGCAAGCCCGTGAACGCGGACAAGGCGATCAGGCTCGCCATCACCCGGGCATGCAAGAAGCTCGGAATCACCCACTTCTCGCCCAATGGGCTCCGACGCTACGCCGTCGATGAGATGGCCCGCGCGGGTGTCGACCCGTACAACGCTGCCGCCTTCACTGGACACAGCCCGTCCGTGATGATGCGCTACTACCGCCAAGCCACCCGGGAGGACCTGCGCAGCGTGGCGAAGTCGGCCGGGCTGGGCCTGTTGACCGGGAGCACCCAGGTCCTCAAGCTGCCCGACCGACGCGGCAAGGGGTAGGCAAATGCACCACGCTATGACCCGCGGCTACCTTACTACCTTACCGTCGCCACCTTACCGCGTGCGGCAAGTGATTAGAATCATTAGTAAATGGTACTCCCAACGGTGTCTTCGGGGAGTAAATAAGCGCTGTCTTTACAGGCACTTAGGTGTTGGGCACCCTTACCGACAAGGCCCAAAAGGGGCCAGTTGCGGCCGCTACCTTACCGGATCGGCCATCCTCGAGGCTCACCATGCCCCGAGGTAAAGCCAAACATCGCCACTCACCCGGGGCTCGGTTCCTTTGGCCCGACGGCCGCCCGGCCGCGGTGATCACCTACTTGATGAGCGATCCCGAGGAGACGGCCCAGACCATCGCCGACGACCTGGGCACCACCGAAAACAAGATCAAGGTCGCGCTCGACTCACTGCACAGCCGTGGCTTTATTCGGAAGGTGCTGCACAGCCCCGGCCACTACATGGTCACCAAACGCGGGATCATGGCGGTCCACCGAATGATGGAGACCCACAAGGTGGACCGTCGTGCCAGTCTATGAATACAGGTGCCCCGATTGCGGGGAGCTCAATGAGGATTTGCGGAAGGTAGCAGAACGCGACGACCCGATGCGGTGCCCATGTGGTGGCGAGGGCGTGCGGCAAATCTCGGCCACATCCTTCCAGCTCAAGGGCGGCGGGTGGTATGCGGACGGCTACCAGAAGGGGAAGGGCTGAGCCCTACCGGCAACGGGCTCCGGTGGCGTGACAGATAGCCCCAAGGTTGGCAGCCATGTCGCGCTGCTCCTTCGTCAGCTCGGCCACGTCGACCTCAAGGGAATCGAGCCGCTCAAGGGCCACGGGGTGGGCGGTCTCTGCCATGTGGGCATGGATCTCCGCGTGGCTTTCTGTGACCTCTTCAGACATGGCACGGACCTCCCAGTAAACCCCGCCCGCGGCGAAGATGACCGGGACGAAGGTGGCAAAGGACCGGATCAGGTCGGCGCGTTGGGTCTTGTTCATTTGGTCACCTGGGAGAAGGCCCACGCGGAGGCAAGGAGGATAGCGGCACCGGATGCGAGGCCGGTTGCATAGTGGGTGGAGGGGCGTTGCAGGTAGGGCACGGGCTCATTGAGCCGCGCGATCTCGGACCTATACCAGTCGACCTGGTATTGGAGCTCCCCGGTATCGATCTCATATCGCGTCGCCACATGGTCCGCCCATGCGGAAAGGGCGAGTAGGTCGGCATAGTCGGAGAGGGGAACGGCGATAAAAGAGCATCGCCCGGTGAGGCCGTCGCGGATCGCGTCGGGAATCATTTGGCCCTCATCAATGCCCAACGTCTCGAGGCACTGGGTCCCATGGGGCTCGGCCAGGGATGGCCGCCCGGGTGGTTCGGCCCCAAGAGCTGCACCGATGGCGAGAAGGGCGATCACTTCCGGCGCCTCCCAAGGGCAGCCAGGTCGGCGGCCGGGGTTGAGCTCGCCAATGCTTCGTCGATGTCCTCGAGCTCACGGGCTGCCTGGGCCTCGGCCATGCCCCGCGCGATGTCGGCGGCACCACTGTCGGGCGGTGGTGTTGGCGCCCACCGCTTGGCGCGGCGGCGCTTCTTGGTCCGTGCGAAGTCGGCCAAGCCCAACACGAGGGCAAGCGTGCCCCCGATAGCCAGGGCGATCTCGGCCACTCCCATCAAGTGGATCCACCTTTGAGCGCGCCCAGCATCTTCGGGGCGGCCTCGCCGGCGATGAAAGCCAGGCTCAGGTAGAGCCAGATCTCGGCATCGACGCGGCCCACCAAGAGGAGACCGGTGCCAGTCGCCCAGCATAGGAGCCGGCGATAGCTGATCCGTGATGTGGCAGAAAAGAAGGTGTCGAAGGCTTTGACAATCATGGCGTCTCCGCAATGGCCCAGCCACACAGCCCACCGGCGAGGGCATAGCCCACAGCCTGCAAGCCATCTGGGGTGAGCCATTTGTGATGTTTGGGTTGGTCAAGGAACAGGGGTTCAAAAAGCATCGCGCACACATTTGCGGGCCCGGTGTAGACATGGCGGACACAGCCCCACGCACGCGGCCAGGAGCCACCCGGGGCAGTCGCACCGACCACGACCTTCGACATCCCATCAAAGGCAAAGGCCCGGAGGGACGTGGCCACGCAATGCGCAAGCCTCGATCCCATTGAGCTCCGGTGATCGTGGATGGTGAGACCATAGGACCCACCGCCCGCGTTTAGATGGCACGCGACATAGGCCACGGGCCCCGCCTGGTCTCGAGCAAGGGCACACGCGGCCTCTTGTCGCTCCCGATAGGTGCCCTTTTCAATGATGATCACCTCGTGCCCTTTGGACTCGAGGTAGTCCCGGGCGGCGTTGATGTACAGGGGCGTTAGCTCGGCTTCACGCTCATGCACCTCCACCAGTCCGTCGCCATCGAGGTCGGCCCCGGCGCCCAAATCATGGCGCCCAGGCTTGCCGATGTGCGCCCGCTCGAGGATGACCAACACCGATCAACCCGCGGGCGGGGTCCAACCCGCAGCCGTGGCAAGCTCGGCCACAGTCAGACTTTCGATCACCTGGTCAGATTGCACCCCATGCGCCGCCCTTCGATCAGGCGTCTCCACGGTGAAACCACCGCCCTCTTCAACGGTGACCACCGCAAAATGCGGCCCGTCTTCGTCTTCACACATGGCCACGGTGGCAGCCATAAAGGTAAGTGCTTGTGATTCAGTCATGTCAGATCCCCCAATCCGTTTCGATCTTTTCAGTACTCGCGAGGTATGACGGCGCAAAGGTTACGGTTGTCGCGGTTGAGCTGTTGCCCGTGCGTCCCACCTGCACGAACATCTTTAGATCGCCGTTGATTATTTGGTAATTGCTGTCCGCGTAGGACACGGCCTCTAGGCGAGCGCCCCCTATGGGGTTGGGCCTATAGATCGTTGTTTGCGTGGTGAGGAGTCGATCCCCATGGCGCACGATCTCTACGATCGCCGTCGATGGGGAACCATCGGCACCGCTCAACATGGCGCTTACGTTGTAGGCATTGCCTCCGGACTTCAAGGCATGCCGGATGTCAGGTTGCAAGGAGCCGTTGGCATGGCGCACGCTGTCGTTCGAGAAGCCGCCAGCAGCTACCCAGCTTGAACTGTCGTGCATGTCGGTGCCGTTAGGAATCTGGGCCAGACCCGCGACCACCATGCAATTCTTGTTGTCCACGGAGAAGAAGCTTCCCTTGAGCTCAAGCTTCAGGATGATCTTGTTGGTGCTGTCCCAGTCCAGGTCATCTGGGTTGCCCAGATCCCAGAACCAGTAGCTCCCCCACCCGATGATTCCGGTGTCCTTGGCAGCCCCGCCCACGGTGGGCTTGGTTGCGTATTTGTCCGCGTGGATCTCAACAGCCCACTCGGAACCATTGTCGGACGATGAGACAACCTTGTTGTAGGGATTTCCGCCCCCATCATAGTGAACAGCGGGGACATAGGTGGCCGATCCCATGTCGAGGTATTGCCACCCACGGGCGAAGCCTTGATCACCACCGCCACCGCCACCGCCTCCCGGCGTGTATTGAGCTCGGTACTTCATCAGCCCACCTCTTCAAGAAGGAGCTCAAAAGTAGTCCCAGCCTGATCGGCAGACAGGAAGATCTGAGTATGTGCTTGCCCGGTGGCCCGGCCGTGCATCTGTACTGACATCCAGGTCCCCGCGGGGATGGTGGCAAATTGGCTGTCAATCGTCGCGCCATCGGTGCCGGTAAAGGCGATCGCGCCATTGTTGACCAGAAAGTGAAAGCTCACAATCTCAACCCCGGGCGGAAGGTCGACGCGGGTGGCATCGCCAGCCACCCCGGCAAGGGTCGCCCGGTAAATGTATGGGAAAGCGTTGGTAGCGGATAGGTTTATGGCCATGGGTGGATCCTCTTCAGGTGGCCCGGTTGTCCCGGGGTAGGTCGTCGTCAATCAAAAGGGTGAAGGCCCAACCAGTCGACGCCCATGCCTTCTCGAGCACGGTGGCGACTTGGTCGGAGAGGTGGAGGGTGGCGTCGGTGAGCGCCACGGTGTCGCCCACGGAAAGCCAACCCCAATGCGTGGCGGCCATGTACGGCACGGACTCGGGGGAAAAGGTCTTCTCTCGACTCCACCACTCAAGGACCAGGGACGCCGTCCCGGGGTCATACACCACGTCGGTCTCAACCACCTCGGCCGCTTCGCCAAATCGGGAAGCCGATGCCTTGACATAGAGGTTTGATGTGGCCTGTGGATCGTCCGTTGCTGGCTGCGGTGAGAGCTCGGAATAGCGCACAAAGTCGTCGCCGACCCCATCCTTGGCATATTCGAGGGTCAAGTGGTTCACCACGTCGGCCGGGTGGCGCTCGGATGTGACCGGGCCGGATCGCTGAAAATCCGGGCCAGCCTCGACGGGGTGGGCGTGTAGGGTGCGCGCGTCACGGTCATAAATGACCGGCCAAAGCCCGTCGGGACCAGGCACCACCGACATCGGGATCAGGGGGAGGACGTTGTCCTCAAGCCATTCCCATGGCCCGGTGTCTGGGTCGTTGAGGTACGTGTCGATCAGGAAGCCATTGAGGGCCCCGGCGGCGGCGGCCCATCGGCCATGGTCGACGGCCAGGGTGGACATCCCGAGGACGTAGCGGCACACATCCCCGGCACCTCGGAGAGCCGTGCCCGGATGGTAGGGCGAGGGCATGCCTCCGCCTTCATGCCAAGCCACCCAAAACTCATCAGAATAGCGATCGATCACCCCACCGGCCGCGGACACATCCACGGTCGACACTGGGCGCTCATTCACGTCCTGCTCGGTGACGACCGTACCCACCACCGACGCGCCCTCTTGATCGATGATCGTGACGTAGTTGGCCTCCACGGGGTGGCCTGCAATGAGGAGCTTGTCGGCCCCAAGGCCAGACCCGAGAAGGGGGGTGTAGTCGAGGACATAGGCAGGGGAGCCGGCCGTCGTTTGGGCCGCTCCGTCGGTGTCGTGGTATTTCCCCGGGTTGCCGATGACGAGGGGGTACACCTTGCCCTCAGAGTCGGATCGATATGTGGCCCAGGTGGATCCAGAGATACGCGCGGCGGCATCAAAGATCCGGCCCGCATCGTTGTATGGCGCCTCCTCAAGGGTGAAAGCCGCCCACCCCGTGGGTTTGTTTGGTGCGCCATATTGGGGTTGAGTCACCCGACCCGAGATCAGCCTGAAGCGGTTCTCCCAGGTCTGGTCGATCTCTCCATTGGCCTCAAGCACCATGGAGACCTCGCCAGTCGCGGCGGACAGATCGTGTCCTTGCCGGCGAAGCTCCGCCACATTCACGGGGAAGATCACCTCCATCGAGGAAGCCTGGGCGCTTGGGGATGTGGAAAGCCGATCGAACCCTTCCGAGAATTCGACTTGGTCCAGGCCCCCATCAAAGGGCAGGGCCCCGACCGTGGAGCTCAAACTCACCGGGTGGGAGCTGAACCGAAACACACGGCCCGCCCAGGTCACCTCGAGGAGCCAGACCGGACGCCGGCCGATGAGTTGGGAGCGGTTCAAGGCCAAGGACATCAGACCAGCTCCTCGAGAGTGAGGGTGGCCACCCTGACGACCTCACCCGAGGTGGGATCATCTTCGTCCCCGTGGATGGACTCAACCCGGACAGGGGAGGCCAGGCGGCCCGCCATGAATTGGTGCCGGCGGTTGAGCTGGATCACATCGGGGGCACCGCGGTCCACCCGTGGCAGGTAGACCACCGGACGGTGTGGCCCGTCGAGTTGACGAAGCAAGCCATCCATGAGGAACGGCACATCCTTGTCGGTGCCCACGGCCTGGGCGGAGGGGCTCCCGGTCGCGGTGAAGTAGTCGGGATCCGGGTCTGTTCCAGAGATCCCCGTGATGTCGATGCCATCCGTCCAACCAAAGTCGACCCGGCGAGAGGCAGGCCCAAGGACCCGGGTCCAGGTCGTTCCATCTTGGCGGGTGTCCGTGGCCACGTTTACGGTCGTTTCTACCGTTCGGCCCCATGAGTATTGGGTCCCGAAGTAGGCGACCGGCCCGACGACCATGGCCCCGATCTTTTGGTAGCCCTCGAGGGTGGGCCCGGCATTGAGTCGGATCCGGTATCCGCTGTAGATCTTGGTCAATAGATTCGCGACCACAACCAGATCCGAGGGTCGGATCGCGCCGGTGCCCGTGGCTGGCTCGGTGCCGTCGACATCCTCGAGAATGAGGCCCGCCTTCTTGGCGTTGGCCGCGTTGGTCCACTTGCCCGGGATTGTGGACTTGACCCGGCGAAGGACGCCACCACCGAGGTCGAAGGTGGCCCCGTCGAATTCTCCAGCGTGGATATATGGAGCACTCGCGCCGGTGCCGCCGGGGAATATCGAATTGCCGAAGCGTGCCCAAGGGAGGCCACCGAGGCCCGTGGCAAAATCGAGGTTTGCAAGGGTCAGCCAGGTCGAGGTCGCGGCGTCGTAGCCTTCCCACACGCCGGTCGCCCAGTTGCATCCAAGGAGGGTGAGCGCCACGGTGTCGGACCCCATGGCATGGGGTGCCGTCCCAAGGAGGGTCGTGTCGAGTGTGAGCGCGATACTCTCCGCGGCGGTGCCTGTTGATCTCCAGGCCGCCCGCGGGGTCGGTGAATGGCTCGGGAATACCCGGGCGAGTTCATACCGATAGTCGGTGTCGACGTGCCAGGTGTCACCGATCCGGGCGGGGCCATCGGTCGCGGTGATCTTTGTTCCGCCGTCGACCCATTGGTGGAAGCCATAGCCGGCAAAGGTCCGGGCCTGGATGTCGTCGGGGTTGGTTTGGCCACCGGCGAGACCGAGGCCAGTGTGAGCTCCGGCGGAATAGTTGAGGGCGCGCCATTTGGTCTCGGATGCGCTTGCCACATGGTGGCCCCACTGAATGGCCGAGGCTCCACCGCCTCCCGAATTCGTGAGGGTGTTGGTCGTTGGGCCGGCGGTCCACACTCGGTCGCCATCCGTTGAGCTCGAGCGCCACCAAATGGCCGCGTTGGCATCTTGCAGAGCCACCACCACGTCGATCGGGGTGGTCCAGTCCACGATCATGTCGGTCCCAATCTGGGCACCTGAGACCCCATCAAGAAGACGAAGGCGGGGCGGGAATGTCTGGGCGCGGATCTTGACCTCGATCCCGTTGGTGCCACCGTCGTCGAGGTGGGCGCGGATCGCGACTTGGTCGTTCACCAGGCTGCCACCGCTCACCATCTGAACGGTCGCATGGACGATCGCACCGCTGGCCGGGGTGGGACTTCCTGGCGGTGTGACTTGGTAGTGCTTGAAGTTGGCGGCCGTCGTGATGCCGAGAGACCCCACATCGAGACCCTCGGACCCGACACCGGTGGCGGTCCATCCCGTGTCGCCGGGGAGCTCAATGGGGATCCAGTTGCGGATCCAACCACTTTGCGTCGCCTGGTTGCGGTAGTCCCGAAGGCCCGGCATGGTCATCGTCGAATAGCCGCCCAGGTAGAACGCCCCGAGGCTGTTGTCTTCATTGCCCACCGCGGCGATCCAGTTGTGAAACAGGACCACTCGGCCGCCTTGCCAGGTGGCGGCGTAGTTGACGGGGTAGGCGTTGGCGTCGTGGCCGCTCCACCATTGGCTCACCCCGGCGCCATTCGTGCCGACGCCCACCGTCTTCCAGGTCACCCCGGTGTCGAGGGACATATGGACCATTCCCTCATGGATGTCGCCCGCGTCGGCGTCGCGCGCATATGCCCACATGGTGCCGGAATCATCGAGGACAAGGGCACAGTCGCCCGCGTCGGTGAAGATCGAGGAGGGGACCCCGGTGAGGCAGTAGTCGACCGCGGCGTGGATCACGGCCTCGGGGACAGACGTGAGGCGTTCATAGGCGCTCGAGATTGTCCGCATCACCAAGTCGTCGCCACCGCTTGCCCCGCCACAAAACAGGACATGGAACCGGCCGGCATTGGCGACGATGTCGAGGGATCCCATGTAGATCCCCGAGGTGGTTGGGTTGTCCGCCAGGTCGAAGCGCGCACCCAGTGAAGTCGACGCCCACTGGAACCACAGTTCACGAGAGACCAAGGCGGTGTCGTTGGACTGTGCCTGGCCGATGAGGAGCACTTGGCCACCGGCGTATGCCGCCCGAAGGCGGCCGGGGATCCAGCCTGTCGTCGCGCTCGAGGTGTCGACGGCATCCTTGAGCACCCCAGTCGATCCGACTGCCCAGGTGGCCCCGCCGTCGGTGGTGCTGTGCATCCTGATCTGTGCTTCGTCGTGGGCCGTGTCTTCGACCCAATGGAAAAGCAACACCGAGCCGTCGGGGAGGACGGTGAGGCATGGCGAGTAATCGACCGAAGGGGCGCCTCCGGTCTTTTGGTAGACCATGACCGCCGATCCCCATGCGTGGGTCGCCGGGTCCCGGCGTTGGGTCACCACCCGGTGAAGAGTGCTTGTCGCGTCCTGGTAGCAGACCAAGATCGTGCCATCGTCGAGCGTGACAGCGTGCGCGCCTTTGGTGGACTTCACGAAGGCAGGGGCCCCACCATCCGTCCATACAACATGTTCCCACCCCACGGCCACCGCGGGACCGTCATGCCCTCGCCATGTGGGATCGCCGTCCTTCCTCCAAATGTACCCACCGCCACCGGGCTCGGGGTGTCCGCCTTCGATCGCTTGGATGCGGAGGGCATCGCCCGCGGCCTGGGTGCCTGTGGCCTTCAACACGAGGTCATAGGAACCCTGTGCCTTGGGGACGCCAGGCTGGGGCCCGGCCTGCGTGAAGCTCGACTCACTGGCCCAGGTGTCGGTCCCAATGCGGGCATCCATGAGAGCCAAACCGCGGAGTTGGCTGGGTTGCGTGTCGCTTGCCATCAATATCCTCGCTGTCCGACGCGGCGCTTGCCCTTGATGGCGCGGCGCAACTCACCAGGGCGCCGCACCTCGTCACGGGCGAACCGGTCAAAATGCTTGTAAACAGGGAGCGCCACGACCTGGGCGGTGGGTGTCTGGCCTCGGTTGAGGGCGGCGACACCGGACGCACCGAGGTTGGCGGTGGCTTGGCGGGTGAGCACGGACTCACCGGCGAGGGCGTTGATCTGCACGGAATCCGACGCGGGGCGGCCAATGATTCCGCCCGCGTGGAAGGTGGGCGCCGTCTGTTGGTCAACCTTGGCCAAGGCCACCCCGGCCGAGGCCGCGGCCATGAGGGTCAAGACGCCCGCCTTTATCGGGCTTCCGGCATTCTTTGCCAAGATGTCCGAGACGGCGAGGGCCCCATTCATAATGATCTGGGTCCTGGCCAATTTCTTCTGAAAGGCAAACAGGCGTTGTCCTTGGTCGCCTTGGGCCTCGGCTTGCATGCCCACGATCTCGGACAAGATGCCGCCGACCTCATCGACCGCCGTGCCCGCTGCGGACAACATGGCATCACGGCGATCCTGGATCTCGATGATCTCCGCGTCGTGGGCCTCTTTGGCTTGGGTGCGGATCGTCGCGATGGACTCCGCCCGGAGCTCGGTGAGCTCCTTGGTCCTGGTGGCCATTGCCTTGTCGCGTTCGGCATCGGCGTCGAAGTCGGCAAGCTTGGCCGCCTTGATCTCGTCAATGATCGCGAGCCTTTCAGTGAGGCCAGCATTGATGAGATCGACACCCGTGAGCTCGACCTCATCCTGGTCCTCGATCAGAGCAAGGAGATCCCGGCGGCGCTTCTTTTCAAGCTCGGCACTGGCGGCCTTGACCTCGTCAGTCTCGCCCAAGGCCCTCTTCACTTCATCGAGGGCCGCGACCTCCTTGGCGTGGCTGGCGAGCACCTTGGCCGCGGCGTTGAGTTGGTCGCCCGTTGTGCGCTCCATGATCGCGGCAAGGGACCGACGCGCCGATTCCCTTTTGGCGTCTGTTTTGGCGCCAGCCACCCCGGCCGCGGTGGAGGCTTTGGTCGACTTCCGTTGCTTGTCCCTTGCTTCGAGGAGCTGATCCTCAACGGCGATCACCTTTCGGATCCCCGCGGCCATGCCGGAACGCTGGGACTCGAGGGCCGCAAGTTGTGATCGGGCTTGGATGAGTGCTTTCGATTGCCCGCTATACGATTTGATCACCTTGCCGCTTACGCCCACAGTACCGGCCGCCCGTTGCTTTTCCCTGGCCTCGAGCTTCCTGAGGTGGCCCATCTGGGCGGTGATCTGGGTCGTGATCTCCTTCATCTGTGGCGATGCTTCAAGCATGGCCTGTCGTCGGACGCGGATGAGGTCCCGCTCCATTTCCGTCAGCTCACCAGTCGCCACCTTGAGATCAAGGGTGCGATCGTAGAGCTTGGCCGACATGTCGAGAAGGCGGCGTTGGGTCTCAATGCCCACTTCTTGGAGGGCGGTGAGCCTGTCTTGTTCATCGCTCCAGATCTTATAGGCGGCCCCGATGGCGGCGGCGACGATGGCGAGGGGGCCGAGCACCTTGGACCCAAGGCGGATGGTACGGATCAATCCTTCGATACCGCCACCGAGCTCCCCGACCACATTGAGCACGCGGCCCGCTTCGGGATGCACCAGCTCGAGCGCACCGGCGACACCCTTGAGGGCGCTATCTGCATCGCCGGCGGCGTCGCTCGTTTCTTTGAGACTCGTGTTGGTCTTCTTGAAGGCGTCGGCGTTGGTCTTGGCGGCCTTCTTGGCGGCCTTCTCGGCCTTGACCAATTGCTTCTCGAGGGCCTTGGCCATGAGCTTCGCTTCTTTTTCCGTGATCCCGGGGACCTTGGAAAGCTCGCTCTTGAGCTGGCTTATGTCGGCCTTATAGGCCAGGCGCACCTCGCGGGATGATCCAGCCATCAGGCGCTCCGCTCGATCTTCTCAAGCTCTTCGGCCATCTGGTCCGCCATCTTGTCGATGAGCTTGGCCTTCGTTCCCGGCTTGAGGATGAGGTCTTGGGCCGCGTTCTTCACGGCCTTAGGTGGCTTCACGATCTCCTCGTATGGCCACAATGGCTTGATGTAATAGGCATAGGGCGCGGTGTTCCGCACAAAGGCCACCAGGTCGGTCTTCGTCACCCGGATCCCGCGCTCGAGCTTGGAGCGTGATGCCTCCGCGCTGTCCTTCCGGCGGTTGTATTCCTGGGCGGCGGATCGTCTCACTTTGTCGGTGTAGGCACGGCCCGATCTATTCCCAGCCAGGGCAAACACATTGCCGCGCGTGCCGGCGCTGATCACTTGAACCGGCCAGTATCGTTGCGCCGTCTTGAACAGGTCGCGGGTAGTCCGCTCCATGATGTGGGCGGTCCTTGGGATCGTGTTTTCAATGAGAGCCTCAAGGGCCAACATGAAAGGCTGGTCGACCTCGATCTCAGCGCGGCCCTTGCCGTACACAACACGGCCCCGGAAGATCTTGGCCATTTACTCACCCAGCCAAAAGTCGCGCGCCGACCCGTCGACCTTCACAGACTCTCGGAGGCGTGGGGCCTTGGTCTTTGCGGGTTGGGTTCGGATCCGGTGGTAGGCAATCACGTCGATCTGGTCCTGGCGGGTGAGAGTGTGGAACCACCCCGGGCCGTCTCCGTAGAGAATGCCGAGGTGGGTGGCCATCAGGTCGGCGCCACCCCGGCGCCCTCGGTAAAACCTTCGACCGTCGAGACCTCAGTTTCTCGAGGGAACAGGGTGGTGCACACGATCTCGATGACCTGGACCGCGGCGGTCATTAGCTCCTCGCGATCGTGACCAAGGGGGAGGAGGTGGTTGTAAACCTGGCGACCGTAGGTGATGGGGTCGAAGCCCGTGGCGTGGAAGGCCGTGGCACCTGGGGCGCCAAGGCCCGGGACGGAAAGCCCAAGGCCAGCCATGAGGGCCCAGGTCTGGCGCCGGCTTTCACCGTTGGCGCTTTGCCAGGCCACGACCACATCCTCCCGCTCGGCAAAGCCGGGCAGTTGGACGGGGTAGCGTTGGCCCTTCAATTCCACCGTATGGTGTCCGTTATCCATAGTTTGCTCCCTGGATGCGGTGACGGTTTAGGACATGGTGATCGCGCCATAGACCACGAAGGACGCACTCAAGGAGGATGGATCCCCGTCCGAGTAGTCGAGAGTCACATGGCAGTCGTCGAGGGTGATCTGGTGGTCGCCGGCGGTGTCGCCGTGATCGGTTCCCTCAATGTCGAGTTGGATCTTCACACAGTAGACCTCACCCGGGAGGGTGGAGACGTTTCCGCCGTAGCTTCCGCCCTTCAGGAGAAAGTCGGTCATGGTCTGGTCGGATCCGTCGCTCAGATCCGCGAAGTGACAGGTCCACGACCCGGTCGGGAAGGTGCGGTTGGTCTTTCGCAGTGTCGCCAGCTCACCGCGGTCCAAGTATGGCGTCACCTCATGGAGGGTCGAGCTCAAGCCAGACAGTGAGAAGTCGCCGGCCTCAAGCGTGACCTCGAGTTGGGCGGGGGTGGGAGTCGCTCCGTCGAACAACCGGATGGTCGAGTCGCGGAAGTTTTTGATCACAGTTGAGGCGGCCATGGTTTAGCCCTCGCTTTTGGTGGCCTTGGCCTTCGGCTTTCGCTTTGGCTTTGGCGGTGGTTCTGGGTGATGGTTGAGGAAGTGCAGGGCAGCCAGGCAGGCCACCCGGTGTCGGGGGTTCGTGCTTCGCTTGATCTCGAGAACCGGCGCGGCGGCATCAGCCCAACCGGCGGCATGGGTGTCGAGGAGCTCACGGGCTTCGGCGTGGGTCATTGGAGAGCCATCCTGTGCATACAGGTGAAGTGAACCTCACCAAGGAACCACTCACCCGCGTCGTCGACTTCCCGAATTGGGACCTCCGAAAAGAGCACCTGGAGATCGGCCCGGATCGTCTCATCCATGCAGGCTTTCACCAGGTCATGCTCGGCATCCAGCGCCAGGTCGTAGTCGGTGATCTGGTCTTTTGGGCGGAGACGGTAGAGGAAGCGAACGGCCGCGGTAGTCTTGACAGTCGTACCTTCGGCCACCCGTTGGCGGTCACCCACTGGTCGGGTTTGAATGACGCCCACCGAATAGCCAAGGTGTGCCACGCTGGCGGGGTCTCGGCCAAAGCTCGAATATGGGGATCGGCTTTCCTTCCACCCAGACAGGCCACTCACCGCGGTCGCGATTCGGGAGCGGACCGAGGCGACGGATAGGGCACTCATCAGGAGCCCCGGCCGGAGAGCCACACGGTGGAGATCACCGATCGTCGGCTGTCCTTGCTATCTGCAAACCCGTCGTCGTCGGTGTCGTATGACATGGCGACCCGGTGCCATCCGATCCCGTAGAGCTTCCCATATTGGTTCGCGAGCTCGAGCCATTTGCCGTCGCCCGCCGACATATGGAAGTCGGTGAAGATGAGTTCCAGGGTCTTGAACAGGTGAACCTCGCGGAAGGCGTGCGGGTTGACCACCAAGTAGGGCCTGTTCCCTTCACCGATCAAGCGGTTCTCAATCTCGGCCCAGGCTTCGTCAATGTAATCTTGGTAGCTGGTCAACCCGGACGGCCGGAGGCTGGTGAGGTCGGTGTGGCGTCGGGTGAGGTCGGCGTCGGTGACCACGGGGTAAAGGCGGCGACGGACCAGGCCACCGTCGGTGCGGAAAGTGTGCGTCACGCCGTCGGGCATGGTGAGCTGCCACTCGAGGAGCCACCCAGCCCCAAGGATCTCGGTGGCCAATGTGCCAGATGTGATCGTGTATTGGGCGACCGATCCAGAGATCGAGACGGCGGCGGAGGCCACAACCTCGAGGTTGGACGCATTGAAGACGGACACCGCACCCGAGATCGGGGCGACAAGGGCCCCGTCTCGGTAGACCGGGCACTTGGCCAGGTTGTCGCGCCCACGCTCGAGCCACTCGGGCGTCAAGAAGCGGGCGCTATACAGGGTGTCGGTCGAGCTCATGGGCTATCGGCCCTCGTTTCGGTCGCGGCGCTTGGCGGCCTCGGTGGCCTTCTTCTTCATGGCCGCGGCCTGGGCTTGCCCTCCAGACTCATAGGCCCGGCGGGTCATTTCCTGGATCGCCTCCCGGCCTGTGCGCTTTTGGTCACCCATTTGAGGCCGCCTTCTTGGTCGTCTTGGCCTTTCGCTTCCGCGCGGGCTTCTTCATGGTCTCGAGCTTTTCGGTGTCCTTCTTGGCGCGGGCCTTTGACACCTTGTCTTCCTTGCCCGAGTTGCGCGTGATGCGTGCCTCTTGTTGGGCGACGATCGCGGCCTGGATGTCCTCATCAAGGGGGGCAACGTGGCCGCCATCAATGAGTCGGTGAAGGAAGGCGAGATAGCCGTCAAGATCCGGCTTGAGGATGACCCGGCCGCCGACCTGTTTGATCTCGACCCAGGGCTCCATGTGAACGGCGCCATTCACGCCGTCATACACTACACAATAGTCCTCGCCGATCGTGTCGGGGTCCAAGATGGTCCACCCGACTTGCCGGGCGTTCTCTCGAGCTCCGCCCTCGGACATGTTGGCACCGATGCCACCCACGCCGGGATCGAGCTTCATCTTGGAAAGAATGGGGGCCCATTGGCCGTTGATGACACCCCACCGGGTCGGGTGGTACTTGAACACGAACGCCGGCGTAGCCGGAAGGTTGAGCCGCTTGGATCGCCCTTTGGTTCGGGTGACGGGACGGCCCTGTAGGGTGCCGGCCTCGGTGTCGCTTGGGTTGAATGCCATGGTCTGCTCCCTGGCTTGGTTGGTGGAAAAGGAAAGGGCAAACCCGGGGCAGACCCAGGGAGCAAAAAAGCCACCCCGGGCCGCCCCGAGAAAATCACGCGTCGGTGATGATGCTCACACCGCGGGAGTCTTCGACGATGGCCACGCCACAGAAGAGGTTACCCGTGATGATCGTCTGGCCCGCCGATGCGTTCCGGCTAAACTCGGCCACGATCTGGGCCCCGGCTGGGACCACGATCTCACCGCCCGAGTAAATCGCGGACTGCATGCCGGTCGCGTAGCCAACGGCGCCCGCTCCAAACATGCCGCCGGCACGATCCGCCCCGGCGTTGGCCGTTGGGACTTGCTGGCTCGAGAACACGTCCACTCCACCGAATTGTCCGGCGTAGCCTTGTCCCTTGATCGCGATCGCTTCAGCGCTTGCAGGCTGCCAAGACAACACGCCGGTCTCGGCTCTGAGAGAACCTTGCCAGTCCGTTAGCTGTACTGGGTGGAGAATCGCCAGGTATGGCCCGGGGACGCCGGCTTGGGTGAGGGCAAACTGGGCGTCAAACCAATCGTCGACGCTCATGTTGGTCCCGCTGGTCCCCGCGGTGGCGGTGAAGTCGTCGGTGACTTCGCAAACCATCTGGGTAAACCGCATGTCGGCAGATCCGACCATCGACTGAGCCAGGCGGGGAGCCACCAGGCCGATCGAATCGGACAAGCTCATCAAGTCGGTGATCTCGTACTGCAAAGCCTGGCGAGCGATCGTGATGTTCACGCTGGCATCGGTGAGCGCAGTGTTTGCGACGCTTGCACCTTCAGCCACTGAGGCCATCTTGTCGTAGCCGTCAAGGCCAGCCTGTCCGACTTGGAGCACGGTGGAACCGCGGCCAGACATGTCGCCATAGTTGACGAGGGCGGAGTGACCCATCAAGCTCGCGCGATCGGCGAGCAAGGTGGCGAGCTCCTGGTGGAGGATGGCGGCGGCGCGAATGTCGCCACCCAATGCATAGGTAATTTCGTTAGCCATGGGGGCACCGGGGGTGTGGGTGTGGATTGATTCCACTCACCCTTTTCCGCGGTTCCGGGTGCGACCCGAGGCGAGTTGTCTATGGGGATGTCGCGCCCAGTGTACCGCGTGGCACCTTGGCGCGTCAAGTATTTAGCGACTCTCACCCGCAAGGATGGCCGCCCGTTTCTCTCGGTATTCCGCGACGGACATCTTTGATATCGCCTGTGCGCTGAATGTTCCGGGGGCCGCGGTGTGTGGAACGGCGCCCGCATCGGCCGGCGGGGCTGGGGTTCCATTTGTCGTGTGGTTCTGTACTTCAGCCGGGGCGGCGGCCACGGTCTCGGTCGGTGTTGGTGTTGTGGCTGTGGGTGTGGAGCTTGCGAGCAAAGCCGCTGCCGACCTGGGCAGGCTGTCACGCTCAGAGAGCCAGTCGGACAAGCTCACGCCCTCCGGGGCACGCCGATCGAAGATGGCCAGGAGATCGGCCACGTCCTCGGGATCGGTGACACCGGCGCCCATTGCAGCGACCGCCCGACTGTGGGCCGAGCTTTGGCTGGTGAGTTGGCCCTCGAGCTCAGCGACTCGGGCGGTGAGTTCTTCGGCATTCGTGGCCGTGGCGCTCGCGGCCTCGATCGACTTTTTTGCCTCTGCAAGATCGGCCTTGAGTGTGCGGCGCTCGCCATAAATCTCATCAAATCGAGACTTTGGCACGGCGTCGGGGTTGTCTTTCTCACAGTGTGGGCAGGTAAAGGCCATAGGGTGCTCCCTGGTCTATTGGGTGGATCGGTTGAGGGTGGGAAGTGCTTGGGCCGTGATGGCCCCGAGGTCGGCCTTGGCCTGGGTCTCGGTGAGCCCGGGGTTGAGTGTGCGGTATGCGGCCACCCGATCGAGAAGGCCAGCCTCAAGGAGCTCGAGCACATGCTTCCGCCGGCCGTCGAGCTCCTGGGCGGACAGTGGGATCTCTTGGTAGATCACGGCATAGCCATCCTCGGGGAGGTCGGTGCCATTGTGCCGATTGAGGAGGATCGCGGCGAGTCGGATGAGTTGAGCATCGGACGCCATGAATTGGGGAGCGTAGCGGCGTTGGGCTTGGCGCTTGCCTTCATTGGTGAGGGCGATCGCGTAGCCGCTCCGCGAGCTATTGAGCCGCTGAATGTCCGAAGGTGGAACGCCCGCGTCTTGGGTGAGCCTGGCGGCAAAGGCGGAGATCGCCCGCTCGAGACTCTCGATGTCGGCGGCCTGGCTCCATTGCCCGACCATGGGTTGGCCTGTTTCGGCCGCGCTGTCCGCATTGGACTCAAGGATCAAGACCGAAGCCGGATCGGTGATGACCTCGGCCCGGCGGCCACCGTCGGCGTCTTGGATGGACAGGCCCGCGGGGATCAAGTTGGCCAAATACCTCTGTGGCCAACTCGCGTCGCGGAGGCAGTGGAACCAGAACGACCAGGCGACCGCCAGATTGAGCGATCCCTCGACAACCTCGACGCCCTCCCAAGCATCCCAGAGCCGATCGCCGGATCGCTGTGCATGGTAAAGGACATAGGGGATCACCGGTGTCCCATCGGCCTTGCGATACGGGTAGGTCTCGCCCTCATAGGTGGCGCCCAGTACGGTGAGCGTGAGATCCACGCCCTCCTCAATGGGGCCGCGCGTGCCGGCCTTTAAGACTCGATAGAGCGGATACCCTGGATCGCGGATGTCGAGGACATCCCAACACCAGACCAGCTCACCCTCAACATCGCGGAGGCGGAGCTCACGGATCGAGTCGGGGATATCTGGCCGGTCGGGCCTCGAGGTGGCTACCACCTTGTCGGGTGGGACGGGTCGGAACCGGACGCCCTCATCGTCGACCGTCACCCTCATTAGGTACTCGCGGCACCCAATCACCCGGGCCTGGAACCATTGGGCTTGGGCCCACAACCCGGAGGCCGTGAGGGCACCGGACGCACCGAGGAAGGTGGCCACATCCTCGCGCTCTTCGTCGTCGTGCCGAATGTGCGGGGTCTTGTCATAGAGGACGGACAACTCACGCGAGATCACCCGGAACGGGTTGGCCGATAGGTCAAGCTCACCGTGTGCGGCCGATCGGGTGGTGCCCATGTGGCGGCGGTATCTCTCGGCCAGGTCTCCGCCCCAGTTGCCCTCGAGAAGGCGGCGGCGGAGTCGGGTGTGGTCCCAGCGTTGGGACTCGGCCGAGTCGGGTGGGGCTGGCATGTGTGGGATCTTGTGCATGGTGAAAGCCTCTACTTGTAGAGCTTGATGTGAATGGGGGCCTTGAATTTCGGCGAGATCAAACTGACACCGCCGTACCGGAGTGCATCGATCGCGTGTTTGTGTTCGTCGTCTTTGAATTGCCAGTGCTTCAGGCTGCGGATCGTTTGCTTGCAGCGTGACCGGATCTGGAAGTTGTCGCGCTCCATGCATTCGTGGAGGACGTTGGATCCGTAGTAGACCGACCACCGGGGCTTGTGAGCTGTGCGGATGCGGAAGGCCGGGCGGCCTGGCTTCATGCCGAGGACCGTGGAAAAGCCTTGCATGAGTCGATGGTTGGACATCTTCCCACCGCTCCGCTTTCCGCCATAGGCCCGATCGCCCACCCATTTGTCGACATGGTTGTGGCTCATGCCGTTCCGCTGGAGCATCTTGATCATGCCGCGGGCGTGGGTCTCCGGGCTTGCCGCCCCGGCTATGTACTCATCGAGGACAAAGATCTTCGACGCTCCATCTGACTTGTCGACCGCGACCAGGACCGCGACCTGGCTGCCGACATCGGCGCCATGATCGATCCCGATCCCGATCTTGTATGCGTGGCCATTTGCCACGGCCTCGGCCGGGAGGTCTGGCAAGGGTCCATCAACGATCATTTCTTCGTTGAAAGCCTCAAAGACTCTGCCCTCGGTTGAGCCTTCCCAGGCGCCCTCGAGGCGTTGAGCTCGGTCGATCGGGAGGTAGGCTTGGGCAATGCGATCGATCTGCTCCTGGGTGATCAAGGGGCGGCCACCGATCGGCGTCGTGTTCTCGATGGTGAGGGCGGCCTGGTGGTCGGCCACCACTCCCTCCTCTACAAGCTTCCGAAGCCACCCCACCGGAGCGCCGACCGGCGTGAGCGAGATCCCAATGACCCCGCCTTTCCGAAGAACCCGAGCTTGAAGCTCTCCCCAGATTTGGGGCGGGGGGGGTTCGTCAATGAAAACACCGTGAACGGTGGCGGAGGCCAGGCCGAGGCTTCCCTGGTTGGTCGTCTTGATGCGGACGATGGATCCATTCTTAAAGATGACGACCGGAACCTTGCCCCGGTAGCCACGGCCCGGGATGTAGACCGTCTCCGGGTGCAGCTCATCCTTGGGCGCGAGTTCGTGAAACTTTTGCTGCACGCTCTTCGACTGTTCCCAGCTATGGCAAATGATCCACAGCTCGACCGGAGGGATGTGGGTGTCAAGGTATGGGTGGGTGCCCGTTGCTCGCCAGATCACCTCGGCACATGTGGCCATGGTCTTTCCGATCTGATTGCCGCCCCTTAGAAGCTTGACCGGTGAGGCGTCCGAGAGCCATGTGAGCTGCGGCGGGGTCGGTCGCCAAAACTCGAGGGGCCTGGTCTCCGCTTTGATCCGAAGCTCACTAGCTGCTCGGGCAAGGGTGGCCAGGCTCACTTGGTGCCGCCCTTCTTGGTGGGCATCTTCACAACCTGGCCCGCGGATAGTGAGGCCAAGGTTGCCCGAAGCTCATCCTGTAGGACGGCCGGCAATTGCACGACCGCATCTGTAATCACTCCCATCAGCTCGGTCGGGTCCATCACCTCAAGGCGGTCCAGTTCATCGACCGGCGCCTTCTCCTTGAGCTCGACCTCCAGGCGATGAAGGACGGCGATGGCCGTCGACTTCCCGGCCGCCCGGCAGTCCACCAAGTCGTCGCGGACTTCGGCGAGCTTGATCGCGTAGTACTCACGATCCTCCAGCTCGAGAAACTCGAGGCCCCGCTTGAGCTGCTTGGAATAGCGCCGAATGCTCACAGAATCGCCCCCAAATTGGGAACCACTGAACGACCGGGGGGGGTCGTTTTCTGAATCGGAGCGAGAGAAAAAGTCGAGAGGTTACACAC
>Ga0098054_1000397_pt1 | contig 29236 bp, 19 predicted proteins | sample 16_taG_FD_75048 | JGI IMG/M metagenome (GOLD analysis project Ga0098054, IMG submission 75048) | Marine viral communities from the Subarctic Pacific Ocean - 16_ETSP_OMZ_AT15313 metaG | ecosystem: Environmental > Aquatic > Marine > Oceanic | place: Pacific Ocean | collected 2015-01-18
GTTCTTGTGTCTTTTGGTTTTAAATGTATAGCATCTATACCTCCAACGTATGATATTCCTATTGATCCCGTATTCTGACCTTTGCAATGGGCCCCTGTCTTTTCAACAGGTCTCCCTTCGTGTACCGTCCCATCGAGGTATACTACATAATGATAACCAACATCCGACCACCCTCTAGCTTTATGCCATCGGCGGATCTCTTCAACTGTTGTTTCTCTGCCTTCTGGAGTAGCAGTGCAATGTACGATGACCTTGTCTACTTTTCTCATTTATTATTTCTTCTCTATTATTTTATATAACTTCTCGTCTATTTTATCAAGCTTATCGCTATTTTGCTCCACTTTTTTCTGTGTATTCATTATAGTCTCTCTAATAAATTGATCTTTAAGATCATACTCTGTTCTCGTGACAGGAGGTATAGGAAGTTCTTTAGCTAATTGTATCTCGGCCTGTATAGCAAACCACATGCCAACAACGGTAGCAATAAAGCATATCATTATAGCTATTGTTCTTAAATCTAAAGTTAGTTCAGTATTATCTGAGATCTTATCGGTCATAGGTTTTTTTTTATAAGGGTTTATGTAATATTTTTTATAATTACATTATTTTTAGTTTTATTTACGTTTATTTCTCAAAAATTTTAAGTATTCTTTTCTACTGGTAAACTTGTCTCTTTTTTTATTTCTTCTCTCCTCTCTTTCCCTTATTTTTAAGAACTTTTTAAAATCTCTACTTTTAGTTTCTGGGTATGCTAAATCCCATTTCTCTTTAGGTAGATGTGTATATTTACTGTATCCAAATATTAATAGTATATCTGTATATAATTTTGTTTCATTATCTAAAGCTAAAGATATATTCTCAAGCTTTCTATGTAATCTATCTAAAGGTATGTTTGCTATTAAGTTCGCTCGCCTAGCGTTTATCTCCCAAGCAGGATCTTGTGGGTATAAATACCAAAAATCATCTAAACCATAGTAATCTGATCTTTCTTTATTTATATTCCATTTTTGTAGCTTTTCAATACTACTAGCTTGTTGAAATTTAGAGCTAATTGGTGGAGACACAGAAAATATATCTCTTATCATTTGGTTCTGTTCACTTCTTTTAGGAGTTATAAAGCCACCTTCCTCTTGATCTCTCCATAATTTATCTCTATACTTAGACAATTCTATATTCTTAAAAGCTATACCTGCTACACCTGGTATACCAAACATTTTCATTTGACTTTCTAACCAAGAGTTTACGGAATAGAAATATGAAGTCTTTTCTTCCGGAGTTAATTCCTCTTCTTCATCATCATCTTTAAACAAAGGTATTAAATCAAATACATTCAATAAATTTTGAGCTGCTGAGAAAAACATTGATTGTACGAAAGCATAATACGTTAGTTTAGAAATATTAGTTTTTACATCACCTCTTCCATTAACAAGATCTAGAAAAGCTCTTTTTGATAACCTAGCATACTGAAAAGGAGTATTCATAAAAGCAAAAATTAATCTACCCCAAGGACCTATTTGTATACTTGATATTCTAGATGGGTCACTAGACTGCTGACTCTCTTCTGCTAGTCTTTCAAAGTCTATCATTGTTTTTTCTATAGCTTTCTGTTTTGTCATATCTTTTAGATATGTATTTAATCTGTTTCTATAGAAAGATGCACCACCAAAAGCAATAGCAAATGAATCCGCCATACGGGTAGGTATATATCCAAACTTTACTAACTGAGCATAAAACTTTCTAAAAGCAGCCATAGAATTTTTTTCACCATACATTGAGTCTAGTAATATTTTTTCAACAGCATTAGATTCTATATCAAATTTTAAACCTCCTCTTCTGTTAGTTAAATATCTACTATTATAAAGCATAGAAAAGTCTTTAACAAATTGTTTTGGATTTGCCATTGCTTTTCCTGCTGCTACTAAATTATTGTCTGACCAATTTATAAAGTTAACAAAAGATATTAATTGTAGTGCTGCTGATTTAAGATTCAAGAACATTATAGAGTTAACAGAAGCATTAGTCCAACCCATAATACCTGATTCCAAATCATTAATAGGTTTTAATGGTTCGTTTTTACCAGTATACATTCTTTTAAAAGATCCATTTAGTTCTTTAATAAAAGAAGTACCATACAAAGACTCTAATTTTAATAAATTCTTTTTAGTAAATATGTTTTCAAAATTGTTTTTAAACTTCTCAAAGAAAACTTTTCTCTCACTTTCTGCGTGATTATATATATCATGACTAACAGTATTGTTTATTATTTTGTCATTATACTTAATATAGTAGTCACCCTTACCTTCGCTTCTAGTTCTACCTATTAAACTCCTTAGAGAACTAGCAAATAATAAAAACTCAATATTGTTTGGATCTTTAATAAAATCAACTAAACCTTTTAATTCTTCTTCAGACATAAGAGATACATCTATTTCTTCTCCAGCTGTATAAAAAATATAAGTTCTAACAGCTTGTTCAGCAGTGAAGGTTTTACCCTTGATAACAACCGGGCTTTGTAGTGACTTCTTTTTAAACTTAAACTTTTTTATTTCACTTATCATATTATCACCTTCAGCTTTAGTAATAGCTTTTTCTTCAACAAGTTGTTTAACTTTAGCTGTTTTAACTCTTTTAGTTCTAATTGTTATATCACCATCCAGCGTTTTCTTAGATAAACTAGGCATACCATTTTTATCTATAGATGCGACATGGTCTGATCTATCAAATAACCTATTATATTGTATGTTTAAGTTTTGTTTCCAAGTTCTAAACTGTTTTTGACCTTGGTAATATGGTTCTAATAATTTTTTCCCTATAAATCTTATAGCCGCATCACCATCTTTACCGGAAGGAACAAAAACTCTAGTTAAACCTATAAAATCCTCAGCATTATAAGGTATGTAATTAAATGTATCACTTAATTTAGATATAATAGATCTGTTTTTACTCATAACTTTAGCTCCTGCCGCTGTTATTTTATCTTTAGAAGCTATTTTACCTTTTGTTTTTTGTTCTATTATTTTTCCTAAAGTGTTACTAAGAGATGATAACTGAGCTCTAGAGGGTGGGGGTGGGTTTAATAGATCATATATTTTAGAATCCATAGCTATTTCAGATTTTCTACTTATAGCTTCTTTATCTAGTAATATAATTTTCTCTGCATCGTTAACCATGTCTAGGAAACTAAAGTAAGAATACCCTTTACTTACTAACAAGTTCCTTAGAGCCTCACTAGAACCATTAGACTCTAGTTCTTGCTGTGTTATATAACCTTCTTCTTGTAAATATTTTCCAATGTACAGTGTAGCACTTGATGGCTTTCTGAACCAACTAGTTTGATTCATTAAACTAAGACTAATATCTATAGCTCCATGTCTTTCCTCTATGTCATTAGCTATAATGTCCGGTATAATTATACCTCTATTTAAATTTAATTTTGTTTTAAACTTGTTGTGGTAAGTCTTAAATCTTTTAGATCTTTCATCTGTTTTAGAGGTGTTCTCAACAGCTCTTAAGTCTCCCATTATAAAGTTAAAACCTCTAATCTGTACGTCTTCAGTAATAGTAGCACTATATGTTGTATGATATAATTCCATATCAATAGCTACGTCATCTAGTCTTAAAGCATCTAAAACATCATTTCTAAACATATTTAATTGCTTAGAGCCGTAGTTAATTATCTCACCTGATTTTATATCTTCAAATATAACATTTATGTTTTCAACAGTTATTCCATTATAATTAGCAGAGTCTATTACTATTTGAGCTCTAGAACTAGTATCTCTAGATCCATCATATCTATTTATCTCTCTCTGTAATCTGTCTATAGTGTCTTCTGTTATGATCTCTCCAAGTAATTCTTGTCTACCTCTAAAAAATTCTGTAACGCTAGGATCATTAGTCAATAAATAACTAAATACATCAAATCCAGCTTGCTCAGCTATCATCTCAGCAAGAGTATCTTTTCTAGTACCTTGTGTGGATTTTCCAACGTTAGCACCAAAGAAGAAATCTAAAAACTCTTGTTGATTAACTGCTCTCTTTTTTGTTTTAGCTCTACCTACACCAGTACCATCTTCTTTTCTACTATCTCTAAGTTGTTTCCCTGATTCTTTAGTAAACTTAAATATAAAAGGGTTTGGAATATTATTTGCTTTTTCTTGTTTTGTTTGAATACTAAATCGTGAATTAATAGCATCGATAGGCATAATAGCATATATATCCTCCCAATATTTAGCCATAAAATCAGGGTACCTCATACCTAGAAAGTTATTCTTTATTCTACTACCAAGAACTTTTGTTTGTATCTCAGATTTAAGCTGAACCATTAAGTCTCTTGATAATTGTACTTTAAAGCTTTTTGAAGTAATGTTTAATTTACCACCTATTATTTTCATAACAGCTGTTTTAACTATGTCTTTCAACTCTGGTGTAAAACCTAAAGTTTCCATAGTTTTCACCATTTGCTGTACATACTCTTCGTTGCTGAAATTACCATAATCAGGACTATAACCTACTTGCTTGTTACCAACAGTAGAAGAAGAGTCATCTGTGAACATCATAGATTTGTGACCAATTAACTCTCTTAATATATTACCTTGTCTTAAAGGTAGGAATTTACTTATATAAGCTCCTAACGGTCCTTTTGATGGATCGTAGTTATTTTCTAATATCTTGAAAAACTCAAGATTATAAGCTTGTCTAAGATCCTCTATAGTTAGTTTACTTTGAATATTTGGATTAAATTGTCTATTTACGGTACGCTCTATTAAACCTCTGTTTAAGTCAAATAATTCTTCAAACTTTTTTGCCTTTACTTCTGGAGAAGTCTGAGGATCATATGCTTCATCTACTATCAATCTATTAGCTCTTGTAATATCTTTAGCTTTTTTAGATATACCAGCTGGGAATTTACCTTGATCTAGTAAATCTCTTTCTACCTCTATAGCTTTGTTTAATTCTTTTATCTTTACTATGTTCTCCTTCATTTGTTTAGCAATGGCTGGATCATCTCTAAGAGATAATAAAGCTTTTTGCTCTGAGATCAAAGATTGTTTTCTTTGTTCTAAGGTAGCTTGAGCCGCGGACTTAGTTCTACCTGTTAATTCATCAACATCAACACTTCCTTTTATTTTAACACTACCTTTTGAAGTTACAAATTTATCCCAATTTTTAAGCAAACTCCAAACACTACTAGGTGTTGTAAAATCAACCTTGTAACCAACTGCTTTGAATATTGAAGAATTTATTAATTTACCAAAATCAGATAAAGCATCATTAACAGGTGACTTAACGTCTAAAGCTTCTTGACTTTTGATATAATCACCCATAGCTGTTAACCACTCTTGATTAAGTGTTTGTTGATCAGCTCCTTCCCTCTTATACCCAGCTTGTTGAAGTTCTATAAACTCTACCATTAAAGCTGTTTTTGGATCTGCAGATTTTTTTAGACTTGATTTCAACTTACCAACCATATTAGCTAATGCCTTAGGATCCATAGAGTCTAATATAAAGTGAGTAACTTCATGACTTTCAGCAAAAGCAGAGATTAAATTTCCGTCAGAATTTCTATCACTTTTTAATATATTTTCTTTAATAGTTTGACCTACTATCATAGCTGGTGTGATATTAGAACCTTTATATTTTATATAATTACCAACACCTAAAGCTACTCCACTAATTTTACCATCAAGTAATTGTTTAACTTGTCTATCTACTGGTATATTATACCTTTTAACGAAAGCAGCAGCTTCTTTTCTAGTTCTAAAAGTAAAAATCCTTTTATCAGCCATTGGCCCTTCATTTGACTCATTAACTCTACTAGCTGCTTTACCCCTGTTTCTTTTTTCAAAATCTATTACTTGTTCTTTCTGAAGTTCATATTTAGAATCTGATAATTCTTTTATAGCTACTTCAAGTTGCTCTTCTCTATATTTTATATCTTCTTCTGAAGCGTTATTATTACTTTTAGCTTCTTTTAAGTCTTGAGCTTTTCTTTCTGTATTCTTTTTACTTTTATTATACTTGTTAGCCTTCTCTATAGCTCTCTGTTGTTCTTCTTTACCTTTTATTTTATAAACTCCTTCATCTATAAGTACATCTTTAGCATCATTTATATTACTATTTTGTTGATTAGCCTCTTCTAAAGTAATTTCGCCTTCTTTTAAAGCTTTTTTAACCTTAGCTCTTTCAGCTTTTATCATACTTAATATATGTGACTTACTACCCCATCTTGTTTTTAAAACAATTTCCTCTAATCCAAAATTAATACCAGATCTACCTTTACCTAATCCAAAAAATAATAAGCTACTTAAGAAACCTTGACCAGCACCTTCTTTAACTCTATTTATATCGAATTTATATATTCCAGTACTACGATTAGCTCCAGCCATAGAGTTTACCTCCTGTAGACCTTCAGTTATAGATTCAGCAGATGAAATTTTTAAAGCATCTATACTCATGTTTTTAGCCCCTGCTTTATCCATAGCCTTTTTAATCTCACCTCTAAGTAAAGATCTCCAAGCTTGTCTTGGTATAACTCTAGCAGCTTTTGTAACTACAAATAAATTTGATCCAAAATCTAATGCTGCGTTTGTAACACCTACTCGTATAGCTGTATTAGGATCGTCTTCTCCAGATTCTATAAGATCATATAAAATTTCTTGCTTCTTGAGATCGCTAGCATTTTTCCAAGAATCACCATATTTATCTTCAGCAGTTCTATATAATGACTCTATATAAACACCACTAGCTTCCTGTATATATGTACTACCTCCAAAAGTAACTATTGCTGCTAACATTTGAGTTAGTTGCTCACCAGTCATCAATTTAAAATCTTTAAATGTTATACCATCTTCATCAAAAAGTTGGGCACTATCTAACATTTCTATCTCTTTTGTAAGTTCTTGGCTTTTTGATATCTGAGATATAAAGAATTTGTTGTGATTTTTTATTTTGTTTTCTAAATAAGGTATTGGATCTACACCTTCAAGTATTTGTTTTCTTTGATCATCAGGAAGAGAGTAGTAACCTTGTAAGATTCTCATGGAAGCAGAGCTCTTAGGGTATAGTTTAGCTATATCAACTTCAAGTAATGTATTTTTTGCTAGCTCTATAAGTTCTTTTTCGTTTAGATCACCACTTTTAATAGCGTTTAAGAAGTTTTTTATATTCCTATTGTCTTTAGATCTGTGTATTAATTCTGTATTAACAGCTCCAGATTGAAAACTTTTAATTGTTTTAAATATACCTTCTAAAATGTCAGAACCCTCTATCCAGTCAGGTAGTACCTTTGACTTATTAAACTTTCTTATATCAACGTTTAAATCTTCACCTACAGTCTGAGTTATAGATGTTATTAACTCATGATAACCTTTATCTTTTTTTATCTCCTCTTCTAAAAGATTTAACTGAAATTTATTCATCTTCTCATTTATAACCAACAAATCAGCATTTGATAAGAAATCTCCTTCCATTCCTTCAAGTATCTCTATTTGTTTTGCAAGAAATAAATCTTTGTTTTTACTAAAGAAATATGGAAGAAACTCTTTAGACATATAATCACTTTCATGAATCATGTCACCTATAATTTTGTCAGCTTCAGATATTAAGTCATCTTCAGTTAAACCTTCCTTTATTCTTGTTGCAAAGTTTTTTAGATTTTTAGTCTTTCTAGACATGTAATCTTCTTTTAAAGATCTTTTATCTAAAAACAAAGGCTCTAGTATCCTTTTTGAATCTTTAAAGTTGTGAACATTTATTTGCTTCCAATATTCATAGTAAGAAGAGCTTATATCAGAAGGTGATCCAACAGGTGTTTTTACAAATTTTTTAGCTATATTATATCTATACTCTATAGATTTATCTATTAATGGGCTAAAGTCACCTTTCGCAGAAAGTAACTCATCCATAGTTTCAACATAATCTTTTACCTGTTGGTTATATGTTCTAGGGTCTCCGTAGACCATACCCGCGCCTGATTCAAATTTAACATCGATTGCTGCTACACGGTAATTTCTATCTACTGGTTTATCTTCAAATGAATTTGGGGAGTCTTTGGTCAGGGTATGACCTAATTGGAATTTATTGGTTTTATCAATTGGAGTTTTCTTTTCTACAATTCTTTGTGTCTTTGGATCTATAATCCACTCCGATGAATAATCTTCCGAGTTGGATGCCGTATCTTTTTGAGACGATGTCTTTGCACCCATTGCAACACCGTCTTGTTGCTTTCCCTCTTTGTATATATTAACGAAGGATTCATAATCTTTAGTAAACAACTTTTTACTACTAACTACGTCGAATACTTTTTTCTTATATTCGTCGTCTTGCCAAGAATTTTTAAACTTAACATAATCTTGAGTAAATAATTTCTTATCGTAAAGTACTTGATAAAGTTTTTCTAACATATTATTCTGGTTTAATGTCTAATATCCCTTCTTCATCAGACGCATTAGACGCATTAGACGTATCAGACGTATTAGATGCATTAGACGTATTAGACGTATTAGATGCATTAGACGTATTAGATGAAGTGGCTTGTTGATTGTACCATCCTATTGCTTCAAATGAGAAACCTATTTGAAGCATTAGTTCTCTATACAGTTGTGTTGGGTTTTCTGCAGTAAAAGGATTAATTGGTGCGTAGTCCATGTCAAAGTTTGCATCTGTAACACCTTTATTTAATTTAAAAAGATAATTGTTAGTACCATACCATTCTTCATAAGCTTTCTTAATTTCTTGTTCTGTTTTCTTTTTCTTATCTTTATCTGAAAGACCTGCTTTATATAACTTATAATGCTCATCAGCGGTTATAAACTTAGTTGCATCAAAATTCTTATCTCTACTTTTCATAAAGGCTATATATTCTGCACCAACATTGGTTTCTCCATCTTTTATTTTTTTAAAAATATTTACAGCAAATTGCTTAGTTTCTAATGCATCTTGTTTTCTAAGTGTTACTTCTTGCCTCACAGAAGCAGTAAGGTCATTAAAACTAAACACGTTATCATTACCATTATTCTCATTCTCTAATCTTTTCCTTTTTGCTTCAGCTTGATTATACCCAGCAGCTGCTGTTTTATCAAACATATCAACGTATTGATTAACAACTATATCCATTAATTCTGAGTGTTTTGTTTCATCTTTTATTAAATTAGGGTCTATACCTAACCCACCATCAATAATAAAATCATCTGTAGCTAGAGATATAAGCGTTTCTCTACCTCCTTCAGTTATCCAGTTTTTTAATTGTAATTTATGGAAATTTTTACTAGCACCGTCAAGTTTATTACCTGAATTATATATAGATTTGTTTAAATTAACAACTTTGTTTGCTGTTTTAAAATCTTTATTGAAATACTTAGGTAGACTATTTAGCTCTGTAACATTACCATTACCAATAAAAGATATATTTCCATTTTCAGTTATTTCTATATCATGTTTGTCTGTCAAGACATCTGTTAATATATTTAAATTACCTGGTTCATTACCTTCTGAGACTAATCTATTAGTAAAGTCCGGTAAATCTTCTTCTTTCATATTCTTAAAAATATCAAATTGAGTACTAAGTTGCTGGAAAGCATCAGATATAGAGTTCATTTTAGAAACAGACTCCATATAGGCGGTTGAGGTAGGGCTATACCTACCAGCTACTCTAGCTGCTTGTGCATACTCGTTTCTTTTTGATATTAAAAAATTATTTACTGCATTCCTATATTTTGGAGAAATCTTTGCTACGTTCAATGGCTCACCCATGTTCTCTAAGTAGGATGCTACTTTAGACTCAACATCTGCTTTCTGCGCCTTTCTATCACTTAAGATTTTTTGTACAATACCCATAGATTTAGCAAATGGTTGCTCGAAGGATAAAGATGGATCATAATACCTGCTTTGGTATAATAAACCCTGTTGTGCTATTAAATCTTTGTCTGCCATATTATTTATTTTTATCTCTTAAGAGCAGAATATATTCCTGCTCCAGCTCCTATTAAATTACCAACCCCTCCAAGCATTCCAGCCGTAGCTTGTTGTCTAGCTTGATTTGCTGCCGCTAACCTTTGTTGAGACATGCCTAATAAAGTTCCTGTTTTTTCTTGTTCCATTTGTCTAGATACCATTTCACCTTGTCTTTCCATGCTTTGGAGTTGACCAGCCATATTAGCCTGTGCCATTTCATTACCAGACTCTTGTTGAGCGATACTAGCAGATGCTTGCTGTAAGTTTTGAGACTGTTGTCCAGCCATAGCTTGAGCTAGAGCAGCTATACCAGAACCACCCGCAGCTCCTTGCATAGCTCCCATAGTGTTTGATAAACCTTGCTGTTGTTGTTGCGCGGCGAAATCAGCAGTTTGAGTATTAACCGTTAAGTCCTCATATGTGTTCTCCATATTTTGGTATGCGTTAGAGGTGTCTAGATTCATATAAGAAGCTTTATTTCTTTCAAACTCTGCTTTAGCTTTTCTCTGTTCTCTTCTTCTTTTACCACTACCTATGATACCCCCAGCTATACCAGCTAGACCTTGAATACCTTGTAATGCTGCTCCAATTGGAATTGCCATAATCTTTATATTTTTATATTATTATTATTACACTTTATCGCTAAATATTAACTACTTATGAATATTTCAGAACTAACAGCAAATAATTCTACCTTAGAATTAGAAACTATCTTAAATTCTGCTTCTCCATAATAACCTATTACTCCAGATGTATTTACAACAGCATCTTTAGCAAAGAATATGAAATCACCACTACTAGGTCTCGGACTAGTATCGGCTATATCACATGTTATAGAAGTAGATCCTATCGCTGTACACTCTCCTATTTTGTATATTTCTTTGTCATCACTGGACATATCTTGGAAATAAACTATATCTTCAGCATTAGACTGAATCGATACATTTATAGGATTATTAAAGTTTAAAGTTATACTAGCCATGTTTTTTATTATTGATTAGAAAATTCAGTTTTATATACGTTCCAAGACGTACTGCTACTAATTCCAGTTATTCTTAGGTAAGCTAAATAAGTGTTTGTTGTTGCTTGCTTGGTAAATTTCAAACATATATTACCGTCGCTATATCCTAAATTAGATGTACCATTATTATCACTAGTGCTTGTATATACTAAGTTTTGAACACCAGATTGATTACCACTACTACCGAAAGAACCTCCATTAGGTACATTGTCGCTTCTATTGCCTGTAGTAGTAGCAACATCATTATCAGTGATAGTAACCGCCTGAGAGTCTTCACTTGTTGTATCAAAACTAGATCCATTATACGTAAAAAGATCCATACCACTTGGTCCATGTTGTTGTCTAGCAGGATTCGTTGAGCTAATATTGTCTCCAACGAATAAAGAATCTGCCTGAACACTCATGTAGCTCAATTGATTACCATTACTATTGTCATTGTTAGAGAATAGTATTTCAAATCTATCAGGAACACTAATAGCATTAAAGTGAACTTTAAATACTCCAGCTCCTGTACCTAAAACAACTGGTACTAAATAAACACCTTCTTGCCCACTAGTAGTAATTGAAGCTCCAGGTGAAACACCTATAGCTGCATTAACTGTAGCAGTATTACTATCTTCGCTACCATCGTTTGCTTTGTAAGTGAATGAATCTATAAAGTTTGTTGAATCATCATGTTTGTAGTAAACTGTTGATCCACTTAAGGAACTTCCAGCGCTTACCGAGGTTGTTTGGTTAGCATCTGTAAACAGTGAACCATTGCTTGGCACAGACACAATAGTATAAGTTAAAGTATCATTGTTAGCATCAGTAGCATTTAATGTTACGAGAGTTCCTCCGCCTTTCTGTGCTGAAACACTAACAGTATTGGCTACAGGAGCGGTATTTTGTATATAGTTATCTATGTTTAGTACAGATGTCAAATCCTGCTCTGTTGTAGAATAAATATTAAAACTAAGTTTTATCGTAACAGATGTTGAGTTGTTATCGTAAATGGTGATCTTTGTTACCTCATAATCTAAAGAGCTTGAATTTTGATTTGTAAAAGCACTTATAGGTATATTGTCTAAACCTATATCGCTACTACTTGTTAACACAAAGGTAGTAGTGTTTTCATCATATATACCAAAATCAGTTTCATTAACTTCTAAGTATGTATCTAAGTTTGATGGTAAGGTTATTCCACTTTCTGTAGTTGTAACTGATAATGTTAATTTAACTTTAGATTTTTGTAGTATATCTAAGCAGCTAGGTTGACCTGATGATGTGTTAAAAGTATTAGATAAGTCACCTGTGATACAAATTGTATATGTCTCAGATCCACTAGATATAGAAGGAAAAGGTATAACATATGAATATGATCCAGAAGATGGCATAGTAACATTAGATATAGAGCTAACTGATGTTCCTCCAGAATCTACTACAGTTACACTAAATTCAGCACCCACTCCTCCAAAAATCTTGTATGTTCTACTTTCTCCTATCTCTAGTATGTTAGAAGAGGATATATTATAACCTGTTATTTCAGCTTGTATTACTGGTATTACTATAGCTGAGGCTTTGAAAATTATTTTATCACCAGAAATAGACTCGTTGGGAAATTTATAACTTATGTAGAAAGTTCTAGATATTAAATTACCGTCAGAATCATTAGTTGAATCATATGTTATAGTGTAACTATTTTGATCTCCTATAGATAATACCGCTTCTGGAGCCGACGCAAAGTAGTAGCCACTATTAGCACTTATTACTTTAGTAAATATTTGAGTGCTCGTATCATAAGCTCCAGATGAACTGTAAGCAGTGTTTGTTGATGGCGAAGGTGAAACATTACTTGGGTTAGTGAAACTAGTTACATCATAAGTACCTTGTATAGTGTATTGAACAAGAGAGGCATTACCATCTATGTCTATAACTATATCTGTATTTGCAGATGGCATTGTATAACTATCGTTTAAGTCAACATCTACAAGAACAGTGTTACCAATAGTGCCAGCCGTTCCACTGTTTGATAAACTTATACTTGTTATACCACTTGTAACACCTGTATTATCTGTAAAACTAGAAGCAGAGACTACGTAACCTTGGTCTGGAGTTATAACTAATTGAGCATTTTGAGAGCCTATAGCGCTTCCACCAATTTTAGTTAAAGTAACAGAATTTATAGTACAATTGTTTAATGCCATGTTAGTCGTTGTTTTCTTTTATGGTTAGGTCAAATTTAGTTGTTACTGTATCTCCAGAAATAGATTCTAATAAATCTATACCTTGTGTTGAGAACTCAGCGGTATCTAAACTACCAGTTTGGTTTATTTCATTCCAAGTGTTATTTCTTCCACTTATAAAATTGTAATATATACCTTCTTTCTCCTTAAAATCTAATACTTGACCGTCTTGAAGGTTAGTGTTAATGAAAGGACAATACCAACCATCAGATCCTTCATAGAATAAAGTCTTGAAGTTTTTAACTTTCGAAGGCATATCGTTAAATATAAACTTAACACTAGACTCTTGTAAAGTACCTCCATAAAAAGTATTTCTTTCTTCATTATCATGAGACCATATAATACCGTTTTTTAAAGTATAATAAACATTATTCAAAGATGTGCCTGATTCGGCAACAAAACCTTTAAATGTTGGCCAGCCATTAACCATCTCTTTATAAGAAACTGTTTTATCATTCTCGAATGAAATATTATAACAATTAGAGTTATCATCGTAACTACCTATTATTTTTGATTTATGTGAAGCTAATTTATCAGAGAAGTAATCTGACATACCTTGTGAGGATATCTCAGTTAACCCGTCTCTAGATAATCTCATAACTACACCTCTATTTTTATCAGTAAAGTATGATCTAAAACCATAATAAGAAAAAGACTCTGGATTTTTAGAAATACCATATTCGCCTATATAAGGAATTACTTGACCTAATACATTGGAATTAGATGTTATGTTAGCGCTCCCGTCTGCATTAAATAGAGCATCTTTCTGAGCAAGTATCTTTAAAACCTTATCTTCACATAGAACTGTTAAATCTGTGTCTCTAGCGTGAAGTTTCTGTATTGTCCCATTAGCTGGGTTTAAGTCTTTAGTTATAGATTCTGCTTGTATAAATTGATTAAGTCTATTTACTCCTGACACAGAGTTAAATATTTGAGAGAATATAATTCCAGATCCTCTTCTTTCTTCTTGATAAGGCTCATCTAATGTAGCTGAAACCTTAACACCTTTACCTATTCTTATAGCATTATAATCGTCTCTAATTCTATCAGATTCAACTCCGTTACCGAAAGAATAACAATTGAACCAATCCAGCTCGTGTTGTGACGGTACTGCTTTGTTACCATGACTACTTATAGGTATGTTTTCACTTGCTTCATAGAATATATCTAAGTCTACACTCTCTTTTGGTTCAGTCTCCCATATAGCTGGGTTATTTGAAGTAAAAGTAGAATCAGCATTATACTTGGTTAAAAATTCTAGATTAGTAGTAGCGGTTGACTCATTAACAGTTATGTTATCTTCTGGTGCCCAAGATATTGGTTTATCTAATTTTAAAGTCCATCTAATCATTCTTGAGCTATAAAACTTTCCTTTTTTAGATCCTTTATAAGTCACACAGTGAACTCTAGAGAAATCTTTTATTTCGTATATAGTTTGATCTGGGTCATCAACCCATCTTATTTTTTGACCAGGAGACTCAAGCATTTTAACAACATCTTGTTCTTCAGGTCTGTGACTAGTTTCAAAACCCCACCAGAAACCTTCCCAAGCCTTTGGATCTTTATCACCCCACTTAAAATAACATATATCTATATATTTTGAACCTTGTCTAGTACCTCTACCGTGGGTTCCTCCTATTTCATAAGTTTCACCACTAGGTGTAGTATCTTCCATTAAACCACCTTTTCTAGAATAAGTTCTATGTTTATTACCTGTATTATCTATAAACCAACCTTTTCTTAAAGGCTTCCAAGTCTTAGATGAAGTACCAGATCTTGTAGTATTACCTAGCGATCTAGTAGCTTCAACAGCATAGTTTTCTGAAGAGTTACTATTAACTATGTTATCTTTTAAAACGTGATCATTATATATTTTAACAAAAAACCTTCCTTCAAACTCTGGTTTATTTTTAATTTGAGTTTGAAATATTTCTATACCTAAACCACTACTAGAATTTCCATGAGAACCTGTAAAAGACACGTTCTCTAAAGGCTTCTTAAGTGAAACTCTATAAAAGGTATCAAATAGTGAAACGTTTTCTATATCATAAAATATATTTGTTGATGTTCCTGAATTGAATATTTTACATTTTAAATCAGACAGTGATATTATATTATTTCCTTCAGCACCCGCACCAGCATCATCCCAGTCTTCTTTAGGTATATCTAACGTCAATATTTCATCTTCAGGAAAACCTGATGACTCAAAACCAGTCTCTATTTTTCCTTTAGATACGTTTTGTTGCTTTAATGTTATAGGAGCTTCATTCTCTATGGCTATTACTTTATATCTAGCCTCTGCGTCAATAAATAAATCAGAGTCGTGTCGTTTTTTAAGTATTAAAAACGTATCTTCTTGAACTTTATTTCTTTCTGATGATGGAAAAGATAACCATACGTTATCTGAAGACTCAACATAAAACCTGTCCATAGCTAAGTTATAGTACTCGTTAGAGTTTTCTTTTATAAAAAACTTAAAATGACTAAAACCTTCTGGTGGATCAGATTGTAAAGTTAGTTTTATTTTATTATTTTTATCAGCTTGTGTTTTAGGTAAATTTACAGAGCTAGTTTCTGATGAAAAAACAGGTGTCTCTCTTCCATACTCGTCTTTATATACTACACCAGCTTGGTATGTTCTTGATGTCTTTATAGATTTACCAGGTTTCTTTATTGTGTCAGGTTGTAAATTTGGATCATGCTCTATACTTATAGAAACTTTTGGTTTTATATTGTTAGAGTTCTTGTCTTTTATGTTGAAATTTTGTAAGTAGTTTGCGTAAACAAGCCTATTAGCTACTATCTCTTGAGACTTTGCTAATCTTGGAACGTTATCCCAAGGTCTTAATATCTGATTAGATTGAACAACCTTACTTATTATCTCTGATTTTATAACATATTCGCTTGGAAAATTACCAGAATCATCTTTCTCTAATGTGTCTACTACGTATACATTTTGATTACCCGAATCTTTGTAAAGTATATCTATTTTAATTACATCACTTGGTGTATTACTTGAGAAAGAGGTAATTTTTAAATTCCTAACATTATTAGTCATACCTAAGTTATAACCTTTAAAAGGATTGTACTCAAACTCGCTTGGTAAAAAAGCTATTTCTGAAAAAGGAGAGAAGCAAGATATTTCATTGTTGTTATATATATATCTATAAGCAAACCTAGGGAATTTAAATTCAAACATAGGTGGATCTTGTGCTAGTGAAACATCCCATATTATTGTTTCTGGAGGAGCATCTATAACAGACTCTATGGTACAGGTAGCAAAAGATTGTGAATTACCTAAAGGAACGGTATTTACTTTAACTCTAACAGAATACTCTTCAATATCTTCTTCTATATCACCTGTCTCAGCCGTTAACACTAATGTGTCTCCAATGTTATAGTAAGGAAGGGTACTTAACCAGGTTAATGTAACAACTGTTCCAGCGGGTTTATTAACAACCTCACCATCTACAGTTGTTGTAAAATTCTGACTAGTACTAGTTTCAATAACAGCTATGTCACCATTTTGGTCTAACTGTTTTGTATTATACATTACTATACCAGGCTCTGTTATTGGTGATTTCTTAGCTACAGCAACATCAGCTTCTATAAAATCTCTACCATATATTTCTGTATGTTCAGAAAACTGATCAGCAGAAGAAGCTTCTCTAAACCTACTTATATTAACACATTTAGGTTCATTTAAGTCATCTGTGAAAAACAACAAGTCATCTATTATATTTATACCTGTTATTAAGTTGTTTTTGGAAAAATTTAAAACCCCATTTCTGTCTACTAAAATAGGGCTTACAACATCTGTTGTTTGGTTATATTCTATAACAGCATCCATGTTGTCTCCAGTAACAAACCAGTATATACATTCTGTTTTATCGTACTTTATTGACCCTATAGTTTCAGCTGTCCCTAAAGTAAAACCATATTGGTCATACTCTTCACTAGTAGGTATGTATGATGTGTAAGAACCTGTACTGCTATTTAAAGATTTATAAATATGAGGCGTATTACCTAGTATATTTTCAATAGCACCAACGTTACTGTTTTCTGAACTAGATATCTTGATATTTAAAGCGTCTCTGTACTCTCCTGGCGGGACAAGTCTTTCGTCTAAATCTTTGTTCATTCTACCAGACGTAAACGGTCTTTTGATTTCAGGCATATGTTAGTGTTTTAAATGCTTAGACTTACCTCTCATTATTTGAGTTAGTTCTTCTATTTTAAGATTTGATAACCTCAGCTTTGCTTTTCTTGCAGATGCAAATTTTTCTTTTTTAAATCTATTTATAACGTATTCAGGTACATTAGCTCTAGCTGATAATATAGATAGTGCTACATATTTATATATAGCTTCTTCAGTAAACTTATGTACTATCATATCATCATCGGTGGCTACACCATCACTTATATATTTTAATGTAACTATTTTAGATGCTAAAGAAGCATCGAAGAATATTTTAGATTTTAACGGATCTATAAAGAAAACACCATTAGACTGAGCATATTCTGGTTCTATACCATATCTACCTCCAAGTATCTGTGTTATACCACCTTCGTTTTCAAGACTATTTAAATCATCTTGGCTATCTTCTTGTCTTCCTTTAAACTTCTTCCAAGTCTCAGATTCATTTGCTGTAATTATATTTCCGTTGTTATCAAAAGTATAATTATAATCGCTGTCTTGCACTAAAGGTAATGGATTGCTTGTATTTCTAGTTGGGTAGATTATTCTTTCTATACCACTACTATCTAACCAAGTTAGTTTTACATAATTAACATAATCATGTGGTAGTGTCATTTGTAGGTTAGGAGGTACTTCTATTTCTTGTGATTTTTCTGATTTAAAAATATCATAAGTATATTCTTGCATACATCTCCTAACGTGGTAAGCTACATCAGTTCTTTTTATCTTACTTATTATTTTGTTTTCACCTACATAGTTTACAATAAAATTGTTTACTAGATCCTTCAGGTTTATAAACTGATAGTTTCCATGATCGGATCCTTCGTAGTATTGTTGTTGTGTTCCAGTAAATAAAGCCATTTATTAAGATTTTTGTTGTTGCATTTCTTTTATCTCTTCTTGAGAAGCTAATTCATATATAGAAAGATCTCTAACTAAAACACCTGCTAACGATAGTATTTTTATAACTAACTCTGGTTCATCAGAAGGATGTAAGCCAAAATCTACACTACCAGTAGCTGTGTATTGTGCATTACCTAAAACACTAGTGTAATTCCAAACAACTTTAAGAGGTTTTTTTACATAAGTACATTTAACGGCAAAACTGTCATTAAATTGTGAATCTCCTAATATTTTTACACTGTTAGTTTCGTCTCTTGTGTATACGGGAAAAGAATTGGTTGGTTTTGCTAGTGGTGATGATGATATATATAAATACTCATTTTGAGAAACTCTTTCTACTTCTGAGCCATCATATATAACTGTACCTAGCCTGTACATATCTGAGGGTAATGTAAATGATGAAGTGGATGAAGAATAAGTTAAAGATTGAAGTTTTTCAAATAAGCTTATTTTTTCATTGAGTAAATCTAACATGTCTGAATATTCAGTACTGTTACCCTGTAACCTACCGAACTGTTCTACATCATAGAAGTATTGCTCGAATATATCTAACTGAGCTTGATTAGCAAATAAGTTAAATTCCTCTGGCGTTAAATATCCTCTTTGTTCTTTGTTAAGTATTGCAAGAACTTTCTGGTAAACTGTGTCTATACTTACTGCCATATTTGTTTTTTTATAATGATTAGGCCACTATTTATGCGGCCTAACCGCTATAAGTGACTTTAGTTTAGTCTTTTTTCTATATTGCTATACACTTCTACTCCGTCATCTGTCTTAAACCAAGCGGCTAAAGCAGAGTATGGATTTTCATCAAAAGGTACAGTTACTAGTTTTCTATTATTAGAAACCCAATTAAATGTTCTTTGATCTTGTGATAAACTTATGATACCAGCTTCTACAGCTTTAATACCAAAGTTTCTAAGCTGAACATTTTCATCTTTAGCTAAATCTAAAAATAACAATGGATTTCTTTTAGCAAACAACATAACATCTCTTTTGATTTCTTTGCTAGTCATGCTATTAACTTTATTTCCAACTTCAACTCTAAGGATTGCTTCTAATTGATCTATATCTGATCTTTTAGCACAGTTTAAAGCTTCTAGTTCTAGTTCTATATAATCTAATTCATCAGCAGCATCTTGTACTGTATCTAATTCTGTATATAAACCATTTTTTAATGGGTGATAAAGTGAAAGTAGCTTCTGTAAAGCTTGTTGTTGTTTTGGTACGGATAAAACTCCGTCTCTAAATATAATTTGTCCAAGAGTAACTTCACCTTTTTGTTCGTCTACAAAAGGACTATTTTGATTTGTTGCATACCTTAATTCTCTTTGAAGACCTGCTTTTTCATCAAAAAACAATAAAGATCTTTTTCTAGAGTGTTTACAGGGTATGGTTGTTATAAGTGGTTTTTTGTTAGATTTAAGGTAATAAACCCTATCTCTTACTTCCCAGCTTGGTTTTGCTGGTTCTTGTTTCTTTGGAGCAGTCATTACTTCTTGCTCTTGTATTATTTTTTTATTTGCTACAGGTTCTTTCGCTGTAGTCTTTTTCGCATTTGCTGCCATAATATAATAAAATTTAAAAGTTGAGAGTAAGATTTACCCTTGAAAATACATCAAGGGTAAAACCTACAATAAATTACTACTAAGCGCTTGTATCTTTGAATAAGATAAAGTTATTAGCTCCTTGCACACATAAACATCTTTCAGATAACATATGTACATTCATTTCATCAATGTCAGAAGTATAGTTACCACCAACAGAACCTGTAATCCAAGTTTTCATTCTTCGATCATCAGCTTCGCTAGCTCTATATCTAACATGTAAGAAAGGTCTTTGAATGTTTTTACCTAAAGTTTGATCATAAACTGTAGAAACACCAGCAGGTACAAGTACACCGTCGATATCTGCAGTAAGACCTCTTGTAGCAGCGTCATTCAAATATTTCCAATCTGTTTTGTAAAAGTCATAAGATCCTCTTCGGAATCCAGAAAAACCTAGGTTAAGTGCCATATCTTCGCTGTTACTGAAAACACCATAAGATGTACCACCTGTACCATAAGAATTAGCTCTTGCTAACATGTTGTCAATAGCTAGAGAAGTTCCTCTATCTAAGAATAACATATTTTCTTCAATTGCTCCTTGCTTATCAAGTTCTTTAAGAATTACATCAAATTCAGCTAAACCACTAAGACCAGTTGAGTTATCAAAATCGTGATCATTGAAAACTAAACCTCTATCTTCGATTGCAGCGAAAAGACCTTCAGTACCTTTAACGTCTTGACCAGAGTCTGATCCAGCAGCGTCAAAAATATTTATAGTTTGAGTAGCTTTTTCAGCTTCTACCATAGTCATTTCTAAGTAATCTTCGAAACGTAATCTAGTTTCATGCTCAGATTTTAAATACCACAAGTAACCAGAAGTTCCTAATTCAGAAGTAACCTCAACCCAACCGATTTGAGCAGTGTCAGATCCGTTGATGTTATATTTATCTTTGATGATAACAGGTGAATTACTAAATTTTTGAAACCCAGCGTCAATTGATTTTTGCATTCCAGCAGAACCTTTTCCAAATTCAGATCCATAAACAAATACTTTAAGATCTGTTGGATTAGAAGCAGCCACAAAAGATGCAGGCCAGTTAGCAGAAGTTAAAGGGTAAGCCTCTAATTCTCCAGTAGCAGCATCTACAGACTGTACAAAAGCTTTTACACTTTCGAATCCTTTAGATACAATAATTGTTTGATTAGCTCTAATGGCATGTGCTTGCGCAGCTCCAGAAGAGTTTAAGATTACTAACGTTTTATCACCTACAGTATTATCAGTTTTTACTTTAGCGTTTTGATAAGCAACGTGTAATCTTCCTTGTTCAGTCCATACAACTTCGTCAGAAGCCATAGGCATTTCAGCTCCTACCATTCGTAAGAAAGAAGACACAGATCTATTTCCATATCTTTCTACTTCTTTTTCGTAAACCTCTGGTAAGAATTGTTTTGTAAAGTCAAAATCTCCTCCACTAATTGACAGGTAGTTTTTGTCAAACAACGTTTTAGTTGGTGCAGGAGTTAATCCAGCGGGGTAAGCCCCTCCATTTTGAAAACTCATATTTTAATTTTTTAAAGTTATTTTTTTATTTTTATTTTAAGAGAAGATGAATCATCTCCAGACACTACCCTGTATTTTGTTCCACCAACATCTGTAGTTTTTTCATGAACACCTCTAGGTTTCATATCTACATTCTTTGATCTAGAAATACTTTGTTTTATTGCATCTGCCTTTCCTTGTTCATAGAAATGGTTAGCAATAGCATCTGAATTCATAGCCGTAAAAATTGCTTTGTGATAGCCTTTTGCGTCGTCCATAGTGTTGTCATCCGTTAAAAACTTTTTAACAAAATTATTGATATCACTTTGACTCTGCTTTACCTCATTAGCATTTTTCACATTAAAACGAAATCTTTTTTCTCCGACATTATATTCAAAACCTTTGAACTTATCGCTAAAAACCTGCTCGGTTTTATTTAAAAAGATTTTAGATTGTTTATCTGCTATTTTAGATACCTCTTCGTTCTCTTCTTTATATCTATTAAAGAAATCAACTGCTTTTTGTTGATCAGATGTTAATTTTGATCCAGCTTTGATCTCTTCGTAATATTTATCTTTCTTTTTATTTAAAGACTGTTTTGCTTTATTAACTTCTTCTTTAAAAGCTAGTTTAGCTTTTTTAACAGTCCTTTCGTCATCTAATTCAGAATCATAAGAAAAATCCTCTAATAACAGATCTATATCAGAACTGTCTAAGTATGGTTTTTCTACTTTATAGTATTCTTTTAATAATTGGATGTCGTCTATATCTTCGTAGTTTTTGTTTAAATTAACATAGTCCTCTAAAGAACCACCTGTTTCATTAATAAAATCTACAACTTTTTGGATATTCTCCGGCAAGTCTATACCAGCATCAGCTTCCACTAAAGCTTGTTCGACTTGATCTTCTAATTTTTCTATTTCTTGTTCTACGGTTTCTCCAACCTCTTCATCTGTTACTTCTTGTAAAACTTGTGTAACCTCTTCTTCTTTCTCTTCTTCAACTTCTTCTTCAACCTTCTCATCAGTAGGGTTTAAGTTGTCGTTTTTCCTAAGATCAATCTTTATAGTTCCATCTTCATCTATAGTGTTTTTTGAAACTTCAGATTGTTGCTGTTCTTCTTGAGGTTTTACCTCTACTTCAGCTTGTTTTTCAACTGCTTCTTGGTCAACGACCTGCTCTAAAACAGTTTCTTCTTTTTGTTTTGTCATGATAAAATATTATATAATTATACATTAGTATTATCACCTGGGTTCAAAAGAACCTAAATCGAAATCACCACTCAATATATCATTTCCTGATGACTCAAAATCTTTTGGCCCGGCGTTTTTTTGTCTTTGCTCTATAAGCTGGCTTTGTTGGCTAGCTTGTATTTTTGTTCTTTTGTCTTTTCTGTCTTCTTTAAATCCCTCTTTAGATTTATATATATCAGCTTCTTTTTCTTTTAAAGCCATATTTATTTGAAACTCGTAAGACATTAATTCTTTCTTAAGGTTAGCTTCTTCTTTTAATCTTCTTGATCCTAAATCAGACTTTGCTTGTTCTAGCTGTATTTGAGAACCTGTTAACGCTTGTTGTTTTTGAACTTCTAACTGTGCAGCAACCTGTTGAGCTTGAGCATTAGCCTCTGCCTGAGCTTGCATGTTTTGTTGTTGTATTAACTGATCTCTTTCTAGTTTCTTCTTTCTTCTTAATTTAAGTAGTTGGTTAGCGAGTTTTAAATTCTTAACCTCTCTAACATCGATAGCATCTTCTAAATCTACAGTACCTTGAGCTATGGCCATTTGAATATTATTTTCAAGCATAGCTTTTTCTTCTTCATCAGGCGTAAGCTCTATAAATATACCAAAATCGTGTAAATGTAATTCGTCTATGTCTTCTAATGTTGAAACGTTATGTATACCTATTTGTTGGATAAAAGCATCTCTTGTAGGAGAATATTCTAATATATCAGAAACTCTAAGAGATAATGCTTCGGCTATTTCAGCTGTAACAAATAAACTTCCTTGTAATATATGTCTAGTAGCTGTATTACTATTAGCTGCCGCTAATTTCTGAACACCCACTAAAGCATTTTTATCAGGAGTACTTCCATCTCTAGCTTCGTTTAAACCTGTAACATCTCTTATCATTTGAAGATAATAATTGTATGTATTTATTAACGATGCAATTTTATTGTTACCAGATCCTGAAGCTATTTCTTGAATAGGTATCTTACCTGGATTTAAATCTCCTTCAGACGTGAAGGATCTACCAATAACAGAACCAGTTTGGAAGAACATATTAAGCGCTTCCTGAGGATTATAATTAGTACCATTACCTAAATCTATTTCAGCTAAGCCATCTGCATCTAAGTATATTCCGTCTGGAACCATTCTAGATAAAACTTGCTGTAATTTTAAATGTGTTATTTGAATCATGTCAGCAAAACCTACTATTCTACTAACTAAAGATTCTATCCTACCTTTATACATTCTAGGAGCTACTATAGAATAATTCATACGTACTTTAGTAGAATCACTCTTAGGTCTCATCATGTTTTTAGCCATCTCCCACTTCAAAAGAGTGTTAGTTCCTAATAATAAAGCTCCTTCATATAAAACCTCTACAGATCTAGATACTTTTTCAAATTTATCATCGATTACTTCTGCTGGAGGATTAAATGTATCGTCTTTTATTATTATTTTAGAAGCACCAGTACTAGTTTGTTTAACCTTATAAACTTCATTAGCATACGTTTTGTAGTTAAAATAAAGTATTTGAACAGAGTTACTATCTACACTGTTTGCTTCGTTTATAGTTCTGTTATAAAAGCTACTATTTTGAACACCTTGTTTTGATAGATCTTTTAAATCATCTTGTGTTAGATGTGGAAATTGCTTTTTAAGTTCGTTTATTGGTATGGTTTTTATTTCGCCAACATAATACACATCTTCAAAGTAGGGAGAATCAGTATAAGAATATATAACATCAGCAGGGTCAACATACTCTACTTTTATACCTTCTGATTTATTAAATGTTGTTTTTGCACAACCAATACCTAATACAGCTAGATCATAATTAACTCTTTTTCTAGTTAACTCATATCTATTAGAGTTAAGTATAGTGTTTATAGCTTGCTCTTCTGCTATCTCTACAGACTCCTTGTAGTTCAACTGCATATGTAACTCTAACTCCTCTGTGTTTTCTGGTAGTTTATCTTTTGAATTCTCAAAAAGATTTACCCCAAAAGCCTCCATTGCAAAATCACTTAGCTCTTTTGTTTGCATGTCTCTTAAAACAGAATCCATGTAAGCAGTTCTTTTCTCTATACCATATGGGTCTTGAGAGTAAGCTTTTATATCAAAAGTTCTTTCGCTTATACCATTAACTACTATATCTACAAATTTAGGTATAATAGGAACAGGTTTCCAGTCTAAGTTTAAATAAGATAAATCACCATTAATAGATAATTCATCTTTATACTTTTGTATAGACTGTTCACCTCTAGCATAAAGCCTTCTTTTGTGAAATGTGTTTTGATTATTATAGAACCTATTAGTACCTGAGTCTCTTTTAAACCACTCATGTTCTATAGCTTTAGCAACTTTTAATCCATACTCTGGAGTAACTTTCTCTAGGTCGCTAGCTACTTGACTAGGAAAATAACTTTTTATAACTGACTCAGCCATAATTTTCTATTAATTTTGATCTTATTCCGTTGTTTTTAAATCTACCGATATTTAAATTTATCGACTGTTTGTTTATCAATGCTCTTGGGTTATACAAGTGTTTGTTACAAGCCATTATAGCTAAACCCGAGCTTATAGCAGCATCAAACTTTGTTCTATTATTTATATCAAATTTAGACCAATCGCTTAATGTTTTATTAAAATAAACTGTTCCGTAGTTACCATTACCTAAATGACCAACATGTCTATCTATATAAGTTTCTATAGCAGCAGCGTGTGCTTGTTTTATATCTTCACTCGTGTTAGGTATACCACCTATTTCTTTTTCCGCCACCGATAATTTATTCCAAACTTTATCAGGTCTATTCATAGAGTAACCTCTATAACCTCTTCTTTTTAAATAATATAATAATCTTGGTTTATTATTTTCAGCTAGTATAGGCATCCCATAAAATACTAATGCCATTAAGACGTCTTCAAAAAACATCTCCGCGGTTTGTGGTCTAGCAACATATTCTAGAAAAAAAGTACTAGCTGGAGAATCTTCCATGCTAAACTTGGTTAAACCGTGTAAAGCTCCTTTAGAACCTCTACCATCTGTAGTACCTGATATATCATAACTATCACACCCAAAAGCTCCAATATGCTCGTTAGCAGGGTATTTAATACCATTTTTTACTATATTTCTATTTTGTAGACTTTGATCCGGTACCCAGGAAACTAAAAATCTTCCGCTAGAGTTTGGCATAAAGTGTACGTCTGAATCCTTTATACCATTAGCCCACTGGAAATTCCCTTGAGTAACTAAGTTACCATAACCTAGACCTTCATTATAATCTATTTGTTCATATATTTTAACTAAGTTAAATATACTATTTTTTGTTTCATCTCTAAAAGCATGCTCCTCTGTTCTTGGAAACTGTCTGTAGTATTCATTTAAAGCGTCTTGGTCATTTTTTAAACCATCAGCTTCATTTTCCCAGTGCTCTACAACACCTACATCTATTAAGTCTCCAATAGGTCCCTCAACTTCTGTTTCCGGCGTGTCGAATACAGGTAATCCATAAGAATCAATGAATCCCTCGTAGTTCCATTCCATAGGTATGAACAAAGAATATAATCCCGAAGCAGTCTGTCCGTTGCGGTTTCTTTTTGTAACATCTGAAGAGTAATATAGTTTTTTAAAGTTTTCACCTCCTTTATCTAAAGCGTTTGATGTTGATCCCATCATACACTTACCTATAATCCTAGAACCTAATCTAAGTGTCGTTTTTGTGACCCTCCAGTTGTTGAGGATATTGTTCGGCCTTTCCCATTTCCCCGATTCATCATGTACAAGGAGTTTAAGTTTCTCCCCATCATAAGAGTTATCACCCGTGTTCTTCCAGTCGATCGTTGTATCAAGTCCTTGTAATTCTTCCGGTTTATCGGAGCTCGTAATACTTTTTCTGGTGAGTTTCGAGGCTGGGACACGGAAGGCAAGCTCGGTCTTCGGCCTGTCCATACCGTCCTGGATTGGTTTAAAGAAGAATGGGTAGTTAACGGATATTGGTACCACCTTATCAGTAAACATTTTCTTCGCATCTGGTCCACTTTTAGATAATATTCCATATCTAGAGTCTGAATTAATGGTCGCCAAGTTAACGACCTCCCCGGAAGCCATGAAGGAGAACCCGGAACGTCTGTTCTTAAGGTAGCACATTCCATAACATCTAACATCTGCTTTGCAAGCTTCCCAGAATATATAGAATAATCTGTTTGCTTCTCTAAAGTCTGGGTGCCCAACATCAATCTTGGACCACTGCAAGTACATGTAGTGAGTACCAGTAATATAAGTAGGCTTACCCTTGTTAATGAAACTAAAACCGTTTTCTCTTTTCTTAAACTCATCCTCTATATAATCTATGTAGTTACTTTTAAAATCAGAGGGATAGTCCTTCCAATCAAAGATTGTTTTTATTCTTTTTAGCTCTTTTGGATACTCTGTAACTTCCCATTTATCGCTTTTAAAGCTGTGTGGGTTTGTTATTTTAGGTAGAGCCACTCGGAGATTTTGTATACTATATACTTCTCCTATCTGCCCAGTCTTTGATATAACAACAATATCATGTTCCTTATTGTATCCGTACTTCCACTTTTTAGCTTTATTAAGCCTTTTTATAGTGTTTATCTTTATAGGCTGTATTACTTCGTAAAGTTTTTGCTTATACATTACTTAGATCTTCTTTCAGCAAAACCTCCAAAAGAAGTTTGTTCTTCTTTTTTAGGCTTGTCATTCAACATATTTTCTTCTTCCTCAATCCTACTTAGTATTTCAAAAGCATCAAATATAGCCAGTTTTTTTGTAGCAGCAGCGTTTTTAAGTCTATCCGCTGTTATATCATCGCCAGAATCAACAATAGCTTCTTTTGCAACCTTTATTAATTCTTCAACAGCTCTATGTCCAGCTTGGATTATACTCTTTTTCGTCTCCTTTACGTTCATATTTAATTGTGATTGAATTTGAATCTACTCTATATAGTCTTTCTCCACCTAAAACAAACTCATATTCAGATCTAGGAGAAAACCCTATCAAATCCTCTTTATTTAACCCACTACATTTTAAATCATCTGATAAAAATTTTAATACACCTATAAGAGGTTTTTCTTTATTTATATCAAACTCGTTTTCGTTATGTATTGGTTTCACGAAACAGTAACCATTCATAGCTTTCCAGCCATCACCATCACTGTATGCAAAGATTTGATCCTCTGCGACAATAAACTTATCTTCATCAAAATAGCTCTTACTATTTTTTTCTTTACCTCTAACATCGTAAAAACGTCTAAACACATTATGATGAACAACTACTTTGTCACCAACTTTTATATTTGTTTCGTTTTTTAAAGGTTCTGAAGTAACAATACCAACCCTACTAACATATCTATGATCTTGTAGATCACTGTTGAGTATAAGCTCTTTGTCTTCAATTTTTTTAACCGAGTTAGTTCTTTTGTTCTCTGGTTTTACTATAAAATTTAAAACACTATTTTGCATTTTAATATTCTAAATTATATTCTACTGCTATAGCCATGTTTTTATTAAAGTCTTTCCATGGAATAATTTCATTATTTTTTTCTATATACACAGAATATTTTTGTTTCTCTTCTATTATATGACGAATAGTATGCCCTCCGTAAACCTCTTGGCCTACGGAGTAATGCATAGCTTCATTTTTATAATCTTTACCAATACTAATCTTTCTTATTAGTCTCATCTTGTGGTAATTCTGAAATTGAACCGTCTTGTATATTAACGGAAACTTTCCCATACTCTTCCTCTAAAGATTCCTGTACTTCTCTAAGCTTAGCCTGAAGTTGGCTTATACCTTGTATCATACCAGCTTTTTGTACCTCAAGTTGACCTATTGATAGGTGTCTAGAATTTACCTCATTTATTAACGATTGTAACTCTTGTAACTGTTCATCTGTGATTTTATCCGCTTTAGGAGTTAAATCAATTGTTTTTTTTGCCATAATTTAATTTAATTTTTATTTTAAAATTGTTTTCTATGTTTATATTATTACTCGTAATTTAGCTTTATTTAATATTGATAAAAAGCTTATACATTTATTTCTCAACCTGTTTTGATATTAACGGAAATATTATCTTACCTCCTTCATTAAGATAACTAATATAAGCGTTAGATAAATCGTTTAATACATCTTCTGTTAGATCACTTTCCTTCCACCACATATCTAACAATATTAAGTCATATTTAGTTGTAGGTACATAACTATATGCATCTGCTTCTATTATATTTATAGAACTATCTAAATAATCAACATATTCTATTAATTCAGGGTTGTGTTCAATAACATCTATTACACTACAGTTTTTAACATGTTTTGCATAATTAGGCAGTAATCCCATACCTAAACCAATTATAAGTATTTTATCAAAAACAAAGTCTTCATATAATTTACTAATACCTCCACATCCTTCACAATCTCCCAGTAAAATCCTTCCATAATACTCTTTGTTTTTTATCCAATCACCATTAGTAAATATCATTTTAGAAACACCATTATTTTTAACAACATTAAAGGTTGTTCCAGAGTATTCTTGTATTTTATTTTCGTCTATAATCATATCATTCTATTTCGCAAAGGTCTGTAGAGGTAACCACACCTAAAC
>Ga0098054_1000405_pt1 | contig 29009 bp, 42 predicted proteins | sample 16_taG_FD_75048 | JGI IMG/M metagenome (GOLD analysis project Ga0098054, IMG submission 75048) | Marine viral communities from the Subarctic Pacific Ocean - 16_ETSP_OMZ_AT15313 metaG | ecosystem: Environmental > Aquatic > Marine > Oceanic | place: Pacific Ocean | collected 2015-01-18
CTCGTGGTCTGCCCAAACAGAACGTCTCCAGCCGTAGCGACTGAAATGACCCGAGACATATCATCTGGCTTAGCGAATACACCGCTGGCCTTGGTGACTGTCTTTGACTTAGCGAAAGTAGCTAGGTCTTCTTGCACCTGCTTGAACTTGGACTTATCTCTTCCCTGGCCGAAACCAGCTCGCTCCAATCTGCTGCCGTCCTTTAGTTGATCGAACAGCCTGTTATAGATTCTAAGCTGAGCCACCTGTGCGAACCTGTTGAATTCGTCAATAGTCACAAAGCCCAACTGGTCCTTGTTTACTAGGTTTTTCAGCGTTCCATAAACTACGTTTACACTTACTGGCATAAGGCAAATATACAAAAAGAAAAAGCCCCTTCTCAGGGGCCTTCTCTTACTTAAGCTGTTTCTCTATCTCTTCTACGATAGGAACAGCCTTTTCCGTCAAGCAGTATCGGACAAACACATTGAGTGGGTCCATGCCTGCTGGAACAGAAATAATCTGTTGCCCAGTGTCAAACCATCGCACTGCGTCAGGGTCAAGTTTAATTATTTGATAGTTGACAGCCGCGTTGATCTTAGACTTCATCTTCACTGCAGGATCGTCAAATGACTTGATGAAACCTGCAGGATTCGCCTTTGCCTTTTGAAGCAGGTCGTGCTTAATTTCAGCAAACTCTCTATCTGTGTCCATGCCGTAAGCAGTAGCTACCATCAGCAGCTCCTCAGCTGGCTTTGTTCTCAGCGTTACGATAGCGTCTGCAGCAAGGAACTCGTCGTCCAAGCTTTCTTGCTTCTGAGATACGTAGTCAACCAGGTAGAACTTAGTGCCGCCATTAGCTACGTTGTCTGGATGCTTCGACATAAACTCAATCAGATTCGGCTGAGTTTTATTGACAAGCAATACGCCCATTCTAAAGGTGAGTGGAGTTCTTACAGGGTTGTCTGATTGCTCGTCTGAAAAAATAGAGGTCTCTCCAGCACAGTATCTCACGTTTCGGACTTTATTTAGGTCCTCGTCGTAGTAGTTGTACGTAGTGTTTCTCATCAAGTAAACAGCACCTCCAGGTCTGTTCAGTCTGTACTCGTGCAGTTGTTTTGCCTTTCCGTCGGCAGTAGGGGCTTTTCTTTGAGAGTTGCTAGGAATTACCATAGCCGCCGTCGTAGAGCCTGTAGCCTTTTTACGGCTAGTTGTTTTAGTCGCCATTGAATTAGATTTTAATTAAAGAATAGAAAGTAAAAGAGAGGGAGACCGTTTCTCCCCCTCGATTACCATTTAGATTACTTGAGCAATACGTGCTGGTTTGCAGCGCGAGTTACCAAGTTGCACTCTGAGCGGTAGTGGAACTTAGCCACGTCCTCGTCGTTGGTGTTGAATCCGAGGACTCCACCACCTTCGACCCAGTGCTCAATGTCTCTGCTGTACCCGTTCGCAGCCTTGTAGCACATCTCCAAAGCTGGAGACTTGACACCAGTGCTAGCGTCAGCAACCTGAGTCATAGGCACCATCGCGCCCTTGACGTTTCCGATACCACCCATGGTTGGGTCGTTCAACAGCTTCCAGTCGTGCTTGTGGAAAGTGTAGCCACCACGAGTAAAGGACTTAAAGCCGAGCTTTACAGCCAAGTCTTCAGAGTTGTTGAAGGCACCAAACTGAGAAGCCAAGCCTCCAGTGATAGATCCTCCAATACCCGTAGCCAAGGCATCATCAATATCCAAAGAGGCCTGTCTGTTCAAGTACATAGCGTACTCGTTCACTGCGCCCTCCTTGTCGAGCTCCAAGATGATCGCGTCGAGGTCAGCGAGAGTACCCGCGCCACCACCAACGGTTCCAAACTCGTCAGTAGTAATGCCTCTGTCCTCAACGGCAGCGAAGTATCCTTCAGACTTGTTGAAGGTTGTACCAACGGTGAGTGTGTCGGCTGCAGTAGAGCTACCGTTAGACCACAACATCATCGCTTCACGCTGGTTCATGAAGCGCTTACGAGCGTCCATCTCACCCTTAACGTACCATCTGTACTGGCCGCCGACCTTCAACCAACCGATGTTGGTGGCCTGAGAGCCATTGACGTGGAACGTGTCCTTGGTGATAATGTAGCTGTTTCTACGCTTCGTGAGTGAAGACTGGTAGAACTTACCTGGCTGGGCAGTTCCCTGACCGTACATGTTACCGATTACTGCGCACTCAGCTGCAGTTGAGATGGTTGATGCGTTGGCGTTCATAGGCACGCCAGAGAAAGTAACTGCAGCGTTAACCTCTGTAACGATGATTCTGTCGTCCCCTCTCAACAACACGTCGTTTACACGAACGATGTCCTCTGAGTTTACTATAGTGTCAACTGAATCGTCAGCTGTGATAGTGAAGGTTTGCGCAGTTCCGTCAACCAAAGCACCTGTAGAGGTGATGCTGAAAGTTCTGTGCAAGCGGCCTTCTTCGTACCACTGGACTTCATCAGAAGTACCTGCGTTTCTCACTGCATTTGTGAGATCCAAGAATCCTGTCAATCCCTGATCTCCAAAAGTTTCGATGTAAAGCTCTCTTACATCCTCCTTCGTTGGGTCGAGAAGTGATCCCAATGAAGTGTAGTTCTGCGCCCCGAGCCCGAGGCTTTTAGGACCGTAGGCTGTGCCGTTGTCCTGGTTAGTTGCTCCCATTTTATAGTTATTAGCAAGTTATTAATCAACGAAATGTGAGACGGTCATTTCCCAACGCTTGCCGAAGCTGCGCTGCGAGTGACGAATCTCCTGATTGAGAACTTCCTTGGTTCGGGCTTTTAGCACTGACGTTTGCTGCTTGGTTAACGATTCCTCGTTGACCGTCTGACATGCCTTGCTTGTAGACTGACTGTACAATCGTTTCGATATTGTCAATCACAGTGCGGTGCATGTTCAGCATATCGTAGTCCCATTTCCCATCCTCGTTCACGTAAGGATCAAAGAACTCTTCAAGGCGAGTATTCTTCTCAGCAAGCTGACCTTTGTAGTCGTTGGTCAAACCGAAGGTGAAAGACTTACCGTCTCCCAAATCGAACTCGACACCATCAAGGGCGCCAAGATCTTTCTTCATGCTTGCGACCCATTGGTCATCAAACGGAGAAGTGTCGTCGACAGACTGCTGTTGAGCCACGGGGGTCTTGTAAGACTCACGGAGACCGTTAATCTTATCCCTAGCTTCTTTAGCATCCATCTTCAACTGCAACATCGAAAGTTTCACCTCCTCCTCTGTATGCAGATTCGGGTCGAGCTTGTATTTGCTTGACAGAAGCGTATCTAAATCGTCTGAAGAAAGGTCTTGATAGTCTGAGATCATGTTGATCTTAACAGCGGTAATGTCATCCATTTCGGAGGCATTGAGTTGCTGATATCTAAACCAGTCCTGAGGGTCTCGGCCAGTCTCTTGGACGAACCGAGCGATAGCTTCTACGCGCTCATCAAGCACGCTTTCTTGTTGCTGAGTAGCCAGATCATCGAACGACCCAAGATCTCTACCCAGCTTTTCGCTTAGATATGAGAGAACTTCTGCGTCGAGGTCGACTGGCGACTCTTGTGTTTGTTGTTGGTTTTCTGTATTGTCAAATGTTTCTTCAACAGGTGCCGTTGCCTCCTGCTGTTCTGACTCCATCGCTGCATCCAGATCAATCACATCAGGCGGCGGCGGTGTAGCTGCCTCTGACTGCTGAATCTCTTCAGGTGTGACGTTCTGAACTTGCTCGTCAGAAAGAAACTCCACTGACGGAGTCTCGTTAACTTCTTGATTTTCCATGAATTAAATTTTGTGCAAATATATAATGAAATTACTACTTCTTCTTTTTGCTCTTGCCTGCGCGGATCTTGGCTGCCTCTCTCTTTCCAAATGCTGACCTTACTCTTGCCATAGCCCAAGCGTGCTGAGATGTTTTAGGTCTGTTTCCTGAGCTCATATAAGCCGCCAGTCCTCTTTTGTATACTTGCTTTTCAGCAGCATCCAGGCTGGCATAGCCCTTGCCTTTCTTTCCAACCTTTCCTCCCTTCTTGTACTTCTGTACAGAACCACCCTCTTCTAAGTAGCCCATATTATTTCGAACTTTTTCGGGGAGTTTCTTCAGACCTTCTTGATCTTCTGTAGGTTTCTTTAGTGGCTTCATATCTTATCTCTTTTAGCCATAAGCTTCTTGAGTCTAGCAGCTACAGCAGGTGGGAATCCTTTCTTCTTTCTCTTTTCTTTTGACCCTCTGTACTTCTTGTAAATAGCTGCAATCTCAGCCATCAACTTTTTTCTTTCAGAGACGTTACTCGAACCAGATGTATACTTCTTATTGAACTTTACCTTTCCTCCGCTATTCATCTTAGATATGGCATCGGCTTGACCTTTAGCAGACTCACCTTGAAGTCTTCTTCTAGTTAGATCTTCCTTTGCCATTCTAGCTTCAGAAGGAGAAAGCATATCTCCGATCCTGTCATCTATGTAAGACAGGTGAGCGGCTCTGTCTGGGCTAGTGCTTCTACCTTCGTCCGCTCTTTCAAGCTGATCTAGCAGGTAGCTTATTCTTGATTTGTTTCCTGGCATATTAAGAATGATTTACAAGTTTGAACTTTGCGTTTTTGACGGCGCCTGGGTGTGGCTTGTAGTCTCCCTTCATGAGGAAGTATCTACCACGCTCCTCCATCCAGTGATACCCATCGGGCGGTGGAACACTCATAGTTTTCGTGCTCACCTTGAGCTTGCCTCCCTTGTTGTACTTGACTGCGTTCATGTTACCACTTTACTTTGTTAGCCCACCAAGCTGCGCTCATCTTGCCACGGGCAATGTTCTTTCTGTGCCTGTCTTTGAAAGCCTTGCGCTGTTTCGCGTTCTGGTTAGTCTTGGCGCCCTGCTCTCCGAAACGAATTAGCTTGATCTTGTTGCCTTCTTTGGCGAGAACGATATGAGACTTCTTCGGGTGGCTAGGTGTCTTCTTTGCCTTGTTCACACCCTTCAGCCCATACTTCTTTAGCATGTTCTTTATTCTCTTGGAGATAGCGCTTGGACTGCTCATAACGCAAATATACAAAACAAAGAAAGGGGCTCGATGGCCCCTCTCTTTATGGTTCTTTATTGTTTTACTCCGCTGGCTCTGTAGTCACAGTAGCGCCAGGGAATGCAGCCGTCATCGCTGCGTCTACGATTTCATTGATGTCGGTCTCAGCTGGATTAGCATACGACACACTGCTGCGATGCTTGAATGCACCTCCGTTCTCAGTGGCTTCTATCACAAGCACAGCGCTGTTCCAGAGAACTTGACATGCAAGAACCTTGACTTCAGGGTTTAGCAATGTGAACTCCCCGAAGTTCTGTTCCTCTGAGATAGACCATCTCTTGGTTGTAAATGTTTGTGGCATTGAAATGAAATTTATTGTTGGTGCAAATATACGAAGCTGTTCTTACATGTCGTCAACGTCTTCAATATTTAGTAGACCAAGATCGACCATTTCGTCATAAGTCTTTTTTACCATCGAGCTAGGCTCAATAAAAGAAAAGCTGACCTTGTCGCCTACAGATACAGAATCGAGTATGGAGTTTTTTTCTGACTCCGTTATTGAAAACAAATCAAGAAATTCAGATAGATGATCCTTATCTGAAATTTTAATCTTCTCGTTTTCATTCACAATCATAACCGATCTATCTCCCTCCTCAGACACCTCAAAAAAATTGTACGAAGAGTATGGAGGGACTACAGATGGATTAACACATAAAAATAAACACCGACTAGCTAATCTCATTTTTGCTAGAGTGTTAAGGTCTGAGTTCAGAGAAGAGTCTACGTACTTTATCATGTTATTGAATAGTAAGTATCAACAGCAGATTCAATGAGGGATCTGTTTGAAGATTGATCACCATCCCAAAGAATTATTTCCTGGATATCTCCTGTAAATAAATCTGAAGCAGTAGTGCTTCTATTGCTGGATCCAACAGAAACTTCGTCAGATCCGTTTCTTAATGATCCGCTATAGCTAGTCGACCCATTACTGGCGGAATCTACAAAAGCTTCAAGGCTACTTGATAACGCTATAGTTGAAATCTGCTGCTGTGAGTTTGTTCCTGGAACGTTGCCTCGATCTTGAACTACGCTACCAGTTGTGAGAAAAGCTATAAGTCTTGCCGTTGATGCGAGCCTTATGTACTGAGCTATCCTAGAGGTGCTTCCCGCAGCAGAATCGTCTTGGCTAAGGATCTGAGCGTTGGGTACAGAGCTACCTATTGAAACTACGCTTGTTGCATAGTAAGTGCCTGCATGAAGGTCGAAGGCTGATGAAGACCTTAATCTATCCCCCCCGTCAAAAGAAGCAGCAGCCTTGCCATTGACGTTGTTCATGGACCCACTAGAGAATATAATGGGCATTGCTGAAGCTGAGCTTTGAGTTACGTTAGCGCCTGACGATGATTGATCGTACCAGGTAACTATTTTTCCATCTCCACTTCCGCAGTGCGTTGCTATGGCAGCTGTATCTAAGTACCCACCTGAAAACCCAATATCAAGATTTATTCCGTTGTCGTTTTGAACCCTTATGCAGTTGCCCGAGTACGCAGCTCTAAGCTTTCTAAAGCTATACGCTGCCGTAGTGCCAGTATAGGTATCTAGAAGAAGCGTATCAGCCGCTTCGACACCCATGACTTTCTCAATGTCTGCACTAGCAACTCCATTGGTCTTGGAGATATCACTCCAAGTAACACCGTTTATTTTACTTACACTCATAATTCAATCCAAGTGTTATCTGGATTGAAATATACGATTGCATTAGTGGGGTCTGAGACATACCCGACGACTCTAACAATATTTCCTGTTCCTGTAGGAGCGCTAGATGTAAGAAGACCTTCACTCGCAGGTGTGCCTGCAGAGGCTCTGATGTACAGAGGGTCTCCAGCACTCGCACTGGAGAAACCCCCGTTTGAGGACAGCTTAACAAATCCCTGAACAACCATATCTGTAGAGTCCGAGTTCCCTGTTGCTGACGCTACAGCAAGAAGACCCTTGGCGCTAGACTCTGAGTCAGCGTCGGCCAGGCCGAACGACCCGCCAGAGGCTGCGTAAACCAGTCCTACGGTAACGCTAACATTGCCACCGAATCTCGACATAGTCTGAGAGTTCGATCCAAAAGATCCTACGGCAGAAGTAGGAGAAGGCTTCAGTTTCCGTATCTTGTCCTGAGTTACCATCGGGACCGTCAGGATGTCGCTATCGAATGTGAAGTCAGTATCGGTCGCCAAATCTCCAGAAGAGAAGAATGGAACCTCATTACTAGAAATGGTACCTGTAGACTGCAATCCTTGTGAAGCTTCAAGAGAGATTGTTCTTGAAGCATGGTCGTATGTCAAGACGTAATTGTCAAGACCAGATGCTGCTCCTTGATCACCATCAAATTCATAATCACCTAGCAACACATTACCTGTGCCGTTGGGCTGGATTGATATGTCTCCGTTAGTCTCGGTGGTGGTGATGGAATGAGGTGTTGTTCCATCATAAACATCTAGGTCTGCCGATAGGCTAGGAGAAGGATCATCTTCTAAAAGACCTCCGCCAGACTGAGCGGCAAAACTCAAGTTTCCAGAACCGTCTGTTACAAGCACATGCCCTGCAGTACCGTCAGAAGCTGGCAGGGCAAATTCTACATCAGAGGTCATGGCTGAAGCAGCCTTCAGGCCTACGTAGTTGGCACCCTCCCAGAACCTGAGAACCCCGTCATTACCGAGTCTGGCAACCTCAACGGCAGACCCAGAAGAGTAGTCGTTAACCCTCAAGTCTCCAGCAACATCAACCACGCCTCTTACGTTGGTTACTGAAGAAGGCGAGTTCTTCCAAACAAGAACCTTTCCGTCATTGTTCGTGGCACCGTTGTGCTGAAGGAACTTGAGGGCTCCTGAAGAATTTATTCTAATAGCCTCTTTTTCGACTACTGTGTAAGCGCCTGTGTTGTCATTTCGAACGATCAAATCTCCGTTCTGCGTGTCAAACAAAAACTTATTGCCGTTTCCGCTTTTCTGAAGTGTTACTGAGTTTCCTGTATTACTCGCACCCATCTCTCCAGCTACACCGAAGTATACTTTACCAGAGTTTGCTGCGTTCAGAACTAAGTTGCCGTCGTCAATATATATGTTCTTTCCTGAGCCGCTTACATGAAGGGCTTGAGTAGGGGATGTGGTGCCGATACCAACTCTGCCGTTAGCAATGTCTATATAAGCCGTGCTTGTGGACTGGGTTACTCCGCTTGAGTTACCTGCCCAGATGTTTCCTACGGCAAGATTCGGTACGTCGTTGGTTCTGCCAATGCAAGAGACTTTAAGACCTTGAACATTGGTTCCAGCCCCGTTTGCCTTCAAGACGATTCCTACGTTTTGAATCAAGTTCCCAGAACCAGTAGGCTTTACGTTTGTGGGTAGGCCGCCTCCAACGGCTACGTAGAGGACTTGGTTTTCATCCGCCCCAGTGTACCCAGTCAGGTTCGTATTAAACGTGCCCATGATCATGCCGTCGCCGTCAGCCTGATCAGCAAGAGTTTCTTTGGCAATACCAATAGATGGCATCTTATCTGGATCACTGGCGTCAGCAATACCAACTCTTATTCTCTCACTGCTCCCAATCTCACCTTTAGAGTACAGAGGGGTGCCTGCTGGGATAGAAGCTCCCTCGTCATTCCTTATCGCAAAAGTTATCTCTGTAGCACCTTCTATTTCTTGAAGATTCTCCTTCAAAGAAATCTCTCCAGTAGCATCGTCATACGTAAGAACGTAATTATCAGTACCCTCACCTACTTCTTGGTCAACGTCGAACTCGTAGTTGCCCATGACAACGCGACCTGCTCCGTCAGGATTAATCACAATATCGGCTCCGCTACTGCTTACTATTTCGTCTCTTACTTCAAGATCTCCATTGATTTTAACGAACTCGGTATCAAACTCACCGTAGATGAGAGGCGTTCCTGTAGCTACTTGAGCGTGGCCTGCGATATAGAGTCTGTTGTTTTCGTTCTCAAGGAATTGACCTGCTTTGTACCCAATAAGGATGTTACCCGACCCTCCTTCAAGAACGTTTCCAGCTTCGTAACCAATAAGTACATTGTAGTCGTAGTTAGACCCATTGATTGTGTTTTGACCAATGCCAGCCCTGAATCCAATAGCCACGTTGTTCTCACCCTGATTGTATCTGCCCGACTCCCTACCGATAGCAACACTGTCGGTCTCTGCTCTAGCAATAAATCCGATAGCAACGGAGTCATCTCCAGCATCAGCTTGGTACCCAATCCCAATAGCCTGCCCCTCTACATCAGCCTGTTGGCCTATGCCTACAGATTGCGTTCCTGATGAAGCTGCGCTACCTACGGAAACGGAACTTTCTGTTCCCGTCGTGCTGTTCCCGATCAATGTGTTCTTGCCCTGTGTGGTCAGAGAGACGCCTGCGCCATGACCAACAAGAGTGTTTGCCGCGCCCGTCGTCAAGCTCGTTCCAGCTCTGTATCCGACCGCTATGTTACTTCCAGCGGTAGTCAGGTCTTTAAGAGCCTCATATCCTAGAGCTGTGTTTTGACCCGCTGATACAGCTGACTCCATGCTTCTGAAGCCGATAGCAGTATTAGATGAGCCGTCTGTTAGCGCATCGAGCGAGGCGAAGCCTACGGCTGTGTTTCCATTACCAGTAGTGAGAGATGAAAGAGCGAGGGACCCTACGGCTACGGTCTGAGTAAAGGTGGAGCCACCTGCACCAAACCCAGCTTGACGGCCAACAAGGACGTTGTCAGAACCCCCCGTATACTCTCCCGCGCGCCACCCTACATATACAGAGTTTGATGTTCCACTACCGTATATACCAGCTCTATATCCAACAGCGGTGTTTTTGCTGTGATTACCAATAACTAACGCGCCATAACCGACGGCTGTGTTTTCAAAACCATTGCTGGTACCTCGCAAAGCCTCTCCGCCAATAGCGGTATTCCTGTCCCCTGTAGTAACTGAAAGCAAAGCCCTCCAACCCAACGAGGTAGATTCAGAGGCCGTTGTTAATGAGCTCCAAGAATGACCTATAAGTGTGTTGTTGGCACTGTTTTCTACCTTGATGTTGCCATCTACATGCAGCGCTTCGAGCGGAGACGTGGTTCCAATACCAACTCTGCTGTTGGCAATATCCACGTAGATGGTGTCTGTAGCTGTGGCCTGGTTTGAGGAGTTGCCTGCGTACACTTGACCAACATTTAGCTGGTCGAGCGGGATGTCATCAAACCCCAATGACACAGCCTCCCACTGAACTCCAGAGTACCTAAGTACTTCGTTTGCACTTGGATTCAAAAATGAATCTACATCAATGAGTCTTTTAAGTTCGTGATCTGTAGGGGTAGCGACGCCATTAATGTTACCGATCCAAACCTTGGTGTGAGCAAGGTCAAAAGTGTTCCCATTGACTCCCGATATATCCACAGATACGGCGCCTTCAGAAGCGTCTACTTTCGTTACCACGCCGACATAGAAGGACCCGTTAGAGCCACTAGGTTCAGTGGCAGTGAGGCCTCCGCCTACATCCACGTACAATCTATCTCCAGCAGAAAAGCTAGAGGTGTCCATGTTGTATAAACCCCCAAAAACTATAACTTCTACGTCATCAGTAGCCGCAGAAACATCCCCAGCCACCAATCCAATAGGAGGGAGGGTGTCAGAGTTTGAAGCGTCACATGCCGCTAGAGCTGATCCAGACGTCAAGTAAACTGGATCTCCTTTAGATAAAGTGCCGCTGAACGTTAAGCCGCTTCTATTAAGAACAAGTATTTCAGCGTCACCCCACTCGGTGTCGTAGTCGGTGCCTGAAACTTTTTTTAATACCTGTGGTCTAGTTCCTCCTTTTGGAACCCCAACAGCGGGCAGCCCGTAATTGACTTTGACTACTGGTGTGGAATTTACAATTACCTTTGGACTACTCATACTGCAAATATACTAAAGAAGATCAGGTGGCGTCGACGTCGTCGTTTACCCTGAAGGTTCCGTACAGCAGAGTCTTGATGTATGCGCTACCACCGACGTTGTCAAAGACGTCTTCAGCAGTATCCGTCACTTGAAGGTCGTACACGTACAGACCTGGCTCGATGTCAGCAGTTGTGGCCGCTGAAGAAGTAACCGTAAGCTGAGAATTTGATGCTTCGCCATCCTCAACATCGTAGGCAAAAGTAATCGCGTTTGGAGTTGACTCGGAGTCTTCAGCTACCTTGAGAAGGTATGCGCTAGAGTTCGTGCCATCCAATGAGGGCATGGCGGTCTGAAAGTCAACCACAAGTTTGAAGCTGTCACCTCTCTTACATGTGATGTCTAGCCTAGGGGCTATATCTAGATATACGTTGGCCATTACTGCTCAATGATGTTGTTAACTATTTCTTCGGCCTGTTCTTGAGCCACATCTTTGGCATCACTCAACTCCGACCTATCTCCTTTTCTCTGTGAGATAAGCTTGCTTTGTTCGACTGCTTGCTTCTCAACACGCTCGTCTTTGCGATCCTCTTTGAGTACTTCAAGCTTCTCTTTGAACTCTTGCTCTTCGGTTCTGAATCCAAGTGTTGCCTGAGCTCTGATAAGCTCAATCTCCTTGCGGTATTGATGCTTGACTTGTTCCATCTGCATGTCAAACTGAGCCTTCATTTGCATCTTCTGAGCATCGATCTGAGCTTCCATTTGCATTTCCTGCTGTCTGGATTGAGATGCAGCGGCGGCTGATTGCTGCTGAATCTGCGCTTGCTGCTGAGAATTTTGCATTGCAATCTGCTGATTGCGAGCTATTCTTTTAGACCTCCTCACAACAAGAAGCCTCTCGGCTTGGTTGACATCTTTAAGCTGTCTTATGGCTATGGCATCCTCGATATCCAACTCCTTCTGAGACAGCGCGATCTGAATGTTCTGCTCAAGGTATTGCCGCTCAGTGTCCTCCATCTCTTTTACGATTCTCACACCGAAGTTGTACATAGGAAGATTCTCGAATGAAGAAAGCACCTCCATGTTAGATTGACCAACAGCATTAGTGTAGGCGTCGTAGATAACACTACCTACTGGCAAGACTTGCAAGCACTTGACTACGTCTGAACAAACCTTCTTGAAGAGGACGATAGATGCGTGAGTCATGTCGTAAATGGCGTTGTTGCCAGCCGCGATTGCTTGTTGCTGAACACCCACGAGAGTATCCCCTTTAGGTGTAGAAGCATCCATCATCTCGTTGATGCCCGTAGTGTCTCTTATCAATCTCAGATAGTGATTGTACAGACCAACAAACTCATTGATGTTTCGAACAGCGTTACCAATCTCTCGGATCGGTGGGTTTTGGAATCCACCCTCTGGGTTTTTACTTCTGTAGTAGAATACACCCGTCTGCTCGTAGATGTCGTGAAGCTCAAGTGGCTGAAGCTCTCCCCCCTTACCGAGCTGGACGTTCTCCAATCCCTCGATGTCAATAATGATGCCGTCAGGCTTAGCCTTGGCTACTGCCTGCTGAATCTTGAGGTGTGTAAGCTGGAGCTGGTCAGCGAAACCAATGCAGCTATTCACCATGGACTTAGGCACCATGTTGTCGATGTTCGTTGCAACGACAGAGTAAGAAAGGTTCGCTTTTGAAAGGTCATAGAGGTTTTTGGGGATGTTAGTCTTCATGCCGTAGCTGAAGAGCTTGTCGCATCCAATCACGTAGTAACCACCATACACAGTCTCGTTCTCAAGGCACTTAACCTCTCTTCTGTATACAGAATTCTTAGGAGCTTTATATCCCTCTTCCTTTGCGTAGAAACCTACGTTGCCGTACTTGCTTTCCTTCTCCTCGAAGTACATTTTGTCCACAGACAAAAACTCAAACTCAAGAACCTCCACCATGAACTCGTCATACCCGTAGTGACTCCGATTTGTTTCGGGGTCATACGTAGACTGAGACATTCTATGAGACTTGTTTTGATTCTTCGACTTTACCTTATCTGCAATCTTCTTGTAATCATCCTCAGTCAGCTGATCTCCAGCCAATCTCTTGAGTTCATGAATAGGCATTCTCTTGATGTGGCCTGCGTAGACCATATCGCCAAAAGAAGGGTCTTTTACTTCGTTGTGAACGAAATCGATTGGGTCAACGTAATCCGTTTTGATTCCATAGTTAGGATCGTTGCTTCTTTTCACTACAGCCATACCTAGATCCACAATATCCTTGACAGACCTTCTGTAAATAGAGTCGTGGAAATCATTCCACTGCAGGGTCATGTTGGTTGCTATCTGTGCAGCGATCTCAGAAGAAGACTTGATGTTGTTCCCCATAAAGATCTCAGCCTCCTCTAGAGTGTCTGGAAGAGAGTCCACCTCAGCGACATCCACTCCAGTCTTTTCTTTGATTTCGGAGAGCTGCTTTTTGGCCTTGATGAGAGCCTCCATCTTCTTGCGCTCCCTATCCTTCTCAGAGGAAGAGAGAGGGTCAACGGCCTCCAAGTTAGGGTAAGGCTCTCGGGACAAAATCTTGTTCACTACGATTCTAGCGAACTTAGGGAGGATAGGCACTGGAGTAAAGTCCAGGTTCAGGAAAGTCCCATCCCCATTGTTCGGGTCCATACCCGTAAGAAGCTGACGGTAGATCGCAGTGTCTTGCGTTCCATTAGCGTAAGCTCGATTCTTAAGGAACGTATCCCGTCTTCGCCTCATAAGTGAGTTCTCTCTATCGAGAGTACCCCATTGGTTTTCAATAGCCTTAGCGTATTGTAGACCATAAGAGAGACTTTCTTTTACCTCTTTCTTTTCAAGAGGACTGGGAAATCCTTTTTTGGTTGGTTTGTTGTCCCCGTACATTAGCGCAAATATACTAAAATTACGAGTGCCAGTGTTTTATCTTATGATGCCTAAAGAATTTCTTCTCGTTGAAGTCAGACTTGGGTTTCTCTGCTTTGACTTTTTGTGACCCAAGAAGCGCTAGACCAGAGCTAATCGTCAAGTCAAACTTGGTTCTATTTGAGATCTTGTAACCTATCCAATCCTCAAGAGTCCTGTTGAGGTACATCTTACCCAACTCCCCTGTCTCTGAGTTCTCACCTACATGATCATGAATGTAAGCCTCAATCGCTTGAGCGTGAGATTGAATTACGTCTTGGGAGTTCGACGGGATACCCTTAGTCTTGACGTTAACCTTAGAGCTGGAAGATGCTAAGTGAGCTGGTCTGTCCATTAGGTAGCCATCGTAACCTCTTGACTCAAAGTACCTTACAATGCCGTACTTGTTGTTTTCCACGAGGAGTGGATAGCCGTAGTAGAAGGCGCACATAAGAACGTCTTCGTAGAAAATGCTGGCAAGGTCAGGTCTGGAAGCATACTCAACAACAAACATGTTTGCGGGGGCGTGCATGTTGAACTTGTTGTATAAGTGTAGAGCTCCCTTGGACCCCCTGCCGTCAACAGTTTGATCGAGGTCATAAGAGTCAACACCGCCACAACCAATGTGGCTATTCCCAGGTTTTTTCTTTCCACGTTCATCTATGAATTTGTTTCTGTCTGCAGAGGCAGGCTGCCAAGCTACGTGGAACCTACCGTTAGGGTCAGGAGAGAATATAACTTCTTTGTCCTTCTCCTTCCACATGAAGTTGCCCCTGACTACAGGGTTTGGATACAAGTCGTTGTTGTGATCTATCTGCTGGTAGATCTTGCCTACATTGAACAGACTCCCCTCGATGCTATCTCTAAAGGCTTCTTCCTCTGTAAAAGGGAACTGCCTGACAACCTCGTTCAGTTCAGAAGCATCGTCCTTGAGGCTGTCTCTCTCATTCTTTAGGTATGTCTTCGACCCCTGCTCAATAGTATCACCGTCAATACCATCCACAGGACTACCAGGATCATCAATGACTGGCTCTCCGTACTTGTCAAAAAATCCTTCAAGTGCTTCATAGGCGGGCACAAAGATACGGTAAAGTCCAGTCTTAGTTCTGCCGTTTGCGTTCCTTTCGTTCGGGTTGCTATCCTCCCACAAAACTTTGTATTCACTACCTCCTTTGTCCATTGGGTTTACAGTGCTACCTACCAATGCTTTGCCTACAATCTTCTTGCCTACGATAAGGCAAGTTCTCTCGATGCGCCATGCTTCTCGTATGTCAACTGGCTTCTCCCATTTGCCTGCTTCGTCCAGGTACAGCATGTGTAGCTTCTCCCCGTCGTATGCGTTGTTCGTGGTATTCTTCCAGTTGATGATAGTATTCAGGGCGTCGCCTTTGTATGACGTCTTGTTATTCTTCGTAATTCGCTTGGATGGCTCTCGGAAAGCCAACTCCATGCGCGGGTTAGTTGTACCGTCTTGGATGGGTTTGAAAAAGAACGGGTATGATTTAAAGATCGGAACGACCTTCTTCATGAAAATGTTCTCTTGAGAATCCTTACCAGTCTTCGACTGAATCCCAAGAAGCTTGTCTTTAACCTGCGTAGCTTCGTCAACAAGAACAGAAGAACAGATATTAGTATACCCAGAACGGCGACACTTAGTATAAAGCTGACCGACACAACGGGGATCAGCTTCGCACGCAGCCATGTGGAGAAAGATTTCACGTTGGAACGCAAGATAGTACGGGGCTCCGATATCGATGTTAGACCACTGGAGGAGCATGTAGTGCCTTCCAGTAATATACGTAGGGACGCCATTGTTGTAAAACCAAACACCGTTACGCCTGCGTTCAAACTCCTTCTCGATGTAACCAGAAAACTTCTTTCTAAACTCGGGAGGGTTCTCGAACCACTCATCCATACTTCTAACCATTTGCAGCTCTTTGGGCATAGGAATGCGTCCCCACATCTGCATAGCCTTTGGCTGGTCATGGAAGAGTATTTCAGATCGCTTTGGTTTTTTCGGGAGGACAACAAGAATCCCATGGAGTTCAATAGCCTCACCTTCCGTACCGTTAGGGTCGATCTTAATCCCTTTATCTTCGTATCCATCTACGTCTACAATCACTTTTCTTTTTCTTTATCGTAATCCGATAGGATAGACAAGGTGGTTTCAAGCTCTTCGATCGCACGCTCTTTGGAAGGATCTCCTTGGTACGAATCAATAAAAGACTTGAGTGTGCTCTTTGCTTTATCTGAATCCCCGCATCTAAAGATACATCTAGCGTAGATGTCTGGGAACTTGTAGTCGTAAACGTCAAGCTCAAGTTTGGCGCTAGAAATAGAAGGGCTGATATACTGAGCAGCAAGCGTGCCCAAAGCAAGGGCGTATGGATACCTGCCTCTTAGGTACAAGTACTGCATGGCTAAGTGGATAGGTTCAATCCTTGAGTAATTGGACTCCCATGCCCTAACGCAACTGTCAATACATTCTGGCTCTGGTCGCTTCATCCCAATCTTCATCTTGGCAATCTCATACAATGAGAGGTACACCTCTTCATCATACCCCTTGTCTGGGAAAGAAGCCCTGCGCTCATAAGCCTTGATAGCTTTCTTAAGCTCACCTGCAAGCTGATACGATTGCCCGAGGTAGAACATAGACCTGTAATTGTCTGGGTTGTTTTTTAGATCCCTATTAAGTATTCTAGCGTCGTTCAGGTATTTGTCGCGCTCAGTCTTGTTTCTCTTTAGAGGCGAAGCTCTTGCAACGATGTGACCAAACTGAGGGATGTTAACCCTTAGTCCTGAGCTCACAGTGCTGCCGTCAGTGTTGGCTATGATCTCGTGAAGCACTCCCTTGAACTCCATGTCGGCGGCGGACTTCATCATACAGGCTCTACTGAACGTAACTCCTTCATTCTCAAATAGATAGTTCATGTGAATTAACTCGAACTTGTCGCTAAGGATAGAAAAGGGATCGCTTCCGTTCGGGCAGAAATTGTCGTCAGCATCCATAAACCAAATGAAATCAGCGTGATCTCTAGAAAGCTCAAGGGCGTAGTTCCTGTTGGCAGAGAAGTCTTTCCACTTATGCTCGTGCAGCTCCCCAGGAACTTCGTGCTTATCCATGATCTCCTGGATAAGCTCCTTCGTCTTGTCTGTCGAGCCAGTATCGGATATAACCCAATAGTCAATAAAAGGGATTACACTTTCAAGGCATCGTTTAATGTCCTTCTCTTCGTTCTTGACGATCATAGAAAGACAGATTGTAGGCCTGCTCATCAGTAGCTTCTTCCGAGGCTATCCATTCGACCGAGCTTGGGAGCACCCGTCTTGGGGCTCTTCAGCTCCATGTACTTGTCACACGGACATTTAATGTCGTGATATGCTCCGTCACCATCGAACTTAATAGTAACTCCGCTCTTGTTTTCCTCGTGCTTTTTCTCGCACTTGCAAATGTATTCTGCCATGATTATTTAATTTGTACCCCCGACAGGATTCGAACCTGTGACCGTTTGCTTAGAAGGCAAATGCTCTATCCAGCTGAGCTACGAGGGCATGGTCGGCGAGGCGGGGCTTGAACCCGCATGTGACCGATTACTCTTTCTACAAGGTATAAGCTTGAGGAGATACTCGCCGATTAGCTTTCATACTCACCGTTCCACATGTCCTCCCAGAACTTATATCTCTTTACGTCATCTTCGGTAATGGTCATGTTCTTCCACCAGTACTGCTTACTTTGAGAATCGCTCTGCGAATCCTCCTGAGTAGTCTTTGTCTTCTTCGATTTGGCCATTGTCTCTTAATTGTTTTACCATCTGCTCCAGCTTCTGGCGCTCAATGATGAGCTCTTTGCAGTCGATGGCTGTTTGTTTAATTGATTGTAATTCTGCTTTTCTGGCTGACCCTCCAGCTTCTGGGTCTACAGGCTTCTTGATCTCATCGATCATGTTGTCAATGGCCACTTGCATGCTGTTCATCAGTCTCTCAGCTGCGTTGACCGTCTCAAACTTCTGCGTAATCGAGGTAGTCTTGGGGGATGCGGATGTATTCCTTGCCATCAATTTTGAATCTGTAGTCAATACCTTTCTTAAATCCGACGACGTCGCCAACCTTCAAACCTAGGTCTTCCATGTCTGGACTGTCAAACGCTACACGCGCTGTCTTAGTGGGTGCTTCTTTCAGTTTCACGAGTACAATCTCGTCTTTATCCTTGTCCTCTTCCTCTGCATTTTCCAGATCTTCGAGGATCGCCCATCCGCCAAGAGGGATTACTTCGTCGGTATCTTTCTTCTTGCACGCAATCGCTTGATTAGCCACGGTGCTTTCGTCGTTCCAGCGGATGAGATAATGGTTCTCGTACCCAGTGAGCGGCTGCCCACCATTGATCACGACGTGATGATGGAAGTACAGCGTGTCGCCCTCCTCGACTCCAGTGTCGTATTTGAACGGGGTGGAGACCACAGGGCCTTCATTCACCCTGTTCTCGAACTCCTTGAACCGATTGTCGACGTACAGTTCCAGGCCACCCTTGGTGGTGACTGTGTCATTAATCGGATTGTCGATTTCCACGACAAACAGATCAAATGTTCGCATGATTAGAAATTTAAGTCGTATTCAATTATGGTAGGTATCTGGTTTATGCTCTTCCAGAGGAACGTCTCGTTCTCTTTCTCTACATACACCAAGTACCTTGTAGTTCCAAATTTATGAAGAAATTCTGTATCAAGCACGATTGCAGAGACTTTTCCGTCACCAGCTCTCATGCCTATATAGTAGGCCATCCCATTCTTAGGGTCTTGGCCTATGACGATCTTTCTTACGTATCCTTCTTCCATCACTTAATTAATTTGCCGTAGACTATCTCAAACCCGAGCCCGTAAAATGCGCTATACATCAGCGTTCGCTTTACGAATGGCTTCCACCCTTTTGTCTTGGGAGATAGACACACGGTCGTTGTCAACATTATATTTCTAGCAGCTACCGTTGCATGGTACCCGTCAGTAACTGATGCAAATATAGTACTAGATCCTGGGAAAGCTTCACCCTGAGAAGGGTCTCCATTCATGTACTTGTTTCTCCAACTTATAGATGGGTCCCAGAATTGCCTTGATGCGTTAGGGAATGTGTTCTCGAATTCATGGTAATGGAACAGCAGGTCTTGGTTAACTCCGTTGAATGCTCCCGCCACGAACATAGATAAGCATGGGAGTACCTCTTCTTTCCAAGAAACATCGCTAGGATAGTATCCTCTGTACTCAGACTCTATCTCTGCGGAGGCTAGGTTAGCCACACCGCCGATAGCCCACACTGCGCCAATAGCTTCGATAGGTCCTTCGGCATGGTTGATCATCGTGATTCCCCCAAGAGTCAGGGCTGTTCCCACCCAATACTTGTCTTCGTGTTTGTTTCCTGTGTCAAACCTTGGCTGAGCCAAAAGTATTGAGGGCACAAGAAGTAGAAGGATAGTTGATGTCTTCATCAGTTTAGAGATATGCCGAGATCTCCCAGCATGTCTCTAAGGTCGTTGTCTGTGTCGTCTTCATAGGTCTCTCTCATCAAGTCGACTATGATGTCGAGCTCTTCTGTGGAGTCCAGGTTGTAACTAAACAGCGACTTCATCTCTACTGATTCGTCTTCGGCGGATTCAATTTCATCCATGAGCCCTACAACGATCGCCGACATGATTCTATTCTCATACCCTCTCTCCTTCACTAGGTTCTCAATTTCGAGTATCTTAGTGTAAAGCTCTGAGAGGAATTCAACGTCTTCGTAGTTCATAGCTTATTTTTGTCTAAGATACAAATTATTTCATGCCCAAAACGAAAGTTCGAAAGAAGCGATTGTTCAGAGAGGTGTCGTTCCTGGACGATAGGTACGTCAACAACAACTACTTAAAACACCTTAGGTCCACCCGCACTATGTTCTGCGAGGACAACGACATCTCCTTTAGTCACCTTGAGTTCCTGCTGTGGGCGTATGACAAAGAGTTCTGGACGATTAACTACGCAGCAGACGAGTACGGGTTCAACAAGAAGAACTTCGGTAATAGGATTCTGTTTCCTCTCCAACGTGGAGGGCTCGTATACAAGCACTTCGATAAGCTAACGCCGTCAGACACACGCGAGGATCACTTGTTCCGCGAAGAGACTAAGATGAACTACAGGGTACGCTATGCTATAACGCAAAAAGCCCGCATGATCGTGCAGGCCTTTTACAGAAGACTAGAGTCTTAATCGAACATTACTTTGTACTCAACCTGTCCTTGATCATTGCGAACAGCTTGGAGAACACGACCGCGATTATGGCCATCATGGACGTAGCTAACGTGAACCCAATCAGGATTGTCTTCATCACCAAATTCCCAAATGAGCTGATCAAACTCAATGCAGTTGAGTATATAGCGGAAGATGTCACCGTTTGTCGTACCTCCGTAAACGTCTGCGTCCAGGTCGAGAGCTCTCCCCTGAATATGCTGACTACGACTTGAGCCGCCGATCGCAGTGTTGAGATCAAGCGAACGATAGCCGCTCGACACGTATATAGGAACTCCGATCCCATCCCTAAGAGGTTGAAATACATATCGAGCAATCTGCCTAAGATTTTCTGTTTCCCATTCATCTGGTGTGTTGTTTATACCGAGCCTTACTGCTGTCGTGCTTCTAGTGCATTCTCTAAGCGTCAGGTTTTCAGATAGTTGCATTTTTTTTTGAAATTTTCTTGCTGAAATGTTTGGAGGTAATTGCTTCCCTGCCTTACAATGAGATCAGCAACGAACAAATTTACAAAATTCAAATCAACAATCATGCGTAACTACATTGCAACAGCCGCCCTCCTGATCATGAGTGCAACATCGTTCTCTCAATCGCTCAACGAAATCCTTAGCGGGAAGGTTGAGGTGAGTGCAGAGGCAGCTCTTAAGCACACCGTCCTTGAAGCTATGGTTTCTGAAAACGGAACACCCGATCAAGTGGCAGTGTTTAAGGTCAACGGCATCAACAATGACTTCCCTTACTGCGGAAACGGTGTGCTGCCTATGGACCTCATGACTTACGAGGAGGCAGACTTCGAGATGTACGCCTCTTTCAGAGCTTCTTCTGATACTGTTTTCTGCCCCTTCTATGAAAAGGGCACGTACTTGATCATCTGCTTTGATGCAGATATGAACGAGCTAGGTGAAAGCTTGGTGGTTATGATGAACGACAACTTCATCAACGCTGGTCTGTCTCAAGGGTTCTACAGTGTCAACGACAATATCGTGCGATCAAATGATCCTATGCGTATCGCAAGAGACGAGCCAGAGTTCCTCTGCTTCAACTGATAAGAAAGTATCATGCAAAGAAAAAGCCCCGAGAGGGGCTTTTCTTTTTTTTACTGTTTTGGTTTTACCGTTGCCTAGAGGCTCTTGCTTGTGTAACCTGACCCGCAGCTCTTCTGCCCATTGCCTGCTCAAGAGCTTCGCGGTACTCACCCTCTTGCATTTCTGGAATGTTAAGCCCCATCTCATTCTGGAGATCTTTGAAGGTGATATCACCCAATCCATAGTTCTCTCTCATATCCATGAGTCTACGAATCTGTTGCTCTTTTGAGGGGAGCATAAACCCGTTGTCAGTTTTAGTGAATGGGATATCCATGGCCTCAAGAATGTCGGTGGCTGTTTCGCCCTCCGCTCCAGAGGTGAATTCATCTCTTAGCTGACCAAAGGGTACAACCCTCTTAGATCCGTCAGGATTTACTTCAAGAACATACGTCTGTCTAGCGTCTGGACGACCCCTTTCTACGTTCCTAGCTTGCTGCTCATCAGTATATCCTTCCATGAGGAAGTAGCCTGGGGTGTCCATTTCCTTAGGGACCCTTCCGTAGCCTGAGCTATGTATTTTCGTGTACGGATCACGCCATGGGTTTGCACGGATGTCCGTCTCCGTGATTCTGTCCTCTCCACTTCCGTAGTTAGACTTTACGAATCTCTTTTCTTTCTTAGCACTTTCATCTGGGAGAGTGACAGATGCGCTCTGCTCTCCGTAGATCATTCCTCCGTTGCGGTACTTCATGGTGCCGCCTTCTCCGTAAGAAGGGGCCTCCTTGTCCTTAAGCCTTCCCCCGAGCGCCATCATCAAGCCACTGGGCATATTTTTTCTTTGGGGTCTCATGATGCAAAGTTAATCAAAAAGAATTTTGTTTAGATACCCCTGCGTTTCATCAGGGAGATACTCCATAAACAGCCTCGGATCACCGTATATATCTACCCCATCAGCCTTAGCTTTATTTAGAGCTGTGAGTACGGTTCCCTCCCCAGCGTTGTAGCTGGCATAGATGCGCGATAGTCTGTTCGCTTCGGATATTTCTTGAGGGGGACTACTGATGAACTTAAGCTTAGATAGGGCTTCGATCTTGGCATCCCGCATCAACCGACTATCCAGAGGATTAAATGGATCAAGACCCTTGGGGATGAACCCCCTGTCTTCGAGGTCCTTCTGAGTTCCTGGCATGATCTGCCATCTACCTCTTGCACCAGCAGGAGACACTGCTTTGTTTGGATCTCTTTCTCCACCTGTCTCCGCCATCATCTGCCTGTAGATCCTCTTAGCAGAATCCGTCTCGTATTCTACTTCTTGAACAGCGTACTCAGGATCGTCTACGTAGAACGTCTCTCCGTCAGGACCCTCTACTGCGATCTTCTTAATTGGTTTGGTTGGACCCTGGGGGGTCGTCTTTAGCATCCTCATGACACAAATATACTAAGCGCAGTCCTCGCGCCTATTCAGCAATATAGTAACAGCTTGAAATGTTCTTACATTTCCTAAGACCGCCTAGGAGCTTTTCACTTATTTACTTAAGAAGCTTCTCTTTCTCGTTTGCTTCGAGGCGAAGTTACAGCAGATTTCTGACTTATGAATCAGCTAGAGCATTAGGTTAAGTAAACGAGTCTAACTTACTGTCATAGAACAGCTTGTATGCTTCTACATGAAGCGAGTGTGAGCCGATCGAGGGCGAACCCGCTTTGAAATTTGAGGGTGTAATACAGATCCTGGGGATTATACGTACCTATATACGCTACGCACGTGACACCTAAACGCATTACGCAACCCCGTGGGTACGATACACGTCACGTTTTGCGCATACATTCTAGCTTTTCGTAACTGACTGGTGCCGAGCAGGTTACGTGGTGTCAGGTGAAGTAGCGGTACAGGGTACATCGAATGTTGCATCGAAGATGAACCTCAGCAGGACAATCCCCCTACCCCCTTACGGCCAAACCGCAAACCCCTCCGCCATGACGCCACACTGCACCACGTCACACCGCATCGCGGCACGCCAGACGGCCCTGTGCCTTACGCGCACACACGAATTCTTCACGCGTGTTTTACTGAAAGTAAAATCGCGCATGGAATTGGTTGCCGAAAAACTTGTGGCAACGAACCCCCTGAAGTAGCTTTGTACCGACCTCGACACTCGGTCTTGGTCGTCAAACTTCAAATCTTCATCTACGATGAACAATCAAACCAATCGTGTAGAACTGCTGAAAGCAGTTAAGTCAGCAGTGAACGCTGCATCTTTCTCAACGACCGAAGGTCGAGTCAAGGAGGCTAAGGCCGCAGTCCGTGACCTGATGGCGTACTTGGACTCTTTGGAGTCCACCAAGAAGAACGCTTCGAAGAAGCGTAAGCGGAAGCAAAAGAGTGGCAAAGCCACCACAGCTACTAAAGTAGCTGACAAGCAAGAAAAAGCTTTCCACGGCAAGGCAGACACACCTGTCACACCATCCACACAGAAGCCAAAGGCTTCCGTCGAATCGGCTCGAAAGTCGGCTCAGGACGTGTCACGTCACACAGGGGCTGAAAGCCGAGCCATGAGGAAAGCCGAGGCAGTGAAGGAAGCTGTTGCTTTTCCTGCTCAGGTGACGTCAAACGATCGTGTAGCTTCCTTGGAAGCTAAGTTGGAGCAGTTGACTGCTACCTTGGCCGTCATGATGGCGTCAGATGTGACACCCACGGCAAACGAAGTTTGCTTCTCTGACTTGCCATTCGACCCAACCCACTAACCCATGAGTGGGGGAGTATATACACCTTCTGAGTTTACGAAGAAGGTGATATACGACCCCTCTCTCTAACTCGAAATTCAAACTTCAATTCAACCATCATGTCAAACGTTTCAGACATCATCGATTGCGTCATCGCTTCAGGTTACATGACAAGTGTAGACGTCTACAGGACGTTAGGTGACGACCCCTCTGCAAAGGATTACATCCTCAAATACCACCTCGACGAAGAACTCGAAGCCCACTTGGGTATGTGACACCACAGGTACACTGATGAGTCCTCAATGGACGAAACACCCTTCGGGGTGTCTGTATCAAACTTCAAATTCATTTCCAATGAAAAATTCAGATGTTCAGGCGAGAATCGCCAAGTTGCAAGCCATGGTGGACATGTACAACGTGTTCGGGGCTGATGCCTACTACAACTCAGAGGAGTTCACAAGTATGTCATGTGACATGCAGATGATGGTCACACAAGAAATCGAAGATTTGTCATGACCTACCGAATGATTCACTACCGAGGGTTCGACCGCGACGATTGGGATGCGGTCACCTTCGAGGCGTCAAGTGACAAGGACGCCAAGGAACGAGCGCTTGACCTTTGCCCTGATGGGCATCGGGTCAAGTCCGTCAAGCAGGTACTCTGATGAGGCTTCAATAGCCGAAACACCTTTGGTGTCAGTATCAATTTTCAAACTTCAATTTGCTATGCAAGATTTCATTGCAACCTTCGGTGTTCCCTTCCTGATGTACGCTCAAATGTCACTGGCGTGGGGAATCGTGTTGACTGGCATCGGCCAGTTCATCTCTTACTTGTTGGACGTGGCGGAAGCCAAAACGCAAGTACGATGAGCGACAACCCATTCAACGGCATGAGCCACAAGGAACTCGTGATGTCATACCTCATCTTCTCCGTCATGGAGGACGAGGAGGCCATTCACATGGTGTCAGATGCGTTTGACGCTGATGTGTACATCGACCTCCGAGAGTTCGGCATCTCGACAACGGACTTCCAATAATAGAGGTGAGTATATATACCTTCTGAGTTTACGAAGAAGGTAATATACGAACCCTCTCAAACTTCAAACTTCAAATCTACCAATCATGGTCAAAGACAATTTTTTCGGACAACCTGTGGGGCGTGCAGTGCTCTACCTCAATGACTTTCACTTCGGCAAGAACCTCTCTGTGCTCAACCGAGCCGCACGACTCGTGCCAAATGACGTCAAGGGCTTCGCCTCCCTGCTGTCAAACGTGGTCAACCCAACCCCTGACCAAGTTCAGGACATCGTGAACCTGCTCGACGACTACGCAAATGACGTGGACGGCGACCTCATCTTCAAGCTCAAGAAATCATGACGATTACAGCATTCACAGACCTCGACATCCAAGTCGAAATCAGCAACTGCTTCAACCATCAACACACCACGTCAGACAGCGCATACAAGCTGTTGGATAAGTACCTCCGCCACGTCTGTGGCCTGACCGAGGGTGAGGTGGATGACGTCATCGACCGCATGGAGGAGTTGGTTGCAGAGCATGTCATCGAAATCATCGAAACAAAAACACAATGAAATTCACACACAGCTTCGAACACACACTTCCCTTCGTGTCAATGCGGACGGCCTACGACGTAGACCTTGACGCCGCGAAGAACGTAGAGATGGACACCGAGGTGTCTATTGACCCTGACCACGGCTACGGCGGATGGTACGAAACCTACGACCTCGAAACAGGTGGCGACCGCTTCTATGCAGAAGGCGTCCTCGAGGTTGACTTCGATGGCGATAAGGCAACACTGACGGGCTACGACGGATGCTTCGAACTCCCTGACTACATCATCAAAGCCCTCGAAGAGAAGGGCGTAATCATTGACCTATGACACAAGAACAATGCGAATCAGCAGTCAAGAGACTGCAAGAATCAGGGTTTGAGGCCTCTCATGTGATGGGCGCCCCTGACGACCACGGAGTGTGGTTGGACAGCGTGTGGAACTCTGACCTTCAGGAGTCATTCAGCTTCCGAATCCACGACGAAGAGGTTGTATGGTGGGGCACACTTCCACCTCTCAAAACCAAAACAAAAGACAAATGAAAGATTACGATAAGTGCCACAAGTGTGGCGGCCAAGGCGTTTACCTCGGCTCACAAGAGGTAGGTTACACCTACAACGGATTTGTTCAGATAGAGCACGACTATGAGTGCGAAGACTGCGAAGCCACATGGGATGTGAACTTTGAATTGACGCCAAAAGAAAGAGATAACCATGAATAATAATCATTGCTACATCTTTAACTGGAATCAGGGTGGGTGGAACTCTATCTGGGCGCCTGACATTCGATCGGCTCGTAAGCAGGCGAGGGATAAGTGGGCTGACCAAAGGCAACCCATCCTGACTATCAACGAGAAATCGTTTAAGCGAGTGACGATGCAGGAGTACAACAGAATCCTCTTGACGGATGGATTTTGGTGAAATTAGAGGTATTGGTTAATTGAAGTTTGACCACGGGGGTGAGACGTGAAACGTCACGCCACCCCCACCTCAATCAAGGGAGCGCAGTCGGTGCGCACGTCCACTCCCAAGACCTTTGTGCAGGTCTTTCGGACGGCGGTTGTGTTCGAATCCCAACCTCCCTTCTATTAGTCGGCGGACGTTAAACGCATACTAACAAGTGACCTTGAATCCCGTCAAGTGTGGATGCGGCAGGGTCGAGATATATTCCACACGCCCCGATACCTCGTGGGGTAACAAGCATCAAGGGAGAGTGCGGGCAAGGAGAGCAATGCCACTGAACGGGTGACACCTAGACGTTCAGGCTCCACCTGCATTCGTTACATGGCAGTGACACTAGCGATGGAGGCATCGCATTGGTGTGTACACAGCAATATCTACTCCTTCTACCCTTTACCGAGGGCTTATGGCAACGAGTATGAGCTTGTGTGGTGGTTCGACTCCACCCTCTGCTACTTATGTGTGAGTGTATATACACCTTCTGAGTTTACGAAGAAGGTGATATACACGAACACTTCAAATCTTAAACTTCAATTCAATCAGCATGAAACAATATGCAGTAATCCACGCTGTCGCAGGACTCTTCGAAGGGTACTCCGACACCACTTGTGAGTTCTTCCCTAACAGGGGGTTCGCAGACAAGCACATCAAGCAACACGTCGATACCTACCGAGAGGATGAGATGTGTGTCAGGATTGAGCATGACGGAGACAGTACCTACGTCACTTTATCCCCTGACTCTGACGACTACAAGGCTTGTGTTCCCGAGGACATGGAGCATGACGACTACGTTGCAGAGAATGGCGACGAGGTTAGTGTCGAGGTCTTCCGTATCATCGAGATTGACTGCGAACGCTACAAGAATGCACCCACCACCGAGCACATGTGGCTGACGTGGGACCAACAGGATACCACCCAAGCATGGGACTACTTCCCCTTGTGTATGTCCTTGGTGGCTCGTGTATCGTCTGACGTGATGGACAACACAGGCAAGTACACTTGCCATGAGACCAACATGTACCAACTCACGGAGTTCATCTCCTCTGTGTACTACCGCAACCACGCCTTCATCGACGTTGACGACTACTCGATGCACGCTTTCCGTATCCCCAAACCCAAGAACAATGACTAAAAAAGAACTAATCGACAGCCTGTCTGACTGCAAAGACGACGACCCAGTTGTCATCATGGTGCATGACACGACAGCATACGAAGACTGCTACGACTTCTATGTAGATGCAGTGTTCCTCGACCCGCTACACAACAATCACGAATCCGAAATTCAACTCACACTAATCAACCATAACGACTCATGAATTCAGTACAAGAATCCAAACAAGAGCTTGAAGCGGCCATCCGCTATGCAGAGAACGCTATCTCATCAGCCAACAAAACCATCGAGTCGATGGAGTTCCGCCAAGAGATGGCCAAGAAACAATCATCCGAACAGACAGGGCGGGAGGCCGCCCTCGAAGAGGAGCGGGCGATGCTAGAGAAAAACGTCAAATACTTGCGTGATGAGAACGAACGACTGAAGGCAGAGGTCAACGCCCTTGAACAGCCCGAGAAACCCACTATGCCCGTCATCCCCAAGGCAGTAGCCATCGCCATCTTCCGTGAGGGTGTGCAGCACGGGGTGGAGGCCGCATGTACAGAGCTTGAAGGGCAGACAATTAACATCGAAGAGAGGGAGTATGTCGGTGGATTCGAGGTGTCATTCGACAAGCTCATCGACCTCGACGACGAACTCGACCTTGACTGGATGCGCGGCAAGTGCGGGGACTACTCCGAAGATGCTGTCGTTAATGCACTTAAGAACCTGTGTGCAGACAACAAGTTCGAGTGCCGAGTCCACGGGATTGATGACCAAGAATCATGAAATACACGACAAAAATATCAGCGGTAGATGTAGATACAGGCGTGAGACGTATGTACTTCCATCGCGGTGCAAGCATCGAGGAAATCGAACGAGTGTACCGAATCAGTAAGAATCAAATCAAAAAAATAATTAAACACGCAGAAGAAATGAACATCAGAAACGCAGACGAAAACAGAGCGCGACAAGAGCGCGACGAAAAAATCAGGAATCTCAAAGACAAAGGAGTGACACATCGTGCCATTGCAAAAGCAGTTGGGTGTAGCCCCGCCACTGTGGACAGGGCAATTAACGGAAGGAAGCGAACCAAAGTGAAGTCGCAAACAGGAGTCGTGTCAACACCCACGCCAGTACAAGCACCCAAACCAACCCCTCAAGCACCAAAGCAGATGCAAGCACCAACAAGCAACGAAGAATTCTCCTTCACATTCACAATCGGCAACGACACCTACACGTTCTCAAGAAACCCCAAGCAATGACCGACGAGTATTTAGAAAAGAAATGGCAAGAGATAGAAGCCCGCCTACAAAGGTTCGAAGAGACAGCTTCCCCCAACGACAAGATGATTCTTGACTGCATGGTCAGGGATTGGGAGGCTAAGATGAGACTTAAACTAAAACAATCAGATGCCTATGAAGAATAAGCAAGCAGAAATACTATTGGGTGTGTTCGTCACCGAGTACGAACAATGGGAAGATTCGCAGACGCGACGCAAATCCTACGCTCAGCCGAATTACGAGAAACTCGGTTACAAAATGTTTGAAGCGTACAAAGCC
>Ga0098054_1000409_pt1 | contig 28888 bp, 28 predicted proteins | sample 16_taG_FD_75048 | JGI IMG/M metagenome (GOLD analysis project Ga0098054, IMG submission 75048) | Marine viral communities from the Subarctic Pacific Ocean - 16_ETSP_OMZ_AT15313 metaG | ecosystem: Environmental > Aquatic > Marine > Oceanic | place: Pacific Ocean | collected 2015-01-18
AGGGTTCGAAAAATACCCACTCGGCATCTTCCATCAACAAACGCGCCACGATAGCCTCCGCAAAAGCTATCTTGAATCAGAGTTCAGGTGATTTGGGAATCCAGTTTGTCAACAGAACCTAGAGGAAATCGATATAACAAGCCTCTATCACCACATAATGCATGAGGAGCAGGGTGAGGAGTCGCGGCCAACATTCTATATGCGTCGTAAGTCGGATAAACCTTACCACATAGACTATTTCTTTGTTCCGCGTCCTTTGCTTGGAAAAACGATCCAGCTAGAAATTGGCTCTCGTGAAGACTGGATAGAACACAGCGATCATGTTCCGTTGATAGTCGACATTGATTAACTTCGTCATCGGTTTCCGCAACAATGCTAGACACGGCTACTCGAAGAAGTCTTCGTCTTCCTTCTTGAGATGCAGCGTTTCAGCAACACGGCAACCAACCTCGTGCCGGATCATCAAGCGCGCTAGCTGCTGTCCATCGATAAGGACAATTCTCTTGCTGAGCAGATCGGTCGTCTCTTTTGCGGCAGGGGAAAAGACGAAGTCGTTACAAAGAGACCCTTGCTTGCCTTGAATCTGTCGAGACTCCCGAAGAAGTCCCGAATGGCACCTGCCCCGACAACATTACCGTCGGCATATCTCTTCGCCTGAATGTAGACCCGATCCAACCCCAATGGATCCTGGTCGATCACGCCATCTATGCCGCCATCACCCGACTTGCCCACCAAGGATCGCGCAATATCAGCGCCCGACCCGCCATAGCCCATCGCGAACAGAAGATTGACCACGACTTTCTCGAAAAAGGCCGGGGTGCCTGACCGCACTCGCAGCAACAGGCTTGCCGCCAATTCACTTTCGATTTGCCGATGCGCCTGCCTGATTGTTTCGTCCGGAGTCAAAATATCTTCCGATGTCTCCGCGATTCCGCCTCCATCATCGGCCGATTTGCCACTGGACGTCTCTTCCCGGAATTCACGAAACACCTGAAACTGCTTCAGGTATTCAATAGTGATCTTGTCAGGAGGATTCGAAAGAACCTTCCTGCCCTCTTCGGTGATTTGAAAATGGCCGCGCCGCGTGGCTTCCACCAAGCCCGCCTTGATGAGATAGAATTTTGCCCAATGCACCCTGTTGGCAAACATTCCTTGAACGCCCGATGGCAGCAGCGTCGAACGCTCCTCTTCCGTCAGTCGCAACTCGTCGGCAAGCAAAGCGATAACGTCTCCGATTCGGACTTCGCCGGATTTCGATACCTTCAAGACAGGCAGTAGTAGATTTTGAAAGTCCGGAATAGTCATATCGAAGCCGCTCCGAATAACTTTATCAAACGTCGGAAAGTGAACATTGAGAAGACTGTGAGGAAAATAGCGTCTGATCAATGGTTCGATTTGAATTGAAGACGCAATATTATCGCGATTGCATGATCGGGAGAGGGTGGGATTGGCGAAAACAGGCTTTGGCCTGTTTTCGTCCTTGGCCTGACGGCCGGCGGATCGAGCGGCGGGGCCGCTCGCCCCAAAACGCCTTTGGCGTTTTGTCGAACATGGGTTCTTTCCGCCCGATCTTCCGCCACTAAAAAAGGCCCCCGGAATGGGGGCCTTTTTTAGTGGCGGAGAGGGTGGGATTCGAACCCACGGTACCCTTGCGAGTACGCCGCATTTCGAGTGCGGTACTTTCAACCACTCAGCCACCTCTCCGCAGAGGACGGGCAGACCGTGTCGCATGCCCGCATGGTCGAAACGGCGCGGAATGTAAACGCCGCGCGGGTCCCGCACAAGACCGGATCGAGCCTTTCTCCCCATAGGTTAAGCCCTTGCCCCCTGCTAGACTGGCCGCCGCCAGCGAAGCGGGAATGAAGCATGAGCGAAGCGGAACGGGAAGACGGCGAAGGAGGTAAACGGCCGGCGGCACGCGTGGTGGCGGCCTGGGCCGTTCATGCCTTCACGGCGTCGGGCGTCGTGACGGCGCTGCTGGCCATCGCGGCGCTGATCGCTGGCGACCTCCGCCTCGCCCTGCTCTGGCTGGGTGCGGCGCTCATCATCGACGGTTTCGACGGCCCCATGGCCCGCAAGGTCCGGGTGACCGAGTTCGCACCGCGTTTCGACGGGGCCGTGCTCGACCTCGTGATCGACTATCTCACCTATACGGTGATCCCGGCGCTGCTGATCTATCGCTTCGGCATGGTGCCGCCGGGATGGGAAATCCCCGCCGCCGCCTGGATCATGACGACCTCGCTCTATTGCTTCGGCAACAGGGAGATGAAGACGGCGGACAATTATTTTTCGGGCTTTCCGGCGACCTGGAACCTGATCGTGCTCTGCTTCTATGTGCTGGGCACGGGGCAATGGCTCAATCTCGCCGTGATCGCCCTGCTCGGCATCCTTACTTTCGTGCCCTTCAAATATATCCACCCCTTCCGGGTGACGACGCTCAGGCCGCTGACGCTCGCGGTAACGGCCCTCTGGGCGATGGCTACATTCTGGCTGGTGCTGAGGAGCGGGGCGGGCACCCCCCCGGCGGAGGCCTCCCCCGCTGCCTGGTGGACCTTTCTGGCGGCATCGCTCTATTTTCTGGCGCTCTGCGCCTGGCGCAGCCTGCAAGACCGGCAAAGGCCGGGAAAGCCTTGAAATCAGGCCCTTTCGCGGCTTGACAGGGCGACCTCCCCCTGTATATTGCGCGCCAATTCGGCCCGTGCCGCTGTCACCGGCGGCCGCAGGGCCTTTTTCGTTACATGGTGGTATCAACGATGTTCGCAGTCATCCGGACAGGCGGCAAACAGTACAAAGTCGCGAAAGACGATCTCCTCGAGATCGAACGCCTCGACGCCAAGGCCGGCGACAAGATCGAGCTCGGCGAAGTCCTCATGCTCGGCGCCGAAGGCGGCGAGACGAAGGTCGGCGCGCCGCTCGTCGATGGTGCGAAGGTGAAGGCCGAGGTCGTGGACCTCACCCGTGGCCCGAAGCTCACGATCTTCAAGAAGCGCCGCCGCCAGAACTATCGCCGCAAGAACGGCCATCGCCAGGATCTGATGCTCGTCAAGATCCTCGACATCGCCGGCTAAGCGGACTGAAGGAGTAGAAACATGGCTCACAAAAAGGCAGGCGGTTCCTCCCGCAACGGTCGCGACAGCGCCGGCCGGCGCCTCGGCGTGAAGAAGTTCGGTGGCGAATCCGTCATTCCGGGCAACATCATCATCCGCCAGCGCGGCACGAAGTGGCATCCGGGCCGCAATGTCGGCATCGGCAAGGACTACACGATCTTCGCGAAGGTCGAGGGCGTGGTGTCGTTCCACAAAGGCAAGAACGAGCGCGCATTCGTGTCGGTCGTGACCGCCGACATGCCGGAAGCGGCAGACTGACACGCGGGGTGAACGCCACCTCGCAAAGGTGGCGACCATCGGGAATTCAAAGGGAGATGGGCCGCCATCTCCCTTTTTTCATGCCCTCACGAGAAGCGAGGGAGGAGCCCGATGCGCGAAGAACTGAAGACGGAAAGACTGGTCCTGAGGCCGCTCGCACAAGCGGATGCCGAACGGCTGGCGGGTCTTGCCAACAACTGGAACGTGGCGCGGATGCTGTCGCGCATGCCTTATCCCTACTCGCTCGACATGGCTGAGGACTGGATCGCCCGGCAGGCGGCGCAGCGCGCCGACGGCGAGGAATTCGCCTATGCGGTGACGAATGGCGAGGGCCTTGTCGGTTGCTGCGGCGTGCAGGCCCACGCCGACGGCACGCATGAGATCGGTTACTGGATCGGCGAGCCTTACTGGAACCGGGGCTATGCGAGCGAAGCCGCCCGCGCCGTGCTGGGCGAGGCGGCGGCGCACTTCGGCGCGGAGGCGCTGATTTCCGGTCATTTTTGGGAAAACCATGCCTCGGGCCGCGTGCTGACGAAACTCGGCTTCCGCTATACTGGCGAGGAAAGCCGCTGGTGCGTGGCCAGGCAGGAAAAGGTGCGCTGCCTCACCATGAGGCTGGCGCGAACAGGCAAGTGACATGAAGTTCCTCGACGAAGCGAAAATCCATATCCGCTCAGGCAATGGCGGCGCGGGCTGCGTGAGCTTCCGCCGCGAGAAGTTCATCGAGTTCGGCGGACCCGACGGCGGCGATGGCGGCCGGGGCGGTGATGTCGTCGCCGAATGCGTCGAGGGCCTCAACACGCTGATCGACTACCGCTTCCAGCAGCACTTCAGGGCGAAGACCGGCATGCACGGCATGGGCAAGAACCGCTCCGGCGCGAACGGCGCCGACGTCGTGCTGAAAGTGCCCGTGGGCACGCAGATTTTCGAGGAAGACGGGGAAACGCTGATCGCCGACATGACCGAGCCCGGCCAGCGCCTCGTGCTCGCCAAGGGCGGCAATGGCGGCTTCGGCAATACCTATTTCAAGAGCTCGACCAATCAGGCGCCGCGCCGCGCGAATCCCGGCCTTGAAGGCGAGGAAAAGACGATCGTGCTGCGGCTGAAGCTGATTGCCGATGCGGGGCTGGTGGGGCTTCCCAATGCGGGCAAGTCGACCTTCCTCGCCGCGGTAAGCGCGGCGAAACCGAAGATCGCCGACTATCCCTTCACCACGCTGACGCCGGGGCTCGGCGTCGTCACCGTCGATACGCGCAGCTTCGTGCTGGCCGACATTCCCGGCCTCATCGAAGGCGCGCATGAAGGCGCGGGGCTCGGCGACCGGTTTCTCGGGCATCTGGAGCGTTGCCGCATCCTGATCCATCTCGTCGACGGCACGGCGGAAGATGTGGCGGAGGCCTATCACGTGATCCGCGGCGAGATCGAGGCCTATGGCGCGGGGCTGGAGGAAAAGCCCGAAATTCTCTGCCTCAACAAGGCAGATGCACTGAGCGAGGAAGAGCGCGAGGAGAAGAAAGCAATTCTCGCGGCGGAAAGCGGCGGTGAGGTGTATGTGATTTCCGGCGTGTCCGGCGAGGGTGTCACCGACGTATTGCGGCTCGCGGCGGACGAAATCGGCATACGGCGCGCGGAAGAACGCGCCGAAGAAACGGATGCAGAAGAGGGCTGGCAGCCTTGAGCAACCATCTCGAAAAAGCGCAGCGCGTCGTCGTGAAAATCGGCTCCGCGCTTCTGACGGACGCCGAGACGGGCAAGCTCAACCGCACCTGGCTGCAGGCGATGGTCGAGGATGTCGCGAGGATGCGCGCACGCGGACAGGAAATGCTGATCGTTTCCTCCGGCGCCATCGCGCTCGGACGCCGCGCACTGAAACTGCCCGCCGGAAAGCTGAAACTCGAAGAAAGCCAGGCCGCCGCCGCCGTCGGCCAGATCGGCCTGGCGCATGCCTTTCAGGAAATCCTTTCCGCCTACGGCTTCTCCTGCGCGCAGATCCTGCTGACGCTCGAGGACACGGAGGAGCGCCGCCGCTATCTCAACGCGCGCTCCACCATCCAGACGCTGCTGAAGCTCGGCGCCGTGCCCGTCATCAACGAAAACGACACGGTGGCGACGACCGAAATCCGCTATGGCGACAATGACCGCCTCGCCGCGCGCGTGGCCAGCATGGTGTCGGCCGATTGCCTCGTGCTTCTGTCCGACGTCGACGGCCTCTACACCGCACCGCCGCACCTGCCCGGCGCGAAGCATCTCGCCGAAGTCGCCGAAATCACGCCCGAGATCGAAGCGATGGCGGGCGATGCGGCAAGCATCTATTCGCGCGGCGGCATGAAGACGAAGATCGCGGCGGCGCGCATCGCAACCGAGGGCGGCGCGCGCATGGCGATCGCGAACGGCCGGGCGCTGCACCCGCTGAAGGCGATCGAGGACGGCGCACGCTGCACCTGGTTCGCGGCGCATTCGACGCCCTTCGCCGCGCGCAAACGATGGATCTCGGGTTCGCTGAAAAGCCTCGGCACCATCACCATCGACGATGGCGCCGTGAAGGCGCTTACCCAGGGCCGCAGCCTCCTGCCGGCCGGCGTCACCGCCGTCGAGGGCGAGTTCGGGCGCGGCGACGCCGTGACCGTGCGCGACGGCGCGGGCCACGAGATTGCACGGGGGCTGAGCGCCTATGCGAGCGAGGATGCGCGCGCGATCATGGGCCATCCGAGCCAGGAGATCGAGGAACTGCTGGGCTTTTCCGGCCGCGCGGAAATGATCCACCGCGACGATCTGGTGCTTAAAAAGCCGTGAAATCCGGAACGTCCGGGCCCATATGACGGTGGGCCTTGCGGCATTGAAAGACGTGAGGCCGCCTGAAATACTCTTCCGGCCTATCGACGAAGACAGGTGACGACCGTGAGCATCGTGAAACTGAATACCGGCGAGACGAACATTGCGGGCCTGATGGCCGGCATCGGCGAGAAGGCGCGCGCGGCAGCGACGGCGCTCGCCACGACGCCGACAAAGCAGAAGGACGTCGCGCTGCTTGCCGCCGCCATGTGCGTGCGCGCCAATGTGGACGACATCCTGAAGGCCAACGCCGAGGATGTGGCGGATGCCCTGAAAAACGGCCTCGCGCCTTCCATGATCGTCCGGCTGACGCTCGACGGCAAGCGCGTGGAGGCGATTGCGAAGGCGCTGGAGGAAATCGCCGCACTGCCCGACCCCGTGGGCTCCAAGATCGCGGAATGGGATCGCCCGAACGGTCTTCACATCGAGCGCGTGCGCGTGCCCCTGGGCGTCATCGGCATCGTTTACGAGAGCCGCCCCAACGTGACGGCGGATGCCGGCGCGCTCTGCCTGAAGGCCGGCAATGCCGCCGTGCTGCGCGGCGGCTCGGAAGCATCGCGCTCGAACAAGGCGATCCATGCCTCACTCGTAGAGGGCATTCTCGCCGCGAACCTTCCCGAAGCCTCAATCCAGCTCGTGCCCGTGACGGATCGCGCGGCGGTCGGCGAGATGCTCAAGGGACTCAACGGCAATATCGACGTCATCGTGCCGCGCGGCGGCAAGAGCCTCGTCGCCCGCGTACAGGAAGAAGCGCGCGTACCGGTCTTCGCGCATCTCGAAGGCGTCTGCCATGTCTATGTGGATGGCGAGGCCGATCTCGACATGGCACGCAACATCGTGCTGAACGCGAAGCTTCGCCGCACCGGCGTATGCGGCGCGGCCGAAACGCTGTTGGTGGACGAAGCCTGCGCCGCAACGCATCTCGCCCCGCTCGTCCAGGCGCTGATTGCGGAGGGCTGCGAGGTGCGCGGCGACGAGGCAACGCAGAAGACGGACGCGCGCGTGAAGCCCGCCACCGAAGAAGACTGGTACACGGAATATCTGGACGCGATCATCGCGGTGCGCATGGTGAAGGGCGTCGGCGGCGCCATCGCCCATATCGGCAAATACGGCTCCAGCCATACCGAGTGCATCGTGACCGCGAACGCCAAGACGGCCGATCGCTTCTTCGCGGAAGTGGATAGCGCGATCCTGCTGCACAATGCCTCGACGCAATTCGCCGATGGCGGCGAGTTCGGCATGGGCGCGGAAATCGGCATCGCAACCGGCAAGTTCCATGCGCGCGGCCCCGTCGGCGTCGAGCAGCTCACGAGCTTCAAATATCTGGTGCGCGGCAGCGGTCAGGTTCGTCCCTGACATGCGCCGCGAGATGCTGACGCCGGGACTGAAGGTGGGCCTGCTCGGCGGCTCCTTCAATCCCGCGCATGAGGGGCATCTGCATCTGACGCGCATGTGCCTGCAATCTCTCGGGCTCGACCGCGTCTGGTGGCTCGTCTCGCCCGGCAATCCGCTGAAGCCCGAAAAGGACATGGCGCCCTATGCCAGGCGCTTCGCCTCGGCGGAAAAGATGGCGCGCGATCCGCGCATCGTGGTGAGCGGCATCGAGGCGGAGCTCGGCACACGCTATACCGCCGACACGCTGGCCGAACTGACGGCGCGCTTTGCCGGCACCCGCTTTGTCTGGCTGATGGGCGCCGACAACATGCTGCAGTTCCCGAAATGGCGGAACTGGCAGGAAATCGCGGCAACCGTGCCGATCGCGGTTTATCCGCGCCCTGGTTATACGCTCAAGGCGCGCCTCTCCCCGGCCGCCGCCATGCTGCGGCCCTGGACGCTCGATACCAGCGATGCCGCCCTGCTGCCGCTCATGGAACCGCCTGCCCTCGTCTTTCTCGGCGGACCGGAAAACCCCGCCTCGGCGACCGCAATCCGCGCGGCCGGCGGCAAGGCCTGAGCCGTTCGGGCCGAACGTCGCCTGCTCGTCAAAATCCCGTCATTGAATTGAAGCCTTGCGAGGCTTATTCTTTAGCCGTTACGGGCATTTCGCCGTCCGTTGCGCAAGCTGGTAAACATGTTTGCTGAATAGAGGAGTGTTTTCCTGAGCAGACAATCAACGGACCTCAAGGTCCAGAAAGCGCCCGGCGCGGCAAAGTCCGCCGGTGCGGCAAGGAAGGCCCCGGCCTCCCGCAAGGGACAGGCGGCCGACACCGGCAAGTCTTCGGAAATGCTCGCTCTCGTGCTCGAGAGCCTGGAGGAAGACAAGGCCGAAGATGTGGTTTCCATCGATCTGACCGGAAAGACACCCATCGCCGATCACATGGTGGTCGCGAGCGGACGGTCGCAGCGTCATGTCGGCGCGGTGGCCGACCATCTCGTACGCCGCCTGAAAGAGGCCGGGTTCGGCACGTCGCAGGTCGAGGGAATGAAACAGGGCGACTGGGTGCTCATTGATGGCGGCGACGTGGTGATCCATGTCTTCCGTCCCGAAGTGCGCGAGTTCTACAAGCTGGAGAAGATGTGGTCCGCCGATATTCCGGCAGACCAGATGGCCGTTTGAGGCGACAGACCCCTCAAACCGCGCCTGACCCTTCTCCCCGCGTCCGCTAATGGCCGGCGCCATGCCGGACGGGGATTTATGCGCGTCCAGATCTGTGCCGTGGGGCGGCTGAAGAACGGCCCCGAAAAACTCCTTCTCGACGACTACATGTCGCGCTTCGACGCCGCGGGGCGCGGCATCGGCCTTACCGCGCTGCCCCTTGCCGAGGTCGAGGAAAAACGCCGCAGCGACGCGGCGGAACTCATGGAACGCGAAGCGGCGCTCCTCGCCGCTGCCATGCCGAAAGGAGCGCTCGTCGTTGCGCTCGACGAACGCGGCCGTGTCGAGACGAGCGAAGCCTTCGCAAAAAGACTGGGCAAATGGCGCGACACGGGAACCGCCGATGTCGCCTTCCTGATCGGCGGCGCGAACGGGCTTGCCCCTTCGCTGCGCGATGGCGCGGCCCATGTCATGGCATTCGGCGCGATGACCTGGCCGCACATGCTTGCCCGCGTGATGCTGGCCGAACAGCTCTACCGTGCCGTTACGATACTTTCGGGCCATCCCTATCACCGCGCCTGAGGCTGGTGCACGCGGCAGGTGATTTTCGCCCTCCAGTGTTATCGCTTTGCGATTTCATCCGGCCGGGTTCTGCTTTAGGTTCCGTGGTTGCTGCGGGTGCTGCGGCGATTCGAACCACAGGTTCGCCAAATTTCATATTTTTCAGGATTGCGATGAGCGGCGTTCGACCAATTGTCCTTGCCTTGCTGGATGGCTGGGGCGTCCGGGCGGAGCGTGAGGGGAACGCGGTCGCGCTGGCGCGGACGCCGATCTACGACCGGCTGGCCGCAACCTCGCCACGCACGCTGCTCGACGCCTCGGGAGCGGCGGTGGGGCTTGCCCCTGGCAAACCCGGTCACGCGCAGGCAGCCTATGCGACGCTCGGCGCGGGAAGGCCCGTGGAGCCGCCCCTCGCACGCATCAACCGCGCCTTTGGCTCCGATGGTCCCGGCGGCATTGCCTCTCATCCCATTCTGAAGCAGATCGTCTCGCGCGTGCGGCCGCTGGGCGGCGCGGTCCACCTCATCGGCGCAATGACGCCGTCGGGCATTGCCGGACACCAGAACCATCTGGCCGTGCTCGCCGCCCTTTTGAGCCATGAAGGCGTGAAGGTCCGGGTCCATGCCGTCATGGACGGCATCGACACCGATCCGCAGGGCGGCATCGAACACTTGCGCGAATTCCTCGACGACATCGCCGGCGCGGAAAATGCCGAACTCGGCAGCGTCTTCGGCCGGAGTTTCGGTTTCGACGAACTGGCGGACCCCGCCGCGACGGCGAAGGTCTGGCGTGCCCTCACCGAAGCCGATGCACCGTATACGGAATACCCAACCGCCTATCTCGACGAATGTTACCGCAAGGGCCTCGACGATGACCGCGTGCCGCCCGCCCTCTCTTCTTCATTCCGCGGTATCCGTCCGGACGACGCGCTGCTTCTCGTCAACCTCCAGCCCGATCACGGGCATGCGCTGCTCGGCGCGCTCGCCGATCCGGTCGCCGCCGGACTGTCGCAGAAGGCATTGCCGCTGAGCGGCGTCTATTCGCTTGTCCGCCTGACCTCACCGCTCGGCGGCAGCGTCGAACCGCTGTTCGAGGCGATCGATTTCCGGCCGAGCCTTGCCGAAACGCTTTCGCGCGCAGGTCTCCGCCAGCTCACACTCACCGAGAGCATTGCGGAGGCCAACCTCTGGACCTTCGCCCGCGGTGGCGCAACCTCGCTCTTTTCCGGCGAAAACGTCCTCGTGACCGATACGCCGCCGCTCGCACAGGCCGAGAAGAGGCCGGAACTGGCCGCAGCGGCGCTTGCCTCCGAGCTCCTCTCCGCGCTGAAGACGGGCGAGCACGATCTCATCACGGCGAGCTTCTGCAATGCCGCCGTGCTCGGCCGTACCGGCAATCTGCGCGCGACCGTGGGCGCGGTCGAGGCGATCGACAAGTATCTCGGCAAGATCGCCGCGCAGATCGGCAAGCGCGGCGGCACGCTTATCCTGTGCGGGACTTATGGCAAGGCGGAGCAGATGCTCGACCCGGCAACGGGCGCTGCCTGCCGCCGGACCACGGCCGCGCCCGTTCCCTTCGTCGTCGCGGGCGGCACCAAGGCGAGCCTTGCGGGCGGCACCCTCGCCGATGTCGCTCCGACGATCCTGGACCTGCTGGGCGTCGAGGTACCGGGCGAGATGTCCGGCCGCGCGCTCACCGCCGAACGGACCGACAGGGTCAGTGCGTGAAACCCTGCATAGGGCGCTCGCCCCGCTGCTCCTCGCGGCGGCGCTGACCGCGCCGTCGGCCCTGCCCCTCCTTGCCGAAACCGCGGAGCCGGGCGAACTCGAGAAATTGCAAAAGGAAATCGGCACAAGCCTCGAGCGGCAGAAGGAACTGCAGGCCCAGGCCGAAGCCGCACGCGCGGAAGCCGAGGCGATCCGCGCGAAGCTCATCGAAACCGCGGCCCGCGTGCAGACGCATGAAGCGGATGTTTCTGCCTCCGAGGACAGGCTGCAGGGCCTGAAGGGCGCCGAAGCCGTGCTGACCGCGCAGCTCGAAAAGCGCAGGGACGACATGGCGGAGCTGCTGGCCGCACTCACCCGCCTCGACAGGCATCCGCCGCCGGCGCTCGCCGTACGGCCCGACGACGCGCTCGCCTCGATCCGCAGTGCCCTCCTCCTCGGCACGCTGGTACCCGAGCTACAGGCCGAGGCAACCGAACTGCGCGACCGGCTGGAACAGCTCGCCGCGCTTCGCCGCGAGATCGGCGAGGAACGGAAAGTGCTCGCCGATGCCGAGGCCTTGCTCGAGAGCGAACGCAGCGAGCTTCAGACGCTGCTCGACCGGAAACTCGCCACGCAGCAGGAATTTGCCGCCGCCGCCGAGAGCGAGCAGGCAAAAGCCGAACGCCTTTCCCGTCAGGCAACGGACCTCTCCGACCTGATTTCGAGGCTGGAGGACCAGGCAGCCGAGCGTCTGCCCGCGACGCGGCCAGAACCGCGTTCCGAGCCTAAACCCGAGAAGCCAGCGCGGGTGGCGCCGGTCCCCGCCGGCGAGGCGCCGCGCCAGGTCGCCATCCTGCGTCCGCCCGCCTCTCCCCCGTCCATGCCCTCCTCCAGGCGCTTCTCGGACGCCCGGGGCCTCATCCGGCCACCGGTGACGGGTACGGTCATTCGCGAGTATGGCAGCCGGGAAGGCGGGGCCAGGACGCAAGGGATAACCATTTCGACACGTTCCGATGCTCAAATTGTTGCCCCATTTGACGGCAAGGTCTCCTATGCGGGGCCGTTCCGGCATTACGGCCAACTCTTGATCATTTCGGTCGGAGAGGGCTACCATGTATTGTTGGCGGGCATGGCGAGAATTGACTGCTCGGTGGGTCAAAGCATCCTTGCCGGCGAGCCGGTCGGCATGATGGGTCCGCCGCCCGCAGAGGACGATCCGGCCGCACAAGACAGGTTGGCGACGCGGGGCGAAACGGACCGCGGGCCGGCGCTCTATATCGAGTTCCGGAAGGACGGCGACCCCATCGATCCGGGACCCTGGCTGCTCATGAGTGACAAGAAGGCACGTGGTTAAATGAACAAGTCCGTCTTCGCCGGTTTCGCGGTCGGTACGCTCCTGTCCTTTGCCGCCATTGTTGGCGTGAAGCAGGGCTTCCTCGATACGCCCGCTCAAGCGAACGAATCGAACACTTACCGGCAGCTCAATCTTTTCGGCGACGTATTCGAGCGCGTGCGCGCGGATTACGTCGAACCGACGGATGACGCGAAGCTTGTCGAGAATGCCATCAACGGCATGCTCACCTCGCTCGATCCTCACTCGAGCTACATGACGCCGAAGACCTTCCGCGACATGCAGGTGCAGACGCGCGGCGAATTCGGCGGCCTCGGCATCGAAGTGACGATGGAGAACGGCATCGTGAAGGTGGTGACGCCGATCGACGATACGCCGGCGAGCCGTGCGGGACTTCGCCCCAACGACTACATCACCCATATCGACGGAACGCAGATCCTCGGCATGACCTTGAGCGACGCGGTCGACAAGATGCGCGGCGCGGTCGACACCGACGTCACGCTGACGGTGGTACGCAAGGGCAAGGACGAGCCCTTTGATGTGACGTTGAAGCGCGACATCATCACCATCAAATCGGTGAAGTTCAATCGCGAGGGCGATATCGGCTATATCCGCATCACGTCCTTCAACGAGCAGACGGCGGACCTGCTGGAAGATGCGATCGGCTCTCTTTCGAAGCAGATCGGAACCGGCAGGCTGAAGGGCTACATCGTCGACCTGCGCAACAACCCGGGCGGCCTGCTCGATCAGGCGATCGCGGTCAGCGACGACTTTATCGACGGCGGCGAGATCGTCTCGACGCGCGGCCGTCACCCCGAGGACACGCAGCGCTACAATGCACGCGGCGGCGACATCACGGAAGGCCGGCCGATCATCGTGCTTCTGAACGGCGGCTCCGCCAGCGCATCCGAGATCGTCGCGGGCGCGCTGCAGGACCATCGCCGGGCGACCATTCTCGGCACGCGCTCTTTCGGCAAGGGCTCGGTCCAGACCATCATCCCGCTGGGTTCAGACGGGGCGCTGCGTCTCACGACCGCGCGCTACTACACACCCGCCGGACGCTCGATCCAGGCGAAGGGCATCGATCCCGACATCGTCGTCACCCAGACGGCCCCGGAAGAGAAGAAGCTGAGCACCCGGACGGGCGAATCCGCGCTCCCCGGCCATCTGGCCGCCGAAGAGGGTGACGAAATGGCCGGTTCCGACAGCTTCGTGCCGAAGGACAAGAGCGAGGACAAGCAGCTTCTCTATGCAATCGATCTGCTGAACGGCGCACGCAAGGATTCGGCCTTCCTCGGTGCCGGCAGGACCTCCAGCGCCATGGCCAACTGAGGCGCTGCGAAAGCCCGCCGGAGATGAATTGCGAGCATGGTGGCGAAGACAGCGGCGAGCGGCTCTTCCAGTCCAATTGACAGCGGACCCGCAGACGATAGCGGGCGTCGCTTTCGTGCGCTTCCCATTGCGGCCGCACTGGTCGCTACCGTCTATGGCGGCACCATCGCCTGGCTTCTCTTGTCCGACAGCCGCTTCGCGGGGGAACCCGTCGTTCATGTCGCTCTCGCACCCGAAACTCCCCTTCCCCCGCCGCCGGAAGACAGGACCGGAGAAGAGACCGTTCCCGGCGACGGAGCGACCGCCGCGGGACCCGAGACACCGGCCACGGACCTCCCCGACCCCGGTGCCCTGAGCGCGGAGGAGCGCGCGCTTCTTGAAGCGGCGCGGAACCTCGACAAGGGTGTCGACGAAGACATCGCCTCAGGAGTGCGCATCGTCGGGGCCGAAAGCGTGTCGGGCGACGAGACGGCAAGCGCGGGCGGCGAGACCGGCGGCGCTATCGTATTGCCGCCGGTTCCCGATCCCGCCCTGGTCGAGACCACGGCGGAAGGCCCCTTGCCGAAAATCGGCCGCGACGGACGCCGGCCCTCCGACGTCTATGCCCGCCCGGTGCCGCCGGGCACGCAAGCGGACCGGCGCATTGCGCTCGTCGTGAGCGGCATGGGCATCAGCGAGAGCGCTACCGCGCATGCGATCGAGGTTCTGCCTCCGGAAGTCACCCTCTCCTTCGCGCCCTACGGCTCCAACCTTCAGGGCTGGATCGACCGCGCGCGCGACGCCGGACACGAAGTGCTGCTCGAACTGCCGATGGAACCGTTCGGCTATCCGCAGAACGACCCCGGCCCGCATACGCTGCTGACGAGCGCCGGGGCGGCGGAAAACATCTCGCGCCTCGAATGGCTGATGAGCCGCTTCACGGGCTATGCGGGCGTCATGAACTATCAGGGTGCGCGTTTCACGACCTCGCCCGCCTCCCTGAAGCCCGTGCTCCAGACAATCGAGGCGCGCGGTCTTCTTTATGTGGACAATGGTTCTTCGGCGCGCAGCATCGCGCCCTCGCTTGCCCGGGAGATGGGCCTTCCCGCCGTTCAGGCAAACCGCATCGTCGATCCGGTCCAGAACCCGGAAATCATCGCAACATCGCTGGACATGTTGAAGGAGGCCTCGCAACAATCGGGCGCAGCCCTCGGCGTTGCCTCCGGTTTCCCCGTGACGGTCGACGCGCTTGCGCAATGGGCGGTCTCGCTCGAGAAACAGGGCTATGTGCTCGTGCCCGCGACGGCGCTGACGCGCGATTGACGGACGGATGCCTAACCGCAATCAGGATGGAATTCAGGTGGACCCGGAAACGCTTCCCTACCGGCCTTGTGTCGGCATCATGCTCATCAACCGCGAGGGGCTCATCTGGGTCGGCAACCGCATACAGGAAGTCGATACCGGAAGCGCCCTCACCTGGCAGATGCCGCAAGGCGGGATCGACGAAGGGGAAACCGCCGAGGAAGCGGCAATGCGCGAATTGCTGGAAGAGACGGGCACGGCGAAAGCGCGGATCATCGGCGAGACATCGGACTGGCTCACTTACGATCTGCCGCCCCATCTCGTCGGTATCGCGCTCAAGGGCAAATATCGCGGGCAGAAGCAGAAATGGTTCGCCATGCGCTTTACCGGCGAGGACGAGGACATCGACATCGCCGCCGACGACCACCAGGAATTCAGCGAATGGACCTGGGTGCCGGTCGAGGAACTTGTCGAGTTGATCGTGCCCTTCAAGCGAGGGGTCTATGAACGGATCGTCCTCGAACTAGGACCGCTTGCCGTTCCGGGCGAATGAATTCCAGCTCCGCTGCCCGGCACTCTCGCGCCACCTCGTGCCGATGCCGTCGAGCTTGACGACCAGCGGCTCTATCCGCGTCCGGAAGGCGTATTCGGCATAGTCCCAGCGTTCGCCTTTGCGCAATGCGAAGATACGATCGAGCTTCTCCTGCACCGTTCCGGTCAGCGCGGCGAGCCTGTCGATCTTTTCGCGCATCTCGACGGGGACCTGCGGCCGTACATCTGCAAGCGTCTTCAGCATTGCGGCGAACCGCGCATTGCTCGCCGCCTCGGGCAGCGTCGCATCGTTTCTCGCGCCCATGAAATCCGCGAGCCCGGTGCGCAGATCGTCGAGACCACCCCGAAAAGTCGCAAAGGGCCCGACCGGCCCAACCTCATCGGGTGAGGATATGGCGAGCATCGCGTTCATGACCTCCGTACAGAGGGCTTGTGCTTCGCTGAGCGCGGGCTTCACATCCTCGGTGTAGAGCTGAAGGCCCGGATAGCGATTGACCGTACCGACGATTGCAGCAACAGCGCGCTGCTCCGCCAGCAGCCGATCGACAAGACGCTGCATCTCCACGAGCTCAACGAGTTTGCGACCATCCGTCCATGTCGACGACTGCCGCCCGAGCGCATCCGACGCCGCCTGCAACCGGGCCGAGGCCTGCAACCATTCGCGATGAAAGCCTTCGCCATCGGTAAGCAGATATCCGCGAAGAGCGACGAGGCTCGCCTCTTGCGCAGCCTCGAAATCGGCAAGAAGGCGTCCGAAGTCCTGCACGTTCGTCGCGCCGGCTGGAAGACCAAGCCCGGAAGCTTCGAGTGTCGCATTCTGGACCCGCGGCGTCGCCTCGCCGCCGGTCCCTCGCAACGCCGGCGACAAGACGGCATAGGCCACGCCCGACCCCACGAGGAGCGCAAGCGCCGCCCAGCCGCGCGCGGGCAATCGCACGGCCGAAAAAACGGGCTTCCTGAAGTGAATTTTTTTACGGATTTTTCCGCCGCGCTTCGGTTCCGGACCTTGCGGGCTGTTGTTCGGCCCGGGAGGGAATCCGTAACGGGACCGCCAGTAAGTCTCCGCATCGCGCGTTGCTGAAAAAGGCATCACACACCTATTGGTGCCGCGCCCCGAACAGCGACCTCGGAAAATTCTACAGCCTAATCGCGAAGCGAGGGAAGCCTTCAATTGTGTCACATTATGACAATTGGTTTCGCAGGCCGGATTCCGCTAGCCGCAAAGCCCTTTTGGTGCTTTGAATTGATTGCGGGGTACGCAGACGATGGAACCTTTTAATGGCGCCGTCGAAGCCGGGGCTTGGGTCCGGAGGATGAAATGTCCCTTACCCGCCGCACCTTCCAGGTCTTGACGCTCGCGCTGCTCATACTGGCCGTTCTCGACGAGGATGCGCGCACCATGACGGGCGGCTTCCTGCGAAACGGTTATGTCTACATAGCTGGCGGAGCGAACACGCCGGTCCCGCTCGAACGCCCGCCCTTTCTCGGTCTCGCCGATCTCGACGATTGCCTGCGCGGTTCGGCGCGCATTGAGGGCGACGATGCCTATGCGGCCTTCTGCGCAGACCTCGCGACATTCACCGTGAGCGAGACCGATGCAGAAACGAAAAAAATGACGATGGCTCACACATCCGCCTCCACGGAACGCGCCCTTGTGGAGACGGTGGACTGCCTCGTCGATGCGCATGGTGTTCCCGCACGCAGAACCGACGGCATTTGGGTGCGATCGGCAAACGATACGGACAGCGAAAGCGGGACATGGAGCGGCAAACCGAGCCGCCTCGTATCCGTGCCGCCAGGCTGTCACGTGGAAAGCCCGGCGGACGGTAAGGTGCTCTATGCGGGCTTCTTCAAAGGCTATCTCGGCATCGTCATCATCGAGACGGCGAGAAAAGAGCGGATCACGGTTGCCGGCCTCGGCCGTGTCTCGGTCAGCCGGGACGACCAAATCGTTCACGGCGGCGAGATCGGCGAAACATCGGAAGAACTTGCACCGGCGCTCGCCGGACCAGCTCGAGGAAAAGAAGGCGCGGCGCTGCTCTATGTTGCGGATGGAAGCGCGGCGGCACCGGCGTCCTGATCAGATGGCTTCCCGCGCAAGTTGCCAGTTGCGAAACTGCCAGTAGCGCCAGGCCAGCGATGTGACGCCGCGCATGACGAGCCCGTGCGGCTTGAGCCCCGCCGCCTTGCCGACCATGGAGATCAGACGCTCGACATGCTGGCGGCGGTAGAGGCCGAGCGCACGCTTCTCGTAGGCCTTCGCGAAGGTCGCGCGCCTGTAGGGCACGCTGCCATCGACGGGGGTGTTCGCCGCGTAATAGGCACAGGCGAGTTCATCGTCATCCGCCTCCGACACGCGCCCGACCGCTACGCGGATGCGATCGAGGATCGAGGGCGGCGTTTCGCCGAGATCGTTGAACTGGTCGTAGAAAAGCTTGTAGTGACGGAACTCGTCGGCCGCGATATTCGCTGCGATCTGCTTCAGCACGGGCTCGTCCGTGGCATCTTTTATGGCCGTGTAATAAGAGGAAGTGCCGCTCTCGACAACGCAGCGCGCGATAAGTTCACCGCCGCGGCTGCCGCGCACGCTTTCGATGGCGTCGGTCGGAATGGCGTAGCCTTCGCGGAAGCGCCGGAAGGCCTCTTCGAAATTGAAACCCGGATCGGCAAGCTCCGCCCAGCGCGCCAGAGCCTGACCGTGCTGGACCTCCTCGTCGCCCCATTGGTAGACCGCTTCCTTGACGTCCGGCCGGTCCGAAAAGACGTTACAGAGATAGGTCACATAATCCGGCGCATTGAACTCCACCATCGCGGCCGCCTTCACGGCGCGCAGGATGTCGGGATCGACCTTCGACGCGTCGAAATCGCCCCATTTGATGTCGTCGAGTGTCCAGTGACGGCTCATCGAACCCTACCTCACTCCATGCCGGCCAGCCGGCCGCTCATCGTCATATGACAGCAGCAATATAGCCGCCACAGCTTTCCGGTTTAAGGGCCGGGACAAGGCCGATTGCCGCAGCCCCGCGCGGATGACAGTTCGTTCCGGAAACGAAAAGGCGGCGCTCCGGGTTCCGGAGGCCGCCTTATGTCGATTTATGGCCGGAAAAACCTTATAGCGCCTGGCGAAGCTGCGTCAGATAATCGAGTTTTTCCTGCGCAACCCGGCGCTTTTCGTCGGACTTTGCATCCGCCACATCTTCCTGCGCATTGGCGATTTCGCGCTCGAGCGCCGCCGAATCGAGCTCCGCGAGCGGAACCGTGTGCTCGGCAAGCACGGTGAGCCCGGCGGGCGTCACCTCGACGAAACCACCGCGCACGAAATAGCGCCGCTCGGGTTGCCCTTCCGCCTCGACGCCGATGACGCCGGGCCGAAGCGTCGACATGACCGGCGCATGGCCGCCCATGATGCCCATATCGCCATCCGCGCCCGGCACCGTCACCAGATCGACCTGCTCGGAGAGGAGCAGCCGCTCGGGCGATACGAGGTCGAAACTCAGCTTCTCAGCCATCCGCTTTCACCTTGTCCGGTCAGTCGCCTCAGGCGGCTTCCTTCGCGAGACGCTCGGCCTTCGCGATCGCATCTTCGATCGTGCCGACCATGTAGAAGGCGGCTTCCGGCAGATGGTCGTAATCGCCGTTGCAGAGGCCCTTGAAGCCCTTGATCGTGTCCTTGATGTCGACGAGAACGCCCGGTGAACCGGTGAAGACTTCGGCGACGAAGAAGGGCTGGCTCAGGAAACGCTCGATCTTGCGGGCGCGGGCGACGACCAGCTTGTCTTCTTCCGAAAGCTCGTCCATGCCCAGGATCGCGATGATGTCCTGAAGCGACTTGTAGCGCTGCAGGATTTCCTGCACGCGGCGCGCCGTGTCGTAATGCTCCTGGCCGACGACGCGCGGCTCGAGAATGCGGCTCGTCGAGTCGAGCGGGTCCACGGCCGGATAGATGCCCTTTTCCGAGATCGCGCGGTTCAGCACCGTCGTCGCGTCCAAGTGAGCGAAGGAGGTCGCAGGCGCCGGGTCGGTCAAGTCGTCGGCGGGCACGTAAATGGCCTGCACGGACGTGATCGAGCCCTTGGTCGTCGTCGTGATGCGCTCCTGCAGGGCGCCCATGTCGGTCGCCAGCGTCGGCTGATATCCCACGGCCGAAGGAATACGGCCGAGAAGGGCCGACACTTCCGAACCCGCCTGCGTGAAGCGGAAGATGTTGTCCACGAAGAAGAGCACGTCCTGGCCCTTGTCGCGGAAATGCTCGGCGACGGTCAGACCCGTCAGCGCGACGCGGGCGCGGGCTCCCGGAGGCTCGTTCATCTGACCGAACACAAGGGCGCATTTCGAACCGGACGTGTCGCCATTGTTCTCGTGCGGATCCTTGTTCACGCCTGACTCGATCATCTCGTGATAGAGGTCGTTGCCTTCGCGCGTGCGTTCGCCCACACCGGCGAAAACCGAGTAGCCGCCATGCGCCTTGGCGATGTTGTTGATGAGTTCCTGGATGAGAACCGTCTTGCCGACGCCGGCGCCGCCGAACAGGCCGATCTTGCCGCCGCGCGCATAAGGCGCGAGCAGATCGACGACCTTGATGCCCGTGACGAGCATCTGCGCTTCCGTCGACTGTTCGACGAAGGCGGGCGCGTCCTGGTGGATTTCGCGGGTGCCGTCGGACTTGACCGGACCGGCTTCGTCCACCGGCTCGCCGATGACGTTGATGATGCGGCCGAGCGTGCCTTCGCCCACCGGCACCGAGATCGCCTTGCCCGTATCGCGGACTTCGTGGCCGCGGGTCAGACCCTCGGTCGTATCCATCGCGATGGTACGAACCGTGTTCTCGCCCAGATGCTGCGCGACTTCGAGGACAAGACGGTTGCCGTTATTGTCCGTTTCCAGCGCGTTCAGGATGGCGGGCAAGTGGTCGGTGAACGTGACGTCCACGACAGCGCCAATAACCTGAGCGATCTTTCCGACTGCGTTGCTCATGCTCGTTCCTTCATCTTCCCGTACGGGACGTTCTAGAGCGCTTCGGCGCCCGAGATAATTTCGATCAGTTCTTTCGTAATCATCGCCTGACGCGACCGGTTGTAGGTGATGTTCAGCTTCTTGATCATGTCGCCCGCATTGCGCGTGGCGTTGTCCATGGCCGACATCTTCGCACCGAACTCGCCCGCCACGTTTTCAAGCAGCGCGCGGAAAATCTGCACTGCGAGGTTACGCGGCAGAAGCTCCTTCAGAATCTCGCCTTCGTCAGGTTCGTATTCATAGATGGCGCCGCCAAGGTCGACACCGCCTTCGTCCGACGCAGCGACGCTCGCCGGAACGAGCTGCTGCGCAGTCGGGATCTGGCTGACCACGTTCACGAACTTCGAATAGAAGAGCGTGGCGACGTCGAACTCGCCCGCCTCGAACATGTCGAGAACGGTTTTCGCGATATCCTCCGCCTGGGCGAAGCCGATCTGGCGAATGCCGGTGAACTCGAAGGACTTCACGATGCGATCGCCGAAGTCGCGCTTCAGCGCATCGCGCCCCTTGCGGCCCACCGTGACGATCTTCACGGTCTTGCCTTCACCGATCAGCTTGACGATGCGCTGACGCGCGAGACGTGTGATCGACGAGTTGAAACCGCCGCAAAGGCCTCGATCGGCCGTGGCGACGATCACGAGATGCACCTGGTCGCTGCCCGTGCCGGCGAGGAGAGCCGGCGCATCGTCGCGCCCTGCCATGCCGGTAGACAGGTTCGCCAGCACGCGGTCCATGCGTTCCGCATAGGGCCGCGCGGCTTCCGCCGCTTCCTGCGCACGGCGCAGTTTCGCGGCGGCGACCATCTGCATCGCCTTCGTGATCTTCTGCGTCGCCTTCACGCTGGCGATGCGGTTTCTCAGGTCCTTGAGGCTAGCCATTCGCCTTTACCTTTTCGCCTGTTCAGGCGAACGCTTTGGAGAAACTCTCGACCGCGGCCTTGAGCTTGGCTTCCGTGTCGGAGGAAATCTGCTTCTCGGTGCGAACCGCCTCGAGAATGTCCTCGTGCTTCGTCCGGATGTTGCGGAGCAGTTCTTCTTCGAAGCGGCGCACTTCACCGACCGGCAGCTTGTCGAGATAGCCGTTCACGCCGGCATAGATCACGACGACCTGCTCTTCCACCTTGAGCGGCGAGAACTGGCCCTGCTTCAGGAGTTCCGTGAGGCGCGCACCGCGATTGAGAAGGCGCTGCGTCGCCGCGTCGAGGTCGGAGCCGAACTGCGCGAAGGCGGCCATTTCACGGTACTGGGCGAGCTCGCCCTTGATCTTGCCCGCGACCTGCTTCATCGCCTTGATCTGCGCCGCGGATCCGACGCGCGACACGGAGAGACCGACGTTCACCGCCGGACGGATGCCCTGATAGAAGAGGTCCGTCTCGAGGAATATCTGGCCGTCCGTGATCGAAATGACGTTCGTCGGAATATAGGCCGACACGTCGTTCGCCTGGGTCTCGATGATCGGCAGCGCGGTCAGCGAACCATTGCCGTTGTCATCGTTGAGCTTCGCCGCGCGCTCGAGCAGGCGGGAATGGAGATAGAAGACGTCGCCCGGATAGGCTTCGCGTCCCGGCGGGCGGCGAAGCAGCAGCGACATCTGACGATAGGCAACGGCCTGCTTGGAAAGATCGTCATAGACGACAAGGCCGTGCATGCCGTTGTCGCGGAAGAATTCGCCCATGGTACAGCCGGCAAACGGCGCCAGGAACTGCAGCGGTGCCGGATCGGAAGCGGTGGCGGCGACGATGATCGTGTATTCGAGCGCGCCGTTTTCTTCGAGCGTCTTCGCGATCTGGGCCACCGTCGAGCGCTTCTGGCCGATGGCGACATAGATGCAGTAGAGCTTCTGGCTCTCGTCGTCGCCCTGGTTCAGCGGCTTCTGGTTCAGGATCGCGTCGATGGCGATGGCGGTCTTGCCGGTCTGGCGGTCGCCGATGATGAGCTCGCGCTGGCCGCGGCCGATCGGGATCAGCGCGTCGATGGCCTTGAGGCCCGTCTGCATCGGTTCATGCACCGATTTCCGGGGAATGATGCCCGGCGCCTTGACGTCCACGCGGCGGCGCTCGGAACCGACGATCGGACCCTTGCCGTCGATCGGATTGCCGAGCGGGTCGACCACGCGGCCGAGCAGGCCCTTGCCGACGGGAACGTCCACGATGGCGCCCGTGCGCTTGACGGTGTCGCCTTCCTTGATGTTCCGGTCGGAACCGAAAATCACGACGCCGACATTGTCTTCTTCAAGGTTCAGGGCCATGCCGCGGACACCGCCCGGGAACTCGACCATTTCACCGGCCTCGACATTGTCGAGACCGTAGACGCGGGCAATACCGTCACCGACGGAAAGCACCTGGCCGATCTCGGAAACCTGCGCCTCTGCGCCGAAATCCTTGATCTGCTGCTTGAGGATGGCGGAGATTTCCGCAGCCTGAATGTCCATCAGGAAGCCTCTTTCATGGCGATCTTGAGAGAATTGAGTTTGGTGCGCAGCGATGAATCGATCATCCGGCTGCCCACCTTGACGACGAGCCCACCGAGGAGCGCGGCATCGACCTTGGTATCGATATGAACGTCGCGGCCTGTGGCAGCCTTGAGCGCTGCCTTGAGGCTCTCGACCTGCGCCTGCCCGAGGGGATGCGCGGAGGTCACGTCGGCCGTCATTTCGCCGCGCTTCACCGCCAGGATCTCTTTATAGGCGCGGATCATGTCGGGAAGAACGAAGAGACGGCGATTCTTGATGACGAGGCCCACGAAATTCTTCACGAGGCTCGCAGCGCCAGCCTTGTCGAGGATCGCGGCAAAAGCGCGGCCCTGTTCCTCGGCGCTGTAGACAGGGCTGCGAACGAGACGGAGGAGGTCCCCGCTCTCGTTCATCATGGCACGGATGCCGTCGAGATCGGCAGCCACGGCGTCGAGCGCATTCTGCGCTTCGGCCAGCTCAAAGAGGGCTGTCGCATAACGGCCGGCCACGCCAGAAACGGGATGATCAGATGACACGTGCGGCGCTCGCCTGTGCTTTTCGTGAAAATCGGCGCGGCAACCTTGCAGGACCGCGCCAATTATTTGAAATCATTAGCTAATTTTGGCCTCAAGAGGCACGGGAAGAGACCCGCCCCCGAGGCCGCGCGTTAGGTAACACATGGCCTTGCCATGCGCAACATGCTGGCCCGCGAAATGGCCGTGCCTGCGGCATTTTGGGCCTTTTGAGATCACGCAGGGACCGCTGCCCCTGCGTCAGCGGACATTTGCTGCCGGTTCCCCTCACATGAAACTGTAGGGATCCACATCGACCGAGACGCGCACGGCGTTCGGGATCTTCATGTCTTCGAGCCAGGCGCGGACGAAGCTCTGAATATTGACGTTGCGGCCCGCCTTCACGAGGAAGCGCAGCCGGGTGCGGCCCCTGAGCAGCGCCAGCGGCGCGGGCGCGGGCCCGAGCACCGATACGTCTTCCGTTCGCGGCACCCGGCGGGACATCTCGCGGGCGACTTTCTGGGCGAGGGCGGCGTCCGGCGCCGAAACGACCACACCGACCAGCCGGCCGAAGGGAGGCAGCCCCACCCGCTCCCGTGCCGCCGCCTCGCGGGCGAGGAACTCGTCCCGCCGGCCGGAGACCAGCGCCCGCATCACCCCGTGCTCCGGCATGAAGGATTGCAGAAAGACCCGGCCCGGCCGCTCGGCCCGGCCCGCACGGCCCGCGACCTGCTGCAGGAGCTGGAAGGTCCGCTCGCCGGCGCGAAGGTCGCCATTTTCGAGGCCGAGATCGGCATCGACGACGCCGACCAGCGTGAGCCAGGGGAAGTGATGGCCCTTGGCGACGATCTGCGTGCCGATGACGATATCGACTTCGCGCGCCTCGATGGCGGCAAAGACCTCTTCATGCGCGGCGGGCCCGCGAAGATTGTCGCTCGAGACGACGGCGACGCGCGCTTGCGGAAACAGTTCCGCGACTTCCTCCGCGATGCGCTCGACGCCCGGCCCGCAGGCGACAAGCGCATCCTCCGCGCCGCAGGAGGGGCACGCCTTCGGCACCGGCGCGCTGTAGCCGCAATGATGGCAAACGAGTTCCCGCCGGAAACGATGTTCGACAAGCCAGGCCGAACATTGCGGGCATTCGATGCGATGGCCGCAGGTGCGGCAGAGCGTGAGCGGCGCATAGCCGCGGCGGTTGAGAAACAGCATCGACTGCTCGCCCGCTTCGAGCGCTTTCTGGATCTCACGCACAAGGACGGGTGAAAGCCAGCGCCCGCGCTCCGGCGGATCGGCGCGCATGTCGATGGCGGTGACGTCCGGCAGCTCCGCCACACCGTGGCGCGCTTCGAGCCGCACCTGCGCGTAGCGGCCTTGCTCCGCATTGACCGCCGTCTCCAGCGAGGGTGTCGCAGAGCTGAGCACGACAGGAAACTGGCCGAGCGAGGCGCGCACCACCGCCATGTCGCGCGCGTGGTAGGTGACGCCGTCTTCCTGCTTGAAGGCGGCGTCGTGCTCTTCGTCGACGACGATGAGACCGAGATCGGAGAAGGGCAGGAACAACGCCGAACGCGCGCCGACGACGACGGGCACACGCCCCTCCGCGACAGCGCGCCAGACGCGGCGGCGCTCGCGCGTCGAAAGATCGGAATGCCATTCCGCCGGGCGGCAGCCGAAGCGGCGTTCGAATCGGTCGAGGAACTGGCTCGTGAGCGCGATCTCGGGCAGCAGGATGAGAACCTGCTTGCCCTGGACGAGCGCCGCCGCAACGGCTTCGAAATAGACCTCCGTCTTGCCCGAGCCGGTAACGCCGTCGAGGAGCACCGCCGTGAAGCGCCTCGCCTCCACATGACCACGCAGAAGGCTTGCGGCCTCTGCCTGCTCCGGCGATAGCGCAACGCCGGGCATGCCCGGATTGGGCTCGGGGAAGGGCGCCTCGGTCGGGATATCGACCGGCAGCAGCGCGCCTGCATCGACAAGGCCGCGCACCACCCCATCCGACACACCTGCCTCTTCGGCAAGTTCCCGCACCGTACGGGCGAAGCCGTCCTCCGCCACCTCAATCGCACGGGCCCTCGCCGGCGTTATGCGCGGGGGCCGCGCGGCGCCAAGCCTGTAAGCCGTGCGCATCCGTGGCGGTTCCAGCGCACCCGGCGCCCGAATGGCGAGGCGGAGCACGGAACCCGGCGGCGAAACGGTGTAGCTCGCGACCCAGTCGACGAAACGGCGGAGCACTTCCGGCATAGGCGGCGCATCGAGCACCTCGGTAACGGGTCTTAACCGGTTATGGCCAACTTCCCCCGTCCCCTCGCCCCAGACGACGCCGATCAGCTCCTGGGGCCCCAGCGGCACGATCACATAGCTCCCCGGCCGCACCTCCATGCCGGCAGGCACCTTGTAATCATAAGGGCGAGGCAGGGCGAGCGGCAGCAGGACGCTGACTGTTCCCGAAACGATCGCGTCTTCTGTGGATATTTCGGAAGCCATTCGAATTGCCGGGAGAGAAGGTTCGAAATCGACACGACACTGTAACGCGCCGTAAAGCAAGAGCCACGATGAGACCTTGCGCATGAACAGGGGCGGCGGCAAAAGAAGGAAGCCTTCCGCGCCACTCTCGACTACACTGCGGTCAAAAGACGGGTATCCAACCGGCCGCAAAGATCAAGGCATCCATGAAATTCTTCGTCGATACAGCCGACATAGCCGACATCCGCGAGCTTGCCGAGACCGGCCTGCTGGACGGCGTAACCACCAATCCCTCGCTCATCGCGAAATCCGGCCGCAATTTTCTCGAAGTGGTCGAGGAAATCTGCGGCACCGTCGAAGGCCCCGTCAGCGCGGAAGTGACGGCGCTCGATGCGGAAACGATGATCGCGGAAGGCCGCAAACTGGCGAAGATCGCGAAGAACATCGCCGTGAAGGTGCCGCTCACCTGGGACGGGCTTAAAGCCTGCAAGGCGCTCACGGGTGAAGGCACCATGGTCAACGTAACGCTGTGCTTCTCGGCGAACCAGGCGCTGCTCGCGGCCAAGGCGGGGGCGACCTTCGTCTCGCCCTTTATCGGCCGCCTCGACGACATCAATCTCGACGGCATGGAACTCATCCGCGAGATCAGGGAAATTTACGATAACTACCCCGCACTCAAGACCGAGATTCTTGCTGCTTCTATTCGCAGCGCGAACCACGTGAAGGAATCGGCGCTCGCCGGCGCGGATGTCGCCACCGTGCCGCCTGCCGTGCTCAAGGGGCTGGCTGCGCATCCGCTGACCGACAAGGGGCTGGAAATGTTCATGTCGGACTGGAAGAAGACCGGCCAGAAAATTCTTTAGGGCAAATACTTTGGAAACGTATTTCGGGGGATGCTGACGCCATGAGCCAGCAAAACGACAGCACCGAAGCAAAGCAGATCGACGACACGGGGACCGCCCTGTCCGCCGACGAGGTGAAGGTCTATCTGCGCCAGCATCCGGAGCTGCTCGCAAACGACCCCGACCTCATTTCCGCGCTCGTGCCGCCTTCGCAGTCGACCGGCCGCAACGTGCTCGACATGCAGCACTTCATGATCGGGCGCCTGCAAAACCAGGTGCGCATGCTGCGCGACATCCAGTCGGACCTCATCGAGGCCTCGTCGCTGAACAGCATTGCACGCGAACAGGTGCATGCGGCAATCCTGAAGCTCCTCGACGCCCGTTCCTTCGAGCATCTGATCGAATATGTGACGGCGCCCGACGGCCTCGCCCGCGTGCTCGGCGTGCGCGCCTCAGCCGTCTGCATCGAAACGGCGAACGGCGTTTCCGGCATCGGCATTCGTGGCGTACGCGTGCTGGAGCCCGGCGGCGTCGACCGTATTCTCGGTCTGGGGGAGCGTTGCCGTCTTTCGGCCCACGTTCGCGGAAGCCGCGGCCTTTACGGCAATCTCGCCGAGGACATCCATTCCGAGGCGCTGGTGCGGCTCGACTTCTCGCCCGCCTCACCGCCCGGACTTCTTGCGCTTGGCGGCTTCGATCCCGAGCAGTTTCACCCCGATCAGGCAGTGGACCTGCTGGAATTCCTCGCCAATGTCGTCGAGCGCTGCGTGCGCCAATGGCTCGATCTGCCGCCCGCGCGTTGAGCGGCGCTCCCGCGCCGGACGAAGCCGCGAGGGCAATCCCCGCAGCCCCGGACGCGCGAACGGAAATCCGGAACTGGTATGCCCATCTGATGGGCGAGCGTCGCATGAGCGAGGCGACGCTCGTGAACTATCACCGCGACCTTACGCGCTTCTTCGAATTCCTCGTCGATCACTTGGGCGGGCCCGCCGACCTCGACGCACTCGCCGCACTTCAAACCCGTGACTTTCGCGCCTTCGTCAGCCATCGCCGTAACGAGGGCCTGCAAAGCCGATCGATCGCACGGCTGATTTCGAGCGTCCGCTCCTTCTTCCGCTTTCTCGACCGATCGAACGTACTCTCCAACGCTTCGGCAACGGCGCTTCGCTCGCCGAAGCTGCCGCATGCGCTGCCGAAGCCGCTAACGGTGAAGGGCGCGCGAAATCTTCTGGACGAAGCCGAAACCGCTTCCGACAACCCGTGGATCGCCGCACGCGACATTGCGGTATTGACGCTGCTCTATGGCTGCGGTCTTCGCGTGTCGGAGGCGCTCGGGCTCGACCGGCGCGAGGCACCGCTGAAGGAGACGCTCCGCATCACCGGCAAGGGCAACAAGGAACGTATCGTCCCCGTCCTGCCCGCCGCGCGCGAAGCGGTGGAGGCCTATCTGAGGTTATGCCCCTTCGGACTTGCGGGCAGCGACCCGCTCTTCGTTGGCGCGAGGGGAAAGCGACTCGGCCAGCGGCAGGTGCGTGAAATGATGATTGGGCTGCGGCGGCGGCTCGGCCTGCCCGAAACGGCAACGCCGCATGCGCTGCGCCACAGCTTCGCGACGCATCTGCTTGCGGGCGGCGGCGACCTGCGGGCGATCCAGGAACTGCTTGGCCATGCAAGCCTGTCGACGACGCAGATGTATACGGAAGTCGATGCGGCACGGCTGCTGGAAGTCTATGACAAGGCGCGGCGCGGACGCTAAGCGCGCAGAAACTGCGCCGCGGCCGGAGGCCAGCAGCATGGAGAGAGACGGAGGGGACGCGGAGCAGGTCCGGTCGCGATCCTTGGTTGTGTGTATGAGCGGCCAAAGCTGCTCCGCGCGCGACGTTTTTGCCCCGATGCCCTCTGCCACCCAACAGCTTCAGGCGTCTTCCATGCGAAAGAAACGTGAAAGAGGCCGTCTTGCCGAGCGGATCCTAGAGCGTTTCATGTTTTGACGGAAGCATATCCGGCGTTTTCGAAGTAGCTTAGGCATTCGGCGGGCTGGATGGTTTGGACGAGGTGGCCAATGTGGCGGCATGTGTCGTCGATGGAGCG
>Ga0098054_1000419_pt1 | contig 27976 bp, 44 predicted proteins | sample 16_taG_FD_75048 | JGI IMG/M metagenome (GOLD analysis project Ga0098054, IMG submission 75048) | Marine viral communities from the Subarctic Pacific Ocean - 16_ETSP_OMZ_AT15313 metaG | ecosystem: Environmental > Aquatic > Marine > Oceanic | place: Pacific Ocean | collected 2015-01-18
AACGATGAAGTTTGAATTGCAGATGCAATCATTTCTTCTGTTATGTCACTCACATTTACAATTACCCATTTTCTGTTTGTATATCTACTCATTATGGTACACTCGCTTTGAAATCTGATCCATCAAAATTTGTCATTGTTGCATCGTTTGAATTTGAACTCATATCGTAAATTGTACTACCTGATGCACCCTCTGTGCCATCGCCCATTCTATACCACACTTGAAGGGCAGAGGCATTATCGTAATTACCTTTATCACTATCAATAGCAAAGGGCTTACCTGAGTTATACAATGCAGTTACAGCGTCTGCATCTAGTGCTACATTCCATATCCCCACTTCATCTATTTTCCCATCGAAAATATCGCCAGTATTATTTTGAAATCGACCTATACTAAAATTATTTGACGCATAAGTACTATCATCAGATGTTTCAGCTGGGATAGTGTCAGTATCGTCTAAACTTTTACTAGATCCATCTACATATATTTTAGCCCTATTGGTGTTCCCTGTTGCTGATCCATCAAAGACAAAGACTATATGATACCAAGTATCTGCGGATGAGGCATCAGCATTAGTAGTAATAACTCTACCTCCTTCGCTAGCATCAGAGCCATCTTCAATTCCAAAGTAAATCTTTCCAGCAGAATTTATGTACCCATATATTCGATGGTGGTCATTATGCATCTTTCCCCATAAGCCATTTTGCCCACTTGAGGTAAGATCCTCTTGATAAATCCACATAGAAATAGTAAATGCACCTACATCTCTAAATTGAGTGCTGAGAGTTCCACAATTCAAAAAATCATCTGTTTTATCAAACTCAAGTGAATATGTATTGAATTCACCAAAATATGATGAACGAAATAGGCTATTTCCTAGTCCAAGCATTAGCCGTAATAAGCTATAACTTTACCACCACTGACTATAGAAAACACTTCAAATCTTCCATAGATCGTAACACCTTTTGGAATAGTAAAATCTGCGGCATCAGTCATTGTGTTGGCTATGTTAGTGCAATCACTTACATCTACAACTGAATCTTCTATAGCTGTTATTGCTACAAATGGACCAGTGTGTTGAGCATCGTCATCTATAAATACTGACCCAGCTTGTCCTAGTGAGGCGTTACTTGCCTCTACAACTGCATATTGTCTTAGTGCCATTATGTTTCTCCTTAGTTACGATGCCTTACCGAGCATGACAATTCTCATGGGCATCTTGGTTAAATCTCTATTCTACAGTTTTTTTGACTGCTCTTGGCTTTGGAGGTGCAGCTCTAACTTCCTCAAATTTTTCCATCAACATTGCAAGATATTCTTTGCTATGTACTTTTGAATCATATTTTACAATGATACCAGTAGGCTTTTTAAATTTCTTTATCATTTTATCTCCATATAAATGAGGGGAGACGTAAATCCCCCCTCATATTGTTGTGTAATATCAGATTATGATACGTCTGATGTTAGTGAAACAGCGAATAAGTCCTTGATCATTGTTTCTCCCCAAAATCCAGTACCAACATACTCAGTTAAACGAGCAGAGGCATCTCTTTGAGTTTCCATTCTGATTAGTCCCTGACTACCAATACCAACACCAAATGCACCTTTACTAAATGCGCATCCTTCCTCATCATCGCCACCGATTTCAGTAATCTGAGGTGATGTGTATACATCAAATCCAGCTAAACGTGTAACAAAGCCATTGTTATACAATGCCTCTCCTAACGCCATATTGATATTTGATTGTGGCTTTGCATTTGATCCAGTAACTGCATCATCGTGAATGAGTCCTTGTAATCCCTTTGCCCCATACACCTGTTTTGTACCTAATGCTAGATTCAAGGGTGCTACGGCTGAGTTTGCATTGAGCAATCTAAGACAATCGAAAATATGACTCATAGCCAGTGACGTTCCAGCACCACATGCGTCACTTGTGAGTGATCCAGCTGCGAATAAATTCGCAATATCATCATCAAGTTTAGCAGCTATAGCATTACCAATGACTGCTCCAGCAGTTTCTGTTAAACTGCCAGCACCATACCCCATGTCAGCTAAATCTGTGATATTAGCTTGCATGACGTGTTCCGCAATTGTTGCTGTGCGTGCTGTCGTTGCCATCGCTTGTGCTGTAGTGTCAGACCCTTCTGTGGCTGCTGTAACATCTCCAGCACCCGTTACTGTTACATCTACAAATTCTACTGATTTTGTTCCCGGCATTGCTACCTTACTCATAATGAGAGGTAGGAATACATTTGCTTTATTGAACGCGACAACTGCATCACCTATAGTTTTCCCTAATCCACCAGCTACTGTGCTAGTTGTACTCGCTCCATCGCCCCATGCCATAATTATTCTCCTTTATTCATAGTTTTTTTTCATTGTGCCTTTTCCGAATCCTGAGAACGATCCCATAGATCTTATTTTATTTTTATCATGGTAACGCTCTTCTAAACATGTAACATAATCATCGTATTTCATCTTTGTACCTTTATAATAAGTACTCTGAGTTCCATCTTTATTTGTTACATGAGTCAATTCCTTCTTAGGATCAACATCGACACCAAAAGCATTATGACCTCCATCGTTAACGAGTGGCTTTTTTATGTTTATCTTACTCATATGCGATTGTTATTCCACCATTTTTAACAGGATTTGTAGCTTTTTCATATCCTTCAGGATCTTTATGCGCCCACTCTTCGTAGGATGCATATCCTCCCATTGTTGATGCCTTGGAGTTATCAACAGGCATTGGATTAGGCTTTGAATTAAATTTGTCTACATGTGCTTCCAATTTATCTAATGAAAGTCCATCGTATATCACACGATCATCTTCAGGTATTTTCGATAATAAAGACTCGCGCCTAGTTGCCTGATATTGGTCGAATGCATTTGCTTTAGTCTCCGCAGCAGTCAGTTTAGCCGTCATATCTGTCATTATTTTGTCGTATTCGCCTTTTTTCTCCAATTCTTGTAACTGGATGGCTTCTTTTTCTTGCTTGACGGACCCTTGTAACTCTTCGTACTTCGTTTTAAAGCTGTTTTTTTCATCGACTATTTCCTTGAATCTCGTGTAAGGTATTTGTGCTGTCTTTTCTTCACTGTTCGCCTCAGTGTTACTCTGTTTTACGTCTTGAGTTTCGACTGGTTGTGTTTCGCTCATTTTTTCCTCTTGTTTGAGTGATAATTTCAAATCTCCTTAATCTTGAGAGCGTGTGTTCTTCCTTGAAAGGATTAAACTTCGCCACTGGAGATTCGTTTGTCACTAATACTTTTTTAGACGACATTAAATTCTGATTACGATATGCCCATCAACAACATCGCATATTTTTGTTGATATTTTCTTGGCGATTTCTAAGGCTATATACTTTTGTACTGGATCAGGAATAGGAGTCTCTTTACTAGTAGTGACTCTTGGCTTTTTATTAGGATGCCCATAGTCTCCTGAAATATGAGCGTTCATCTTTTGTATATTCTTTCGCCCACGCAAAGAATATCTATATCCACGCTCTGTAACTGCTTTTAATCTGATGTTTTTAAGCATATTGCCAGTGGCAGTGAGATTTACATCATTTCTGCTTACTTTCTTTTTTCTAGCATAGCTTTTAGAATAAGGGATATAATCTTTACCCTCGACATCTTTGCCACTTCTAATGTAATTAACGTGCTTTTTTACTGTCTCTTCGCCTAAACGTTTATAAAATGCCTTACCAAACTTCACTATCTGCTTAAAATCAGGAATTTTCATAATATTCTTTTAATGTTTGTGGACGTGTTTGTCCTTGTATGGACTCTCTTGCTATTTGTCTTAACTTTTTATTTGTTGGCTCATTAGGCAGCCACAAATGTCTACAATTAAATCCACCCCTATCTAAAAATGCTCCGGGAAACAATGAATCAATTTGCTTTCTTGTTAATGGTGATCTAGCAAGAATGTGACGGCAGAGTGGTCGTGTCTTCTCGTCTAGTGGTCCGACATAACTAAACAAGACGTTGTCGGGTAAAGTACGGCTCATCTCTGCTATCACACTCTGCTCGAATACTCTCAGTGCTTCATTGATTACTACTTCTACGCGTTTACCTTTTGTAACTCTTCGCATTAAATCACGAATGTCGCCTTTACTTGACCCATTTGTGATTCCTTGCGCCATTACATTTCGCAAATCATCTCCTAGTGAATTGGTATATGAAAGGACTGAACTATTAGTTATGTTGCGAAATGCTTGTAGCTGTGTTTCTGTGATGACACCAAAAGATGGTAAGTCATCTAGAATCTTTAGAATATCAATATCAAGGGCGTTAATAGCAGTGGACATACCGAGATCTTCCAAAAAATAAGCTGCCATGTTGGTAGCAGCAAGAATAGCAAGAATCTCCTCAACGCTAAGTCCATCTTCTTCTAATTTTTCAACTTCTGCTATAAATTCATCTTGAGATTTTTCAAAAGATGATATAAAATTATTCGCTGGCATTCAATCTCGCCAACAATGGGGATTGAGGAGTTTCATCTTCCTTTACAGACTCTTTAAACTTTTCTATCTGCTCTTTGGTAGCATCAGGATTGTTATACATATACCAATCAACGTGAGCAGAATAAGAGTCTACGCTTGAGAGATTGTTTCTGATTCTCCAATCCCAATATTTTATCTCATCATCTATAGTCATTATAGATTTAGGCTCAACGAAATCAACTCCATAGTCATCTGATAGTCTTTTACCAGTTTGAACTTCTATGATTCTTTTATCTACTGCATATCTAGCTTTTTCAAATGGACGCCATGTGTCTTCACTGACAGCTACTCTCTCATCTATCAATTCAGCCTCTTGTATACTCAATGCGACTGCGCTAGGTGCATTTCCTGATGCATCATGTGCAAATTTGACTCTTATATTATTGTTTTGCAGTGTAGCCTCGACTAGAAATCTGATTGAGTCTATGATTTGAGTGAGTGAGCCTGAAGGACTCGAAATTCCAAAATTACTGCCTTCAGGGAGATATAAAATTTTATCGACTCCAAGATCTACTCGACTTGCGTCATCTACTCCAGTAATATGCTTTATCCCAAGTGCGCCAAAGCGTATTGCAAGGGATAATTCTGTCATCCCCACAGAAGTGGATAAATCTGCTTTAATTACATCTTCTGCACCACTCACAAACCAATCTCGAACTGGCTGTCCTCTGTGTACAAATAAAATCGGCAACACATCATAAGGATTGCGATCTTCTTCGTTCATACTGATTTTATTCATATTAGAATCAATTAAAAAGTGCATTCCCGGAGCGTTAGGACGTGTTTCTGTCCACACTGCATATTTTAAATCTTTTGTTCTTGCATTTCCATGATTATCAATCGCATACATCACGCCAACTGGCTTGTTTTCGCCTTCTAGAAAGATTGGCTCAAAAAATGGAAGTAAATCATACTCAACTCTCTGTTTTAATGCGTTCCAGCGACATCTGAATGCCATTGTACCTAGTAAAAATGTTAATTTTTCTAATTGTCGTCTAACCGCAGTTAATCCATCGATATCAATGTACTTTTTATATTCTTCTAATGAATCTCCAATCATTCTAGGTGGACGCTTGTATGTCATAGAGCGTATTGAACAGACTCTTCTAGTTAAATTCTGATTTACTATTGGGACTTGCCTGAGTGATTCAGTGCCGAAGAATGATCTTACATATTGTTCTGTATATCCCTCAAAAAAATCAAGAGCGTATTCACGTTCTCTATTCCTAGCGTTTTCAAACGTGTTAATAGAGTCAGATAGACTCTGCATTACTATTTCTTTACTGAATTCTTTCGTTATTACCATGTTTCAACTCGTATTTGTCTTGATTTAATTGGAAATAAATTGATACATAAATATCTAAGAGCATCGCAGATGTGGTCAAAGCGTCCATCTTTTAATGGCTCTTCTTTTACCCTTTGATCCTCCTTTCGTTCAGGATATCTATAATTACTATAACTCTGAATACTACCTTTGCACTTTGCATCTACAAAAAAATGAGAATCTCCATTTGCATCTTCAAACCACCTTCTTACATGAGATACGCCATTGACTACATTTCTCGTCATTGAATCTCTTCTATATTTCACATGCATTCCTTTGCGCTTGAATATCATAATATCACTGATTCCTGATTGAGCGTTGACACCGCCTCCAGCAGGATCTCCGAAATATCCATTTACTTTATATGGAAAAGCGCGGACTCTTCTTGCAAATTCCTCAGTTTTCATGTTTTCTTCCATCGCGATTTCATCTATTTGATATATGTCAGGAAATTCTTGTGACTTTGAATAGTCAAACTGACATACGACTGCTGCTGGCTGTCTGAATCCGAAATCCAGTCCAACGTATGTCGGTAAATGCGGCTTGTATCTGAGTTTTCGTACTTGAGTGGTGCGGTCAAATGGATATACCTTGCCTGAAAATGACGTAAATTCTGAATAATATTCTTGATGCAGAGTCTCACGCGTTAGTGTCCTTTTTAATTCTTCTACATTGTCCTTAAAATATGGAGATTCAATTGAACTATGTTGCCAAGAGTCATATTCAGGGTACATGGGGTCTTGACCATACCTATACAGCTTTTCAAAATAATTAAATCCTCTTGGAGTGGATATCATTAATACCCATCCATTTCTGTCTGATAAAGTTGGTCTTAAATACTGTTCCCATATGCTCTTCTTTATTGCGGCTGCCTCATCAATAATTAAATAATCGCATCCTTCCCCAATCAGAGAATCAGGAGAGTCAGCACTCTTAATACTTAGTTCACTGTTTAATCCAGCTAGTTTTAAGTAATATAAATCTCCATTGACTTCCTTTTTGTTTGCAACTGGGAGTCGAAGATTGTTTATTACCTCTTCTTTAACAATTCTTGCTACTTTTTGTCCTAAATCATAACTAGGTGCTACAATCCACCCTCTTGTATTGGGTGTGAGCAGCCAAGGGAGTATCTCATAGGCTGCGCCATAAGATTTTCCTGAACGTCTACCTTGACAGTTAATTCGGAATCGTTTTGTCGAGTTGTGGACTGCTAGTTGCTGGGGTGTCGGCTTGTATCCGCAGTAATTCCACAGGCTCTTCTTTTTTAGTATCTGTTTTACCAATTTTGTTTTCCTCGAATCCACATGCTTTTAGTACTGTCTCTAAATTGTTAACTGCCTCGGTGTCTGCTTTGTCGCTCTGATTTAAGTAGTTTTTACCCAGCCAAATCAAAAGAGCCTGAGATCCATGTTCTAATGCAGATTTCAATTGTGCTTGTCTGATTTTTAACTTCATATCTTGTCTGCCTTGCTCATATGAATCTCGAAATTTCTTTCTGATTTGAGCCTCATCGCAGGCAAAGTACTTTGCAATCTCCTGAAAAGAACATCCAAAAGAGGCTAACATTCTGACTTTAGCGTGGGGTATTTTATCTAGTCTCATCTACCTCTACTGTAATAGACGACAGTTTCTTCAGTAATCTATACCAATGAACTTTGACTGTAGATTCTCCTACGCCTAATCCGAGTCCGATTTCTTTGAATGTTTGATTTCTAAGCCTCAGTTCTAAGACCTGACGTTGGCGTTCACTACAGCTATCATATATCTTGTAAGCATGGAGTTGGTACAGTCTGAGGTGGGGTGGGATGAGTCCATTTCTAAAGACAACAAACTTCTCTGAGATCTGTTCACTGACCTCAACTGCTTCATCTAAGGCAGCAGTGTCTTTCGAGGAGAAGATATCCATGTTCATTGTGCAACAGAATGTAACACTTAATAGCGTTTACAAACAACAGAGAAAAATTCTGAGACAGACTACGCGGAGCATCGCTGGGCAGCCTTGGTGTATCGGGTCAAAAACACCATAAAACGGAATATAGTTCCTCTGTTTTCCGTCGATAGAATGAAAATTATTACAATTTATTACAAATTTAACTTTAAGTGATTAACAAAATACCTGATTAGTTTAATTTGATTAATCTATCCAAAGTTCGCGTTTCATACATCTTAAAATATTTGTTGTATAATTGTTGTTTATTTAGTAAACTGCGTACGCGCTGGTAGGACAGCGTTAATAATTAACTAACATAGAGGACATCATGAAAAAATACCAAACACACTTGACATTGAAGTCAAGTAATAAAAAAGTAGGCAAAATTCCAGTAAGCACAACAACAGCGACAACGTGTCCCGCTTCGTGTCCATTTAACAATGCGCGCGGCTGCTATGCTGAAAGCGGACCACTGGCTATTCACTGGCGCAAGGTAACAGAAGAGACGCGCGGAACATCTAACAAAGTGTTTTTAGAGCAGATAAAAAACTTACCTAAAAATCAGTTATGGCGACATAATCAGGCTGGTGATTTATATGGATCTAATGAAGTATTGGATAAAAAAGCCTGCGAGGATTTAGCTGAGGCTAACAAGGGCAAACGCGGATTTACATATACACATTACAATCCTGAAATTAATAATAATAATAATATTATTAATAATATGAATGACAATGGATTTACTGTAAATCTTAGCGGAAACAACGAAAAACACGCTATTGAATTAAAAAAGAAATATGCCGCGCCTGTTGTGGCTGTTGTCCCTATTGAACATTTTACAGATAAAAAAACATCGTATAAAAAAGACGGCGTTTCCTTTGTACAATGCCCAGCGACAAGGTCGGATCTAAAAATTGATTGCGCAACGTGTAAACTTTGCGCCGTTCCATCTAGAAAAAGCGTTGTGTGCTTTCCAGCGCATGGAATGCGCAAAAATAAAGTAAGTCAGGCGGTACAAATCTAATCCTAACTGAGGAGTCTTCAAAAGACGAAACGCGCATTATTGCGCGTCTTAGGATGTTTTTTAATTAACACAGTGAGGACACAATGAAAGAAGCTATACTAATTGTTTTGCTAGTCGGTATATATACGACGTTAAATATCTTTTTTAAGAGTTATTTTAAAATAAAAAGATCTCGCGACAACTGGCGAGAAACAGCCGTGCTATTGCAAACTAGGATCAACAACAGTAAATAAAAAAAAAGCCTTTTTTCGCTATGAATTGAGGCTTTTTTTATGTTTATGTAAAAGGAGTAATAATGGATATATTAAAAATAAAAGAAGTTATATCATTTTATCAAAAAAAAGTAAAAAAACAAGGATTAATAGTTAATGCTAGAGATCTAGAACATCTTAACAATTTAAAGAAAGTATATAAAGAAATTAAGAAACAAAAGAAGTAATATAATACAAGTATTAATTAATATAGTTGCTCAAAATATAGGTACTGATATTTAATAGTATCTACAGCTATTTAAAAAATAATACAATGTTTTTTAGTGGGATTAATGCGCCTAAAATTCCAAATATTTTGACCTTTTTTCGATGCTTTAATCTCGAAAAAGCTGTCGCAAAGTGGTCTTTATATTATTTACCAAAGGGTAATTTTTTTTTTGGAGGAAAGATTTTTTTAATAATAAGAGTAGGAGAAATAAAATGAAAGATAAAAAAGGAATATGTAAAATTTGTAAAAATGAAATTTCCATATGGGATATGTCTGACTGGGAATGCTATAATTGTTTAGAAAGCAAGAAAGCATTGGAATTTCAGAAAGAAACAATAATAAATGAAGGGAAATAAAATGAAAATCGACATAAGAAATGATGATGTCTTGTATGTAGAGATTAATGGCTGGATTTATTATATAGATGACTCTACTAATGAACAAATCATTGATAAATGGAAAACAATCCAATGTACACATTGTGATAGTAGATTAAATTTGCATGGTATAGATTGGTCAGCTATAATCTGTAGTTATTGCGAAAAAGAGATCCAAGCATAAATACACCCTAACATCTTCTAATCTCACGAAAAGATGCGCCACTGGCTCTTAGCATCTTATTGCGCCAGTTAATCTTTTTGTTATTAGCATACGTTGCAAAACAGTGTTCTAGGTGGACTATACTCCAATCAGTCCACCAATCGACTAATAGCGCACAGCTAGTTGTTTCACCATCTACTTGCGCATATGGGCAAAGTTTGTCTACTCTTGGTGATAATTTGCAGAGACTCCAAAAGTCTGCGTCCTGATGATCTAAAAGTATCTCTTTTAGTTCAGGGTAGTCATCTGCAATCTGTCTCCAAGGCTTATGACTTTTTGTCAATCTACTAGGCTTTAATGCCAAAAAAGTGTCTCCTATGTTATTCTTATATTATTTACCTCAGGGTAATTTTTATATTTTAGTGTAGAGGGAAATTTTTTCCCTTTTTTTAAAATATACACCGACGCAAAAAAAAGTGTGTATAAGTGTTATAAGTGTTATATCTATTTATTTATCGACGAGAGCCTATGTTTACAACTATGCACATCTAGGTGGCATAAGTGTTATAACTAAACACCCCTTTTTGGAGTTATGACACTTATGACACTTATGCACATGTTTCTGTGTACGGGTGTTTACAAAAATTTTTCATATTCATTTCTCAAAATTCTATAATGATTACGCTTTAGCTTTTCAATTCTACCATGTTTTATCAATTTTTGCGCAAATCTTGTTACAGTTGTTAAACTATTAATATTCTTTTTTTCTGCCAAACTGTCTGCTAGATCTTGAAAAGTAAAGTTATCGCCTTCTGTTTTTATATTTTTCAATATAGAATCTTCTTCACTTTCTTTAATCTTCGCATACCAAAACTCTTCATTTTTTGGAAGTACTCCAATGTTACTTAGCCATAACTCATCATCCATAAACTTAACTCCAATGGGTCTAGAGTGAAAATCTGAGTTAGTTCTCACTTTTGTAATCTTAACAATCTTGAGATCCTGACTAACAGCAGTGTCGCTCATTTGTATACAGTTATCTAGCCAATTCACAAATGTTTTACCACCACTTATCATATCGTGGTCTAATGCCCTTAAATCACCATTCATCTTCTTATGATGCGCCACCAACAGCCATGCACAGTTTCTATCCACACCAATACTTCTAATTTTACTTAACAGCCACTTGAGTTCATTGTTATCATTGATATTCTTATCAGTAGTAGTGTACATATTATCCACCACGACAACTTCCACTGGGTCATCAGAATTATGTAGTAATAAATTCATATCAATCTCTTCATATGTATCTACAAATAATTCTTTTCTCTTCTCATCTATAAAAGTAAGATTCTTATGTAAATACTCTATTCTCTCAGGATATCTACTTTTAATCGAGTTATACTGCGCTTTAATTCTTTCTTTATATTGGAGAGGCATCATTTCAAACTGCGCCACCAATACTTTTCTTGGCTGTGGACATTGAAATTTTAAAAAAGGAACACCAGCAGCAACACACATCGCAAACTGCAATGATAATATAGATTTACCTACATTACTCCCCCCAGCGATACACGATGTACCCCCTTTTATTAATATCTCATCAACAATGTGTTCTACTTCTCCCTCTTTTTCCATGTAATCAAAGATCGATATCTCCGACAGACCTCCAATGGTACTTGGATTAGAACTAATATCATCGGTATTATTGCAAAGATCAACGAAAGAATCCCTATCATTACTATCTGTAAAATAATCTGTAACATCGTAAGTATTTGCTTTATCTTGGAATGTAACAATTCTAATCCTCCTATTTGAATTCTGAGTAATCAACGCCTTTGCCACCTTCTGCGCACCCTTCCTACCTTTTTCATCATTATCATAACAGATCACTATATCTTTTATAGGGGCAAGTGGTCTAATATCTTCAGGAATCGCCCCAGCACCTGATGTAAATGTGATTGCATTTATACCATTGACATTCAAAGTCACTGCATCTTTCTCACCTTCACATATTACCAGCATTTCATCAGGATCTACTTTATACAATGAAGAAATAGGATATATCTTACAAGATGCATCCCCAAACTGTTTAGATTTATGCCACTTTATATGTTCAGGAGATATCATAAACATTAACTGTATCTCTTCGTTATTATTCCGCACTCCAATTCCAAAATCATCACTTAGTGCATTATTATTCCAAGGAAGATTGAGTTCTTGAATTACCATATCAAAATGATCTATAAAATCAATTCTAGATGCAGCAAAATCAGATTGTTTAACAGTATGTGTCGTCTTGCTCACAGTTTGGACAGTGGTAAATTCATCAGGTAGTTTTCCATTTCCATTCTTTATTTGCTTCTCTCCAAATTGCCAAGTGTGCATACACCGAAAGCAATGCGCAGAATCCTGATATATCTGAACGCAATAATCTTTATACTCTTGGGTACATCCTTGAGGGGGATTATTTTGAGGACATTTAGCGCGTCTACCGCGTATATTATCAAATTCCATTCTTCATGTAATATAATTCAACTACCTTTTTAAATGCCTCAATACAGAGATCTAACTTCTCTCTTTTAATAGTATGCACATGAAATTTCCCATCTTCTTTACCGAATCTCAATATCAATCCTTTAGTGATCTTTGCCTTTGGCTGTGCAGCCTCATACATATATGTATATGCACCAAGTTGTAGCTTGTGTTCTTTGTAGGGTCCATACTTACTAGATTTCCAGTCGACAACAACAAGATCTCCTTTATACTTTCCAATATTATCAATTGTACCACCCACTCTGAGTTCTTCGTTCACTAATGATACTTCACTAGCCAGCCATTCATATGTGCCTTTTTTCTTCCATTCTAGATATCCAAAAAACGCTGTTAAAGCTGCTTTTTCTTGATTAGCAGTGAAGTCTTTTGTATCCACATCAAAGCCTTTTTGATTACCTTCGATTAATAGATGAAGTAGTGTTCCAATGTCGGCTGCATCCCTCATCACTGCATCTGCATCGTGTCCTTCCATCGTTTGTCTTTTTGCCCAATTGATTAAGACTTGCTTATTCCAGCCTAACGTATCATTAATGATTGTTGTTACAGATGGAGCGCGTGATCCATCGGCTAATTTATAGCTAATACCATGTAGTTTTGTCCTTGCCATTGTTGTCCTCTTTGTTAGTATTGTTAATTCTTTGCGGAGAGTCTCTTAGCGCCAACCAAGTAGTGTATGTCCTGAATTTAATCTCAGAGTTTCTTTTATTTTACTCTCCGCAATCTTCATCTCCGGGGTCGTTGCAGTAAATTATATCATCATCAACAAACAATGCGTCTGACTCACACTCAGCGCATGTGCCTATATAATATTGATCTATGTCATCATCATAAGGGATAGACTTGCAACACTCTGATATTTTCACACCACCCCAGTACCATGAAACAAATTTGCGCGTCTTTTAGCGTTTAATTTTCCAAAAAATTCATCTCTATCACTGATATACTTAGGATCTTTTAGTCCTTTGTATGGATATTTCCAGTTTGATGCATATTCTCTTCTTCGCCTTAAATCTTCACTAACACAACTTCTACACACTGTGCCTATCCCACTTTTTTGCGCTCTTTTTACGAATCTATCTAGTGTTAACTCCTCATTACATGTTTTACATATTTTCATTGGTATGTGTCCTCTATGTTATTTTGTGATTTCGTCAATATCACGCAACATTGATTGTTCCATGATATAGCCTTTTTCTGTTCGATATTGGTCTTGCAGAATTGTTTCTGCCCATTGCCATCCGACAAGGTGGTATTCTTTACCTACCTCAGTGACAAGCAGATATATGAGATTATATTCTGCTCTGTGATTGAGTCCTACTCTCAGCCAGCCTTGTTTATATTTCGTACACTTGACATCAATTTTAATGTCTTTATGTATTAAGTCATGCCCCAATCTGTTTGGTCCAATCTTCAAATCAGGATATACACCGAAATATTTACAAACTGCTATCTCTCCAGCCATCCCACGAACATCTAGTGCAATGCCGTGGTCGCCTTTCATTTGATTTATCTTATTTTGTTCATACCTAGCCGTCCCTCCTAGAACTGCTAGTTCCAACTCCACTTTGTTTAGGATCATTATTCTTTTCATGTTCAATTGCTATCATTAGTATGCTGTAGTTTATTATGTCAATGAGTCTAGATTTTAAAGACTCACCACTGGATATCTTTCCAGTTTTTATATAATTATTGATTGAATCAACATGCTTATTCATGTATATACCAGCAACTGCAAGTGGGTCTATATTAAATCTCTTCCCAATATTTTTAAAGTTTGCTAGCTTATCGTCACTTGATTGTGTGTACTCAATTGACTTACCATCACTAAGAGTGTTCGCCTCTTCGATTAAAGCCTCTCTAAAAGTGTTAAATCTTAAATTATCCATTTTTATCCTCTTTTGCTTTTAAAATTTGATCTATAATCCATTTTCTTTCATTTTGTTTATACTGCCTATACATCTTGATTAAGAACGCTAGTATTATCGTTGCTAGTATGACTAAGATTTCCATGATATCTCCTCGTGATTTCTTCCTCTAAAACTAAAATCATCATATCTGTAATCTTTTCAGTCACTTGATATCTTTGATTTTTATCATTAATAAATCTTTTTAATATATTAAACACTCCTTGACCAATAAATCCTAAGTCGTCATTCGTCATCTTCATTCTCTAATTCTTCATCTAGACATGCAAAACACATATATGTGCCTTCGCCCTCGCCTTCCCACTCTTCGAAATCCGATTTACACACGTGACAAAGATTCATTTACCTTGCTTTATTAACTCATTAAGTCTTTTAATAAGAGTTCTTTCGCTAAGACTATCACTTTTAGCTGCCCAAATTAATTTTCTGTAATAATTCGGTAAATTATTTATTTTTTTCATTCAATAACTCCTTCAAATATTTTGCTGAAAAACAAAACATCCACTCGGCTCTATCTTGTCTCACAGCCAGTACATTGCAATTTCCAAACTTCATATACTTGGGAAGTTTTTTTCTTCTCTTGACCTGAACTTTCCAGTTCAAATCTTCTTTTTTCGCAGATACATCTACGTCAGGCATCTCATTAATACTACGCCCATCGCTCCCCCAAGCGCGTTTGACATCAAAGCCAAGGTGGCGTAATATTTCCACCACCTCGACTTCACCCTGATACCCTTTTTTCTTCGGATTGGTCAAAAAGGCAATCCATCGCTAGGCTTTGCGGAATCAGCTAATACGCTAAGTCCTGAAAATAAATTCTCAGGCTTATAGCCTTTTTTGAACTCTTCGTATTTCGCGACAAGTTCATTCGGAGTTTTAGGACAGGGTGTGACACTATATGTAGTATCTAGTCCCTCTCCAGTCCTCGTCACTATCACTTCATAATCGCTGAGATGTCCCCATACTGGAGATCTGTCTAACATTGCAAGTTCATTCAAGATAGACTTTTGCGTTATCTCAACTAGTTTCACATTATTATCCATGCCAATCGGTACAAACCAAAAATGCTTGGCTTTTTCACCTGACGGCACATCTCCAATGTCTCGTACTCTTTTTGGACGCAATCCATCGGGTGTCTCTTCAAACCACACATACCCAGTTAGAGGTACGTCTAGTACCCTAAATTTATTCTCTCCTTTTTGCATTTTATAAAACACACTTCCGCCCCCACCTTCTGGTACTTCATAGTTACTAGGTAGTAATCCACTCATTTTATATTATTCTCCTTTACTTTGATTTAATTTTGTGAGTTAATTTTAAAACTCAGATGGGACAATAGGTGTAGGATATACGTAATAGAGGACGTAGTAGAATGACCCACCTGAGTTTTTATTTTTTGAATATCATCTAATGTAATACAATAATATTTAATCATACCAATTAATATTAAATCTTTTCTCTATTTTATTTCTAACTTTCATTGTGATCTTTCTTTTACCGTTTAGAATTAACGATAAATAAGATGGTGAAATATGTACCTCTTTACAAAATTTTCGATTAGACATATGCTCTTTAATTAGAAATAATTCTATTTTTTTTCTCAATAAAGTTTGTATATACGTTGAATCCATAGTGTGATCTTACATATAAATAAAATACATACAAAGTAATATTTGTAAACTTATTGTTGTATATAACGATATATTTGCATATACTTGTCAAGTTAGTATTTAATAATTACAATGTTTTTAAATAAAATAGAGGATATCAAATGGCAACACTAAAAGAACATCCCCAGCTAAAGGGAAAATACAGATTAGCATATAAGCATCCATATTTAGGATATAAATCTAAAGTATTTCGCAATTTTCAGGATGGAAATAACGAACTAAAAAAATGGGAATACATTGAGATGCTCGCTAAGACTGGTCAAAAATACGAACACCATCTTCAAGCACTCGGACAAGCTATCACAGTAGGCGATGTATTATCTAAATATTCTAAGGCAAAACTGTCTCGTATGAAAAACAAAGGCACAAAGAAACGCTATGAGAATGTCATTGCCAATATCATAGATGTATTTGGCTCAAATCAGCCGATAAAAACGCTCAGAACAGATGAGGTGAATGGTGAGTCAGGCTGGGAAAGATATAAGAGTGAGATGCACCTTAGAGGACGAAGTAACAATGGTGTTAACTCTGATTTGAATATGGCGAGAATATTTTTCACATGGGCATTAGAAAGTGATATTATTACTGATATCATCATTAAAAAAGTAGACAAGTATACTGACAATGAATTAGATACAATCAGTTTCAAAGAGTGGACTCCTGATGAAATTGTAACACTATTCAATCACCCTGAATTATCTGAATATCAAAAAGATCTCATTCATGTATATACTATGCTAGGAGTCAGAGCGCATGAAATACTTGGTAAAAATAAAAGATGTCCTGATAAAGTATTTCTTTGGGAACATGTAGATTTTGATAATAATATTATCTACATAAGTCCTAAACGCACTAATCAGAGTTTAGAATTACAACATCGGCAAAAAGTATATATGCCTGAATCTGTTGCAATCATATTTAAAAAATGGAGAAAATATCCTATGCCATTAGATTTTACCTATACTAAATTGCGTAGAGATATTTATCGAATCAATGATATCACTGGTATTCAGTTTACATGTCATGATTTAAGAAGATTACACAGTCAAATAGTTGAGCGCCAAACTGGAGATATGCGGAAAGTGGCTACATCCATTGGAGATAAATCTATTGATGTGGTAAGAAAACACTATGCTGGCGTCTCGATTACAACACAGAGGACAATAGCAAATGACTTTAGAGATGGACTAGATAATATTATGAATTGTAATATTTTGTAATTTAAAATTCTTCTTCAATCCGCATTGAAACATTAAACACATCATGTGCAACTTGCGTCATATCAAGACTACTCTGACCGAATCTTGCAAAGATGTGTTCAGATTCTGCGTTATCCCCTTCAGAATCTTTATCTATTGAAAATATAAATGGAATATGTGGTCCATTAGCGCGATTCCATATATCTTGCACCACTGAATCATTAGCGACATCATGTACGTCATATTCTGTAGGCATTATATCAGATGAATTGAGGTATGAAAAATTCAAATCATAAGCTATCCTTCCACCCATCGTAGACTGTCCAGTGACTGCGGTAGAAAATGGACTTTTAGTCGTACTAGTAGATTGTCTGCCGAAAGAAGTCATATTGCTATATCTTTGCCCCCCTACTGACTCTTGCATAGAGACTTTATCGAAAATGATAGATCTCTTTACTGATAAATCAGGTGCATGAGGCATGGATTCGTAGTACTCACCAATCAAAATACACCCCACAAACAAATCTGTTGAGCCAAATGTATTAGATGAATTGCCTTCAAATTGTATCCCCCAATATCGTAAATCACTTTCATCAAATCTAACAATGGTAGAGCCATCTGTTGCTGGTGTAATGATACTAGACGATATTGCATCAGCGTTCACTACTTCCACTGGATTACCCATTGCAGTTGCACTCGCCATATCTACAGCTTGAATATGCGCCTCTGTATCACTTCCTTTGATTAATACTTTAGCATCAGCACTAGCCATATTATGATTCAATATTGCTACAAATGATTTCTTACTATTTGTCTGTGTATCTATATTTATCATCACATGGGCATCAGTATCAGAAGATGTGTCCCAAGTACACTTATTTAATGGCTTCATATCAAATAATTCTGCCTCACTACCTGAAGTGAATGTACCCATTTTATAAGCACCAGCATCTGTCGCTAGTACATCAAAATTGCCATTTTGTGAAATTCCCCTACTCATGAGAAAGTTGATTATATCCACATAAAATCGTGGAGTTCTAATATTCATATTTGCCATTATCCGACCTCCCTTGCTTGAATTTTAACTGTGCCTACACCTCTCTGTAAATCTGTAATCATATAATAATCATTCCAATTCCCTCCGAAAGGATCTACTGGCATATCAGTGAACTGAATAATATCTCCAGTCTCTAGATTGTAAGATTTTGCTGGATTAACTGCCTCGAAGTTCACAATCCTTTTTATATCTCCAAAAATATTATCGTAATAAGAATAAAAATCTAAATTTGGGTCAGTTTGTCCAGTGGTGTTTGGAGTGCCAATATTCATATCTAATTTCACATCATTAATATTCTCTTTATCTTGAATGTTCCAATTTGCCCTTGCTGTAGTATTAGTAGATGTGACTGAATTTAAATATTTGTCATCTGCTGGGTGTTTAGTGTAATTAATCACCATCTTTGTTTGTAGTTCACTAAAAGGAGAGTTGCTTATATTTAAATTTTTAATGTCATGCTTGTTCAATGTCTGAACTGCTGATAATTCACTTGTTTGCTTGATGTAGATATAACTGCCACTGCCATCATTTCTAAATTTGAAAATAAATCCAAATTCGTATTGTATTTTTTCTAAGACTTTTTTGATGTCGATATTTCTTGTTTCCCAAAATCTCATCTTAAATGTATCTATATGTCTGTCGTCATGTAAATCACTCCAATTCTCAGGCTCAACAGCAGTGTATCCAGTGTATTTTATTAACATATCTCGATGAGCCTCATGTCCATGCTCAATCGCACCATTACTACCAGTCCATGACTCTGTGTTTCCATCAGCACCTATATATACAAAGTCTGTTTTATCATCTTCTGTTTTATATTCCGCTGCTATAAAAACAGAATATATATATGCAGTTGCTGTAATATTATCATTAATAGAGTTATATCTCACTCTCAAAGTGAATAAACTTGGAAAATTAGTTATTGTGACAGAATCTGTAGTTTTTGCTCTTGAGCTTCCAAGGGCTGGTGTATGGGCAAATAAACTCTGAGATGTACTCCCATCAGCTAAAATGCTCATATTTAAAATACCATTAGTTCCACCGCTCACACTTGCTAACTCAGAAGTGACATATATTTTTGCCTGAACAATCTCTCCTTGAGGTACTTTAGCATCTGTGAATTGAAAGTCAACAAATTCACTTCCACCAAAAGCAACACTATTAGCACCAATTGTCGCTTTACTTGTGAGCCAATCTGCATCCGCATCAATCATATTTGCTATATCTGACGTACTAATTGAATCAGCGTTAGCACTAATTGCCACTGTTGCTGGGCGTATTTTAACGGCTCTTTTTAAGTCAATTTCGGACTTTGTACAAAACTGCCCATCATTTGAGACACTTGTTGTTATGGCGGCATTACTGCCACTATTAATAGGCAAAAACTTTTGAAGTCCAGAATCCCAATACTCTGCCCTCGAATCTGACTTTGCTGATTTATCTGCTACAAAAAATCTAAAATTATCAGTTGCGTTATTCAAAGGACATGGGCGCAATGCTGTGTTAGTCAACTCAGTTTCAAATACCATATCATCTAAGTCATTTGAAGTCGCATCAGTATCATAATATGAATTCGCACTACTACTATATGCACCATACGCCACTGGAACTGGTATGCGTGCTATTGTAGTCAGATCTGCTGGTAATGGAATACTAATAAAATCCCAAGGACGTTGTTCTGTTAAAGTTAATTTTATCATAGATTCATCGTGAGATATATCTATTAATCTTCCATTATACACTTGAAAGCAATTTGACAATGAAGAGTTAACATTAAGCTGACTATAGATTTTAACATTTCTATTAATATATTTTTTACTACCAAGAAATAATTCTGCACTAAAATCATCGCCTTTATAATTATAGTTCACGACACTTAATGATACATTGCCAGTTTTCGCTGTTGACTTGGCTAAATCTAAAGAAGAACGTATAATCGGCTTTTGTGTGATAACTCCGGGATAGAATACATCATCTACTGTAGTATCTGACAATGCGAGAGGTAGATAATCTTCATAGATTGCCCCAGTTATACTTCCAGTCGATGAATATCCAGTTGTATCTTGAATAACATTGTTACCTTGATTGCACTCCCAGTATCCTTTCAAATTACTAGATTGATTATAATTACCACTATCATAGGCTAAAGACATGATGTTTCCACTATTATATATAGCTGTAATATTATCTGAGTTTAATTCTGTTCCCCATAATGCAAAATTCTTTAACTTAAATCGTCCATAAGTAGTATGTCTTCTTCCAATGTATGCATTCCCTGAAGTATAAACTGGAGTTTCGATTCCAGAACTCCCACTATTTGCAACTGTCGCAGATGAATTGTTAATATAAATAAGATTTCCACCTGAACGTGTTGCAGTAGTGAAATCTGTGACAATCACAATAAAATACCAAGTGTTTGCACTCAATGCAGTATCTGCATACATTGTTTCTCTATCACCCGAAGAAGTCCCAGTATTCTCCCCCATAAGCCATGAGATTTTATCTGCGCTATCTTTATATACACTAACACCAGCATAGTTTGCGCTAGAATTATTAGAAAATATAAATTCAGTGCTGCCAAGGACTGGAAAATTTACCCAAAATGCAATAGACATTTTAGTAGTTGATGTAAGAGCCATCGCGCTGCCACTTGTTGTTGCGCCTAAATCTACATGATCGTCAGTACCATCAAATGTTAAATATGTGTCAGGATGATATAACTGTGTGACAAAGTTCTCTGCTATATTCCCTTGTTTTGTGGCATTGCTATACGCTGTAGGTAAGGTAAAACTCATTATGCAAGATTAAGCCTTTGTGCTTTTTGAATAGCTGGGATAATATGATCTACGACTGTTTCATCTACCAATGGAGCAGATATATTAATTGTAATGCCACTACCTTGTGGTCCATTAATATTCGGACCTTGAAGAGGAGTCACGCTGACTCTCTCCGCTTTATTTCCCTCACCAGCGACAAATAAAGTAGGCTGACTCACTACCCCATCATATCCAGTTTCAGCGAATTCTACATTTCTAACCGCAGTTTTTAGTCCTTCTAAGGCAATTAACGCTCCTATTGCTTTAGCGATTCCAAGAGGTCCTGAAAATGTAAATGTTAATGTTTCACTTAACAACTTTGATGCTAGAACTGCTTGCTGTATTAATCCAAGAAATGATATAATTACTCCTCTTAAATGTTCTCCAGCAGTCTGTCCGGGAACAAATGCACTTTCTATAGCCTCTCCTAATAAATTAGCGAAACGAATTGTTTGTTGAAAGGGATCTGCAAGTGAACTTGTATTCTTTTCGACTTTTTGAAACATTTCATCATATAATTGAATAAGTGGAATGCCTTCTGCCATGCGTAAATTCACATTTTGAATAGCCAATTCTTCAGCAATGAATTTATTCATTAACGAGTCTATAGTAGACTCTAAATGTTCTATCATTCTTGTTGCATTTGTTACTTCCAAATTCACAAACTGTAAAGATTCACCACTTTGCATAGTTATTTGATTTGCTTCTTCTAATTTTTTTCTCCATTTATCTAACTTACCCTCATTAAATTCAATTGCCCTAGTCAATTCATCAAATGCAGTTGCGTTTTCAACAGTACTTTTTACATTCCTCTCTAAAAATTCTGCTGTAAATTTAATGCTATCAGTCATATCTTTCATTACTGGTAACATATGTTCACCAATAGCAGCAGATAATCTTGTGATAGCGTCCATCATATTAGAAGTAGCACCAACAAATGTTTCACTCATTCTATCTGTGCTACCAGCGATTCCAGTTGTAGGATCTTGTATTGTTCTGATTAATGCGTCTCGAAACTGTGGTAATGTAGTTTTTGATAAATCATCCAATCCTTGAGATGTTTTAATAAGATTTAATATTCCTCTTTCTCTCAATATATCAGCAGCACCAGCACCACCAGCAAAGGCTCTACCCAATGCATTGGCTGCCTCTGTAGCAGTTGTTCCCATGAAGGCAGCAAGGTCTGTTACTGGCTTTATCATTTCTTGTGCATTGACTCCAAATGCTTGTAACTGCGCACCTGCGTCAACTACATCTTGTAATTGAAATGGTGTACTAGCAGCTACTTCATTGAATGCATTAAATGCTTTTTCAGCACCCTCGACACTACCAGTTAATCCAACAAGTCTTGCCTTTACTGCTTCAAATCCAGCGGCAGCATCTACGAATTTTTTAATACCTATTATAACTGCGCCAAAAGAAAAGCTTAGTAATAACATATCATTACGCATTTTACCGATAGCGCGTGTAAGACCTTGAGTTCTACCGCGCAAATCTTTATTTGCTTTAGTATATTCCTTTGTCTTGTGCGTAACTTTATCTAACTGACGCTCAGTATTTTTAAATCCTTTACTTCTAACTTCTATTATAAATTTATTTGACATTTTCTTGTTTTCTGTTTTGACATGCTTTGACTTCTTCATCTATTGCAGAAAAGACGACCATTTTGTGATAGTCTAAGTCATCAGTACTTTTAGCGATAGGAATATTAAATTGCTTACTCATATTATATTCTTGGAGTGAGAAATTAATTTCAGGATCAAAGAAATAATTCATATTTGCACACATAGAAAGATTATACCACAGTGCTTGTCCGATTGTATAGCTATTGCGTTCATTTTCCTTTAAGATTCTATCGACTTCTTTCCATAATTCATCTTCAGTGAATGAAATCTTTTTATACAGAGTGGGAGATTGTGCAGTATAGGGAAAAGTATCAGGGAATGCAGATTCTTCATTGCCGAAAAAACTATACCACACCATCAGGCGTGTGATTAAGACTTTTTTTTAGAAGGCTCTTTGTACGCTGAATATACAGCAGCTAATACTTCGTCACACTGATTATCAGTTAATTCGACTAAAGCCTCTTCAGGACTATCCCATGCAAAATCCATTACCCATTCTAAAACATCGTAATATTTTTCCATATCCATTTCGCCATCTTTTTTTATGGCTTTTATTTCTAATCTATGAAGATGTCTTCTATCTTTAAATGTGATGTCTTTTACAGTGAAGTCACCATGTGCAGTTTTAACTACCATTTATTATAACCACGCTCTATTTAAACTATTATCCATTTCTATCTTTAGGGCATCATTCGTTCCATCATCAACAGCCTCAAAAGGTATAGTTAAAAACATTCCAGCATCTCCGCCAAAATTCTTAGTATGTCCTGTAAATGATGCATTGATAGTAAATTGTAAAAATCCCTCTGAACTTGCAGATCCATAATTTAGAACTATTAGAGTATCTGTTCCAGCAAGAAATGTATCTAACATATCTTTTGTAACACTATCATACTTGACATTAATCTCACCTGTGATAGCATACTCAGGGACACCAATGGCATAACTTTGAGCATCTCCTGATCCATTAGACCCTACTCGCTGGGCGTTGTTTGCAATCGTTAAAGACCATGAGTTTACTACGACAGCCGTACCTCCGATAGTTTTAGTCTGTAATAAAGAATGATTAAAATAGTGAGTATCAGGAACTATATCTGCTGCTGGAGCAAGATTATTATCATGGCTATAATCAAACCCACTGAAGAATGTACCTGATGCGGTCAATCTACCACCATTTGTCCCAGGATCAGAACTTAATGTTAATTCAGAAATAATTGCGGATGTTAATTGATCGTTCTCACTTGCAAGTGGATCATCTAAGGTGATTGTAAGAAATTTACCACCATTAGCACCAAAGTCAGGCTGAGTTGTGTCTCTGTCAATGGTAAATATTCTTTCACATGTTCCACTATCAGACTCACTTTCTATATCTTGCATAACAGTATAAATTAGAAAATCAATATCATCTAATGTAGGAATAACTTCAAAGGGCATTGTAAATACTGCACCATCTCTTGAGATAAAAATATCTGTATGCTTTTTGACACGCTGTCCATGCGCCCTAATAGAACTATCTCGAATAACTCCTGCTACATCTACAGGAGATGGATCTCCAACTAACTGCAACGCTATCACTCCATCTGCATTTCCTGATGCCCATGCAGTTGCATCTGATTTAGGTGATCCAAATGCAGTTTCTTGAGCAATAAATAATCTCGCTTCCTTTCCTGAATGTACTGTTGTTAATGCCATTACGCTTTCTCCTTAATTTTCTTTGCTTTAGTGATAAACTCTCCAATGATAAGATTTTTAGGTACGATCTTCAGAGCGACAGTATCACCATTTAAAAGTTGATAGTATTCATCTTTTGTTAATCCTTGATATGCATTAGATGTATCTAATTCTTGAAATTTTTCAGTTGCTTTATATCTCATTAATTCACCTCTGTAACTGTACAAGTAAAGTTAAGCGCAGCGTGTAACGCATCATCTACCCTAGAGTATGTGATTCCTTCAATTCTTCCATCGTGCCATTTATATACATCTGATGGGGAATAAGCTGTGTTATTTTGTATTAATCGCTTCACTCTTTCTGCTGTCTTACTTACTTGTTTAATATGATTTTTATTATATTCACCGCCTGATACAACTTCATAACTAATAGCGATAGAGTATATTCTTGTTTGACCATCACTATTGTAATTAACTAACTCGTCTTCACCAAGAGTAATCAAAAAACTTTGATTCCCTTTATGTTCATCAAATCTAATAGGGATGCCAAATTCATTGCCTAATAACGCATAAAGGCTCTCAATTACTCTGTCATAGACGACATTTTCATAGGTAATAGCCATTATCTATATATCTGACCTGATTTAATACTACCAATTGGTAATTCATCACTTTGGAATATTATTGCCCACTCGTCATTGCTTGTATACACTCCAGTTTGAAATCGTATTTGCGCACCATAGGCTAATTCCTGATAGTCTCCATTGACGACTTCACTGCTCACGACTTTACTTGTTTTTAATCCAGTACTGTTTTTTACAAATACATCGTATTTCACAGTAGATGCACTACCAGCCGCAAATGTACCAGCTTGAGATATTATTACTTTTACCTCATCGTAGTCTACTCCCGGTGGACCATGAAGTTTGATATCTTCAATATATCCAGTGCTACTACCATTCACACTGACTTCTTGAATGACTCCATTTTCTGTTCTCCAAGCAGTTTCATTCCACAGACAATATTCTCTACGCTGTAGTTTATCCATTAATCCACTACCATCTTCGTTGGTAGCCATGGATTCTATCTCATCAGCAGCCTCTATATCTCCTCCTGATCGCACTAAGTCCGACACTGCTAAAATCGCATTAATCCTAATTAAGATCCAATCGTAATCTCTATCTGATGCACCTTTATATGTACTGTTGTTTCTTTTATAGATTGGTCTATTAATAAAAGAACGTATTCTATCAGCTTGCTCTTTACAGACTGTAGTTTTCAGACTATCCCAGTCTTGACCAGCCTCAAATATCGCAGAATTCAATGTAGTAGCTGATGTACTAGTTTTATATATTGTTAATAAATCTGTTGCAGCAGTGTATGAAAATTCATTGTTCGCATTTGGAGTATCAGTCACTGCTGTCATTTCTGCACCATCCATATATAATTGTGATACATATCCTGAATTATATATATAGTATACATTAGATGCGCTGACTCCAGCTAAAGTTGTATTAGTCCAATTAGGTGGTAAGACTCTTTTTCTATCATAATCATTAATATTAGCCAGTACCCCTTGTAAATCTGTGTTGTTATTGCAAAATGCTGTATATCTACTCATACTATCCTCAATTTATTGCTGAGAGCCTTTGCTCTGTTTGGTGTTTGTTTTGCCCATTTACTATCTAAGCATTCCTCGGCAGCTAACTCCCATTCTTCATTTTTTAAATGCTCTATAGTCTTTTTGAACTTAGAGAATCCAGTCACTCCAAGTTGAAAACATACCTCGATAACAAATTCTTGCGCTAACAAGGGTAAATCTTCAAACCAGCCAAACTTAAATTCTATACTTCTGACTAATGACTCTACCTTGCGCTGAAGTATGATACTTGCTATATCTTCAGATAATACTAAATCCTTTATCGCAAAGCCATAGCCAATAGTGTCATATCCTTCAGTACATTTATAGACTTTACCTCGAAAGCCTTCATGTTTCTTGATAGACTCAATAAGATTCATTAATTCAACAGTTTCGCTTTTACCATATCCCATACTTTGTCATCCAGTTTGTTTTTTGAAGATTTCACTAAATATTCCCCAAGAATAATGATTAATTTTTTTATCATTTTCTCAGTGAATAATGTTTTTAACATTAATGCTAACAAAGAACTCATTATTTCTCCCTTATTTTTTTTATTAAATACACAATCTGTAATACACCGACACATACCGCCAGCACCCAAGGTATAATCTCAAAATATAATAATCCCATTGAGGCAACGCTTTGCCCCGTTACTCTTAAACTATCCATAAATCTCGCACTCCTTTAATGCTCTGCATAATCTTGTTACACCAATCCCCATACCATATCTTGGGACAAAGTCTAAAGAAAGGTAAGTATTTAACTCTTGCATAACTCTTTCTTTATCAAATAGATCAAATAACTTCTGTGAATATTCACCATTAGATATAGACATAAAATTATCGTACATCATCTGTCTATCACATGATCTACTAGCTGACCCTATTGTCTCTTGTCCAGCTAAAATAACATCTACTTTCTCATATAAATCGTCTCTGTGATGATTCATGTTGAAAAATGGATTTGCTCTTTCAGGGAAGTATTGTAGTGAAATCACATCTCCATAATCTTTTTGCATTTTTTCTTCATGCTCAGATTCAATTATCTTAATACCATATTCATCACATACATGGTCGTACATCACCTCACTAGGAATTCTAAATCCTAGATAATCTAATAATTCTGCTTGAAATTTTATCATATCTTCCATACCGCCAAATGACTCGATTTCAAACAGTGGAAAAGTTAAACAATGTCTACCCTCAATAATATTTGGCTCATCACGATAACTTGTACTCATGCAGTACACACCCTTATAATCTTGATTCTGTAGTATCTCATGTTCTAGCGTCATCTGAGAAGACTGTATCATAGGCATTACTTCACCACCTATTTCAAAAGTAGCCACAGTACTAGGGTCTTCACATGCACTCATAATATTTAGTCTAGACTGCGCTGGGACCTCAATAAAGCCTTTATCTTTAACAAAATCTCTTAAAAGAGTAATAGCGTAATCATACGCAAGAGTGTTAAACATTCTCTCTCCCATTTCTTCTACAGTTAGGATCTTTCATTGGTCTGTCATATATAGAAAGATCAATATTCTCTAAAGGCTTGTCTATTTTTGCAGTAGCTAATACTGAATTCTGTATCACTCTCTTACTACCTCCACTGACATATGCTTTTCCAGTGTATAAATCATTTTTAACGTCATAAACAAAGAAGACTGACTTGTAGAGTCCAACACGCACTATACGCGATGGAATTCCATCCAAAAACACAACATCATCTGCATTATAATCTTTCCCTATATAAACTAATGCACCCTGAATTGCTGATTCTATTAAATTGCGAATCAAGAATAAAACAGCCAATCCACTCAGCCACCAAACTTGGCCAGTAATATAATTGGACACTTGTTCTTCCAAGATTAATCCTCACTTACCCAATCCGAATTTGCTAATTCTGTGGTTATAGCTGAATGAGTATGTACAGTCATTCCATTAAAACAAGATGGTGTATCTCCTTCCCATTTCAGAATCGCCTTTGTTCCATCTAATGTTTTCCTGA